>ENA-OYBY01000258-OYBY01000258.1-human-gut-metagenome-genome-assembly--contig:-NODE-258-length-24205-cov-6.514493_pt1 | contig 24205 bp, 24 predicted proteins | sample MGYA00244625_ERZ652863 | MGnify/ENA primary metagenome ERZ652863 (study PRJEB26926, sample SAMN06164696) | human gut metagenome | biome: ENVO:00009003; feature: ENVO:2100002; material: ENVO:00002003...
GGAGATGTGTATAAGAGACAGGGGGACACCTTGCGTTGCAAGCTGTTCCCAGCCGACAAGTAAAATATGGCTTGACTTAAAATTTTTATTCAGTTACCCTTAGATAAGAGTTACCGGTAGCTCTTTATCTAATCAATAAGGAGCGTGTAAAAATGTATCATGCACATTTTAGGGGAACACACTACGAAGCTGGTTTTCGGTGGGGTTCCTTACTGTTAAAACACAAAAATATAATTTTAGAGAACATACCATTTGAAATCACGCAGGAACGGATTGACTATGCTTTGTGCTGCCTTCCGATTTATGAAAAGTATTACCATGAGATTGTAGAAGAAATTCAAGGTCTGGCAGATGGACAACAATGTGATGTCCGTATTTTGCAAGCTGTATTATTTAGTATGTACTCTATGCCTCCATCTTGTAATTGCTCTTGTTTTGCTTTTACAACGGAACAGGAAATTCTTCTGGGACGAAACAGTGATTTTCTGACAGAAATTGAAAGGCTAAATCAGAATGTAGTTTATAAATTGACGGATGGAGTTTATTCTTTCACAGGAAATGAAAAAGAAAAAAATGAACTGGAAGAAGAACAAAAAGACTGTCAGCAACAGTTAGATAGTGCTGAAAAGCAAGCGGACAACACGAACCACTTTATTGAATTGGCAAAGAAATATACCGACTTTTCAGAACTGACCCCAGCAATGGTAAACGAATTTGTTTCAAAAATCATTGTCCATCGTCCATTTGAGTTGAATGGAACGCGAGCAGTTCAAGTTGAAGTTTATCTGAACTATATCGGAAAGTTTGATGTGCCAGAGGAGCCTATGATTTTATCCGAAGAAGAACTTGCGACTCAAAAAATCCGTGAAGAAAAGCTAGAGAAGCATCGGATAGCCAGCCGAAAGTATATGGCAAAGTATCGAAAACGCCTTAAAGAAATGAAAAAAGCTGGCACCATCCTACCAGAGAATCTACCCGCCGAAACAAAAGGAGAATGGTTATGATTGATTTGAAAAAACACATCCATGATAGTGCCAATGGTCTGGATTACACCCTTGTCAACGACCACTATCTGCCGAACCTGACCGTAGCAGCCCCGGCAGAGCACCCCACCGGGCGGTGGGGCCGCTTACATAAGATGTATCTGAAGGAGCAACATCCCATCCGGTACAACCAACTGCTCCTGTCCGGCGAACTGGGCGGCTACCTTGCCAAGCTGGACAAGCAGACCGAGGAACAGCTTGCGCTGACCATCCGGCAAATGCAGGAAGCCGAGGGCGTGACCGAAGCCCTGAAAGCCGCCGATCAACTGGAATGGGTGCGCCGGATGAACAATATTCGCAACCGGGCCGAAGAAATTGTTTATAACGAGATTGTTTACAAATAATCAGCTAGGAGGTTCTTTATGAAATCGTCAGAAGCAATCCCATTATATATTGTACGGTTTATGCGGCTTGATGACTATCCAGATGAAGAATACAATTACATTCGCAAGTCAGATGCAGAAAAACACTTTTCAATGTATGCTACTGACAATAGCGGGCTTTATTATGAAATTCAATTATCGGAAGTGAGAAATAAAACAGCGAAAATTTTGAATGCAAAACTGCTCCTTCCTTTGTCGCTCACCGAACTTCATATTCTAAAAGAATACGGAACATCGGATCAACTTGAAACTTGTATGGCTCTAAAGCTGTTAGTAGACCGCTGCCAGATTTCCAATCCTTATGCTGCTATAAATGCACGGGTAGCGATTGAACGCCTTTCGCCAAAGCAATATCTTCGTTTCTTTGCATCCCTTGAATCCCTGAAAGTATAAAAAGAGATAGCCGCCATGTGCCAAAACACAGGCGGCTATCTCTTTTTACGGAGCCTGATATGTACTTAGATAATTCTCAACACGCAATAACCAATCTTCTCTTGAAATCGCATTTGGCTTGAGTTTTTCGGCCCATTCACGACCGGGATGAATACAATCCCACGGTGAACGTTGCTGCTGATAACGTCCACTGCCGGGGTCGTGGTTTCCAAAGCCATCTATACATCTGTTCCATAGCGGCTTAAATCGCTCGATCATCATGGATTCTGCAAGCGGAATCCAAATGTCATCAACTACCAGAAAGCGGCATACAAAGTCATTTTCATCAAGATTGGATGCTTTTGAAACAGAAGTGAAATGTTCTGAAAGACGATTTGCAAGAGCTTGACCGTGGTCTACATTTACCCCAAAACCACCTTTTCTTGCACCCGCTGGAACAGCTTTACCTACATAAATCGGGACATTCCAACCATCTTGATTTAATTCAACTAATTTGCGATAAGGTTCAAAATCACCCTTATAGTAGATTGCATACACACCTGCACCAATAAAAGGCTCTGGCGGCAATTTCTGGACAGGAGTGTGCAGCATAGCTGATGCTACACTCTCTGCCAAATTTCGCTTATCAAGAGGATTGTAGGGAGTAATAACAGGAATATCACTTCTTGGCATGATGAACCTCCTCTAGTTGGGTTAAAACAGATACGCCAACCGCGTTGGCCAGCTTTACTGGAACTGCATTACCAATTTGGCGCATACTCTCCGTCCACGATGCAACAAACTTATAATCATCGGGGAAAGTCTGGATTCTTGCACTTTCACGAACCGTATAATACCGCACTTCACCAGAATCCAAAACCAGCATATTTTCTCCACCGGGAACACCGTGTGCGCCAGCCTTGATGGTTTTTGAAGGCTCATCTAGCACCGAGCCAGAGTGACCGGGATAGCTTTTAGCTCCTGCACGGAAGATGTGATTATCAAATTTTTGCGCATCGTTGCTTCGAGGGTCGGGTAAATCATGTAGCGCATCTCTGACGGTTTGCCAAGGAAACAGCTTTTTATCGGTACATTCAATAGCTGTGCGAATAGACCGCTCCATGTTTTTTGACAATGGCGATTCAGATGGTTTCAACAACTTGTGCTGCTCCCAGTAATCACCGGTAATCCATTTGGAATAAAGCAACGCTTCTTTAGAGTGTGTAGCTTTCGGAAAAGACCATTTTGCATCTATATCTTTTCTAAAGCCAACAATAACCACCCTGTGCCTGAGCTGGGGAACGCCATAATCGGCAGCATTCAACAGCCTAAATACAACATTATACTCGCAATCATCGTGACTGCTAGATGTGTGATGCTTTTCCAATAGTTCACGATGCTCTTCCCAAGTCATTCCAGCTGGCTTTTGGATGCTCGGATATGTCAACTGCAAAATAATATAACTGAAGTATAGGCTGAATGATTTTCTTAACAGTCCCTTGACATTTTCAAAGATAAAGACTTCGGGCATGATTTCTCTGACAGCCCGAACAGCTTCAGGAAACATATCACGCTTGTCATTATAGGCTTGAGCCTTTCCTCCCATAGAGAACGGCTGGCAGGGTGGGCCACCAGATACCATATTGATTTTTCCAGATAACCCATCATAGCAAACCGCACGAACATCCGCTTGATGGACATTCCACGATTCAATGCCTTTGTATCCAGCCTGAATGTTCGCCCTAATATTATCACAGGAATCTTTATCCCACTCATACAAAGCAGTGTGGTGGAATCCTGCTTTCTGCAAGCCAAGTGCCAAGCCACCTGTTCCGCAGAAAAGCTCGATTGACCTATTCTGTTGCACCTGACTACGCATCTCTCAACCATCCTCCAAGATAAAATGACACACAATATTAGTATATCGCATCCCCAACGATATTGCAACATAAAGCAGAGGACTTCCGCTTTTTTATCAAAAAAACACGTTTAATTGAACATTTCCAAGAGGTGTGGTATAATGAACTCCCCCTATTCGTACAACCAACCTCTGACCAAAGGAGCAAACATTGAAACTATTTGCAATCGGAAATGGAAGCGTATCGGATTACTTAAGAAGCAACATCAGTTCATTAAAAGATAAAATCGCTTCATACACTGACGAACAGATAATGAACAGCGATTTTGATGAATGGGTTGAATATCTTACGAAAAAGTATCAGGTTGAACCTATTACCTTTTTCGTTAATGCAACTACAAGAAGTTTGCATGAAACAACCATTCAACAGTACAATCCATGGAGCAGGATGGGAAGTGCCTATGGAGAGCCTGAATATTACAACTTGGATGGCTATAACATTGACTTCAAAATTCCCTTTGCTGGTGATTCGGTTCTTCTTAAATGCCAACCGTCCACTTATACATTCACAAGTTATGAAATCGTAGACTTTCAACGCTCGACAGAGAGTAGCTATGGCTATATCACAATTCGCTTGTCTTATACAAACCAAGAAATAAAATCTTTTGGTGAGCAGCTAGAAGAAAAGATTGACACCGCTTTCAAAAACCGATTCAAAAATTTTGAAGAAACGAGTGGCTATGTAAACAACGAAGTTCGCAGCTATAATGAGCAGTTGGAATCAACAGTTCGGCAACTGTTAAATGAACGGAAAAATAAAGCATCAGACTTCTTTTCAATTAGCAAGGCATTGAAAATTCCACTCAATCTAAACTCGTCTGCACCTAATTTGACTCCTATTCCCTTAAAGAAACCACATCGGGCAAACCTGAACGAACCTAAGCAGCACGCACCCGAAAAGCAATACTATATTGATGATGCTGACTTTGAGAACATTGTCAGGATTATTCATATATGTGGAACGGCCTTGGAAGAAAGTGCCAGAACATTCAACCGTTTTAATGAAGAAGAACTACGCGATTATATCAAGGGAATGCTAACCTCGCATTATGAAAATGCTGTAACAGGTGAAACTTTTAGACGTGTGGGCAAGACCGACATTCAAATCCAGCGTGATGATAAAGCCGCATTTATCGCCGAGTGTAAAGTTTGGCATGGAATAAAACTTTTCAGCGATGCTATTAATCAACTGTTTTGCTACGCAACGTGGAAGGATACTAAACTTTCTCTTGTTGTTTTTAATAAGGATAATAAGAATTTTGCGGGTATTCAGCAGCAAGTACAGAATTGGATTAAGGAAAATTGCAAAAGCTATAAGCAATGGAACTCTAATATTTGGGATTGTGTGAAATATCGTGAGGACACTGGAAGAGATGTTCGATTAGCAATAGCACTGTACGATGTTTCCATCAAGGAACTCCCCAGTTCCAAAAAGAACTAAATCCCCATGCGGAAAAATAAAGGAAAGTCCATCGGTGCTTGTCTGCATAACCATACCAGCTATATCCAGAACCCGGACAAGACCGAACAGGGCGAGTTGGTCAGCAGCTACCAGTGCAGCCCGCTGACCGTGGACGAAGAATTTCTGCTGACGAAACGGCTGTACGAGCAGACCACCGGGCGCAGCCAGAAAAGCGATGTCATCGCCTATCAGGTGCGGCAGTCCTTCAAGCCGGGGGAGGTCACGCCGGAGGAAGCCAACCGCATCGGCTACGAGTTTGCCGAGCGTTTTTTGAAGGGCAAGCACGCTTTTATCGTTGCTACCCACACCGACCGGGCGCACATCCACAACCACATTATTTATAATTCCACTGCCTTGGATGGGACCCGCAAATTCAAAAATTTCTGGCTTTCCTCCTTTGCGGTGCAGCGGTTGAGCGACCTGATTTGTTTGGAACATCAGCTCTCCACCATTGAGTACAAGCCCTACCGGGAACGGCAGAAGCGCATCGTCTATCCGCCCAAGGAAAGTAACCGTGACCGCCTGTGCGGAATCATTGACATCATCCTTGCAGAAAAACCGAAGGACTTTGAAGTTTTTCTGCAAAAGCTGGAGCAGCAGGGCTATGAGGTAAAGCGTGGCAAGCACACGGCGGTGAAGGGCAAGGGGCAGAAACGATTTATCCGTTTCCGCACACTGGGCACTGGGTACAGTGAGGACGAGATCAAGGCAGTGCTGGAGGGAAAGGCGAAGCACCAGCCGTACCAGAAAAAGCAGCCCAAAGAGCAGCCCTTCCAGTTGCTGGTGGACATTCAGGGGAAAATGGCAGAGGGCAAAAGCGTTGGTTACAAAAAGTGGGCAACGAAGTTCAACCTGAAAGAGATGTCCAAAACCCTGCTGTTCTTGCAGGAACAGAAGATCAGCAGTGCAGAGGAGCTGCGGGAGCGTGCAGCGGCTGCAACGGAACGCTATCATGCTATGGGCGATTCCATCAAGGCAGCGGAAGCAAGGCTGACGGAAATTGCTGTTCTGAAAACCCACATCATCAATTATGCCAAGACCCGTGAGGTGTACGCCGCTTATCGGAAAGCCGGGTACAGCAAGGCGTTTCTGGAAGCCCATCGGGAGGAAATCACTCTGCACAAGGCGGCGAAAGCTGCTTTTGACGAAGCCGGGCTGCAGAAGCTGCCGAAGGTCAAGGAGTTGGATGCGGAGTTTGCAGAACTGCTGACAAAAAAGAAAGAAGCCTACCCGGACTACCGCAAAGTACGGAACGAGATGCAAGAACTGGTTCGGGCACAGAAAAATGTAGAACGATTTTTTGCAGAGGAAAAGCCAGCACAGGAGAACGAGCAGGCTCGATAAACGCAGATTGCCGGGAACTGACCGTAAGAGGTCAGCACCCGGCAATCTTTTTTCGTCGGTTCAATCTTCAACGGAATGATTTATCTCTTTCGATTGTGTATATCGGTGTGGCCAACAGGTATCCTATGGAGTGTAAAGAACACGATAGGATGAGGTTGCACTATGAAAGAGCTTTTTGGACAGCGACTACGGGAGCAGCGTATAAAGCATGGGTTGACGTTGGAACAGCTTGCGGAAAAATCCGAGCTTTCCTCCAACTATATCGGCATGGTAGAGCGCGGCTTAAAGGAACCCGGCCTTGCCACCATTGTTAAACTTTTGAATGCTCTGAATATTTCCGCAGACACATTGCTGTGTGATCTGGTTCCCAGTGCATCCCATGTGACTGACGACGAGATTTGCAAGCGGCTGGAAGGTTTGACCCCCATCCAGAAAAAAGCGGCACTCGATCTGCTGGACACCTATATCGGCAATCTCCCTTACCTCACAAACGAGGAATGAACCGCAAACTTTGCAAGCGCATCGGCTGAAATTTAGCCGATGCGCTTTTCTTTTGCATTTCTTTCGGCTATAATCATTCTTATAGGACGTATTGTTTCCTAAAGAGTTGATTGCTTTGGGGGGTCAAGATGAGAAAACTACAGTACAGTATTTTAGCCGACATTCAGGATGCGATCGAGCGGGCAAAGCAGGGCAAGCTGGCGTTGTATTGGCAGCGTACCATCCAGCGGGAATATTCCGGCAAGAAAGTCACGCCCGGTGAGCAGCAGGCGTATGAGCAGTTGCAGAGCGTTCTCTCCGAAGTGCCGCAATGGAGTGGTGAAGAAGATCTCCGCCATAACATGGAGAACATCGGCGGCAGGATCTGGTTCTGCCATTTCTGGATTGACCACGATTCCATGGTGCAATTGACGGAGGATCGCAACGGCAGATTTCATACTGCCTACGTTCTGGACAGAAACACTTCCCCGGAAATGCGCCGGGAGGCTGCACTGCTGGCGCAGAAAGAGCTTGCGGACTGTATGCAGGAATGGGGCGTTTCGCTTCTGGATGCGCTGGTGCCCGAACGGATAAAGTATGCTTCTCTGGCAGAAGCTACATCGCACCTTGTGCAAGTTCTCAATGACCCTGAACGTATCATCGGATAAAAAGTGTCCCGCCGGGACGCGCAGCCTGCATTGAAAAATGCAGAACAAAGGGGTTTGGGGTACTTCCCCAACAAGCATTTTGCAACGCAAAAAGTGTTTTTGTATAGACGAAAACATTGCTTGCTGGCACTGCGTACCGTAAAACTCCCGTTTCAATCTTCACGAGTGATTTCTCCGACATCAGATTCCATCGGTGCCGCACTTTGGTTTTCTGCTCTTTTCCTATACTGCGCTGGACTGATGCCATACTCCTTTTTGAACACCCGGCTAAAGTAAAGCTGGTTATCGTACCCAACGATCTCAGCGATTTCACCGACACTGTAATCGGTATTTTCCAACAAGCTCTGTGCGTTGACCATCCGCAAGGAGAGAAGGTACTGCGCCGGACTTATCTTCATGTGCTGTTTGAAATTACGAATGAACCAGTTCGTACTGATATGTAGCGATTCGGCATACTGCGCCACGCTGATCTTCGTATTGTAGTTTTCGTTAAAATAAGAAACCGCCATCTCAATTTCTTCGGGGATCGTCACGGTATAGTTTTCGCCGTTATGCTGCTGGCGGCTGACAAGCAACAGAATGTTGTTGAACAACGAAGCGATGTAATCTTCATACCCGTATTCGCATTGCTGAAGTTCCCGAATAATTTTTCGGAACGACATCTTATACTCCGGCAGGGTTCCACTGAAAAAGACGTGCTGATCCAAAGAGATGCCATGGTACTCCAGAATGTTCTTAACGTCATAGCCGGTAAAATGAACCCAGAACACCTCCGGGTGCTCTTCAACATAGTAAACGTACTTTTGAACCTCTTTGGGCTTGTAAAGCACCATGTGTCCAGAAGTCACCACTTCCTCAACACCATCGAACCAGAAATGCGCCTTGCCCGATGCCACATATAAGATCTGATAGTCTCTGCGGCCCTTCTTCCAGTATGTCGGCAGCATGGGACGCTTTTTCAGACGGTAGGTGCCGCAGCTTCCTACCACCAACGGTTTTGTGTAATCCTTGAAATCAAGACGAGAGTTATTTAAGTAGCCAGAGTTGAAATACATCTCAATACCATCTTCTTTCTTAAAGACTTCGCCGGAATCGGAATGCGTTCTGTTTGATTTCCACAAACTGTGTGATTTTGTGCATACTTTGTTCCATTTTTTCAATATGATTTTTTCAATATAAATTTTATAATACTTTCGGACAAAACGCAAGAGAATTTGACATCTTGCCGAAAAAGCGTAAGCCTTGTAAAATCGAAGTAAATGAGGAGAGTCGGAAAATGACGGAAAAGCGCTATTTGAAATGGTACAACAAAGTTGGCTATGGTTCGGGTGATATTGCAGGCAACGTGGTATACGCATTCCTGTCATCCTTTGTAATGATCTATCTGACCAACACGGTTGGTTTGAACCCCGGCATCGTCGGCACTCTGATTGCAGTTTCCAAACTGCTGGACGGTGTGACGGACATTTTCTTTGGTTCTTTGATTGACAAAACGCATTCTAAGATGGGCAAAGCCCGTCCTTGGATGCTGTACGGCTACATTGGCTGTGCCATTACGCTGGTGGCAATTTTCGCCATCCCGACCAATCTGGGACAGTTTGCACAGTACGCATGGTTCCTGATCGCATATACTCTGCTGAACGCTGTATTCTACACTGCCAACAACATTGCTTACTCTGCACTGACTGCTCTCATCACGAAGAACAGTGCCGAACAGGTCGAGATGGGTTCTTGGCGTTTCATGTTCGCCTTTGCCACCAGCCTGCTCATCCAGTCCATCACGCTGGGTGCTGTTACGGCATTGGGCGGTGGTGCTGCCGGTTGGCGCACTGTTGCAATCATCTACGCCATCATCGGTCTGCTTGTCAACACCCTCTCCGTTTTCTCCGTGAAGGAACTGCCGGAAGGCGAATTGGTGGATACCACCGACAAAAAGGAAATCGAGCAGGACGAAAAGTACAACCTGGTTCAGGCTGCAAAGCTGCTGGTTGGTAACAAATATTATATGATGATTTGCGTCACCTACATTTTGCAGCAGATCTACGGTGCCATGATCAGCATGGGCACCTACTATGCAACCTACATTCTCGGCAACCAGAATCTGTTTGGCGTGTTCTCTTGGGCAGTCAATATTCCTCTGATCATCGCTCTGGTATTCACCCCGACGCTGGTTGCCAAATGGAGCGGAATGTACAAGCTGAACGTCATGAGCTATACTCTGGCAACCGTTGCCCGTGCTCTGGTCGCTGTGGCAGGTTATATGGGCAGCGGTAATGTTCCCCTGATGCTGCTCTTTACCGCAATCGCTGCTCTGGGTCAGGGTCCTTGGCAGGGCGACATGAACGCCGTGATCGCAGCCTGCTCCGAGTACACTTGGCTGACGAAGCATAAGCGCGTGGATGGCACGATGTACTCCTGCACTTCTCTCGGTGTGAAGCTGGGCGGCGGTCTGGGTACTGCCATCACCGGCTGGCTGCTGGCAGCAAGCCATTTTGACAGCGCTCTGACCGTTCAGCCGGATTCCTGCATCAATATGCTGAAGATCATGTATCTGGTGATTCCGTTTGCTCTGGATGCCATCATCACCTTCATTCTGTCTCGTCTGAAAGTTGAAGAAGCAAACAAACAGTTTCGTGCAGCAATGAATAATTGAGAACAGTTCCTGCTCTCTCGACCCATAAGACACCAAGACCCACACGACACAATCGTGTGGGTCTTGGTGTTGCCTTGGAAGAAGCCCCGCCGAAGAACATCTGCCCGGCATTATACAAGCGAAAGAATGTATGAAAAAGAAGAAGCACATCTCAGAAGAGCAGCATTATCTATGTGAAATCGGTCTAGAAAAGATGCCATATGGATCTTCCTGGCTCTTCAAATCTTATACAGCGGAAAGCCTCACGCACATCACGATTACGGCCTATTATAATGTGGACGAGGCTTTTCTTCAAACTCCCACTGCAGCATGGGGAAATCTAAGGGATTGCCGTGCCGCGCTTCGCAAGTTGGTATCCTCCGTCTATCTGGAAAGCGATTTGAACCTTCCATTCGGAAAAAACGGAAAATTCTTATTCCAACTTGGGTATACTCCTGTTGTGTCCGACATGAAGAAAATCGTTCAGAAAACTGCCGCATTGTCTTTCCCCAAATGGGCGTTATCCGTATGGGATATGGATACTGCAACATTATATATGATCAAATACGACAGACGTCATTGATTTTCTTTGTTTATCTGTGATACCATTCGTTACGAGACCTCCACCATTGCTCTCTTCGCCTATGGTGGAGACTCCGTCACTCAAAGAAATTTTCCGAAAAACACAACGAGGTGACCATTTTTGAAACGTCGAACTTTTCTTGTCTGCACCGCTGCACTTTTTTGCGGTGCGCTTCTGGCAGGAGGCTGCACTCAAAAAACTTCTCAGCCCGTCCTTCAGCAAATCGAATACTCCAATTTGGCTGATTCGGAAACACAGGATCTTCTTTCCAAACTTTTGCAGGATGCCGGCGTATCTGACCTACGGATACAGACCTTCTTTGATCATGTGCAAAAGTTCAATAATGCTGTGGACCCGGCATGGCTCACCACAGGGTTTGAAAACGCCAAGCCTTCGGATCTGAAATACGATCCTTACTCCATGCAGGACGCATGGACGGAAAAATATGACACCTTCCCCGGCTGGAATTGTCGGATCACCGCTTGTGGGCTGTTCGGTGATTTTATCACTGTCACGGGCAAGGCAGACCTTGACTCAGCCGAGGACACCCTGTTTATGGACTATGAAACGCTGGATTCTGACCCAGAATCCCTTTGCGGCGACGAACGGCAAAAGTTTGATGCACTGTTCGCTCCGGTTAAAACCACCAATACAACCGATATTCCTACCCATTTGAAAACGATTCAACGGGAATGGAAGAAACGCGGTCTCTCCTTCGTTGACGATGATAAGATCCGTCTCGTCTCCGTAGTCCTGCACGATCAGTTCTCTGAAACGGACAATTCTCTTATGATCGGTCATGTCGGCGTTATGTTTCCCACATCAGATGCAGTATATTTCGTCGAAAAGGTCGCTTTTCAGGAGCCGTATCGCTTGTTGAAGTTCAAAAATCGAACCGAGTTGAGCGATTATCTGATGCTGAAATACGACAACTCGTGGGGACAGGATACCGCCCACACCTTTATTATGGAAAATTCAGACCTGATGGACGGCTGGCGCATTCTTGACGAACAGAAAGACGCAAGCTAAAAGCATCGCATTCGTTGGGAGCCGTTTAGTCTGACTGATCATTCGCCCTCTGATACCAAAAAGACGCTGCAACCTCTTACCCAGAGGCGGCAGCGTCCTTTTTATATCGGAATGTTTGGTTCGCAGGGGGGGACTCCGGGCTTATGACAGGGTATGTATAATGTGCAGAGCCATATCAACATTTTCTTTGTCCACAAACACCTCTGTGACATACCTCGGTTTTATGCCGAGAGTTCCAATTCTCGCTTGGTCAAATGTGTTATGCCGATTGACATCTTTGGATTTGCAATAGAATTTAATTCCAGCTGCCGCCAACGCATCCGTGATGCGATTGCATTGGTAAGGGTCAGAAACTGTTGCAACTAACGATTTAAAAAAATGCTCTAACATAAAGAGACCTCCTTGTAAGCTGTATGATAGACCAGCCGCTTGTAGGTATTATAAGCGGCTATAAATTGTTCTTCTTCGCTTTTATCTTCAAAGACAGTTAAGTACACAGAAAACAACACAGCTGCCTCCAATTGATTCGTATGAATCGGATATGGTATGCCACAGCCAGAAAATGCTGCGGAGCAGGAACTTTCCGCTTTTCTGGTGATAGCACAAATGATGGCACAAAAAAGCAGCGTTCTGATTTTGCAAAAGCGAAAATGAGAACGCTGCCGTCTATCGTGCCGTATTCGATTTTCGATGTGCCGTTATTTTAGAGATGTCTCTTATAGAGATACGGAGTGTGTCAAAGTTCAAACCGATGAACACATCCATAAAACCCATCTTATTTCACAGCCTGTTTCAGCCGCTCCAGATCATCTGCATCCGGGTGAGAAAGAGCCTTGTCGAAATTCTCGATCATTGCGTTCAGATTGGGCAGATGAAGCGGCTGTTTTTTCATGTTCTCATACCGCTGGCGTACCGACATCGGCATCTTTCCCTGACACATGAAGCTGCCGATCACCGTGTTGCTGCTGTGCAGATCTTTCTGCACAGCTTTCAGGATCTTGTTAAAATATTCTTCGCTGCCGCCAAAACCAGCGGTACCAAACAAAAACACCTGTTTTCCCCGCAACTGCTTCAAAAAGTCCGAAGTGCTTTCATCTGCTTTTCCCTTGTCCGTCCAGAAGCCCACATAAAGAGTGTCCGCTTCCATGGCGGCAGGGTTCGGGTTGCCAAAATAACAGCACTCTGCCTGCGGCAGGCAGCTGTGCAGTGTGTCTGCCAGTAATTCCGTGTTTCCTGTTTTGCTGCTGAATACGATTGCGTAACTCATAACTTTTCCTTTGGAGCTGTTAGCTCTCTTTAGTTACAACGTTTCCCAGTTGATTTTTCGATCCCGATAGAAATACTCTTTGTCGTGTTCGCTGATGGGGCGCAGCACATGGCATGGATTTCCTACCGCCACTACGTTAGCAGGAATGTCCTTTGTCACAACGCTTCCCGCACCGATCACCGTATTATCCCCAATGGTAACACCCGGCACCACGATCACGCCAGCACCCAACCAGCAGTTGCGTCCGATGCGGATGGGCAGATTGTACTGGTATGCTTTCTCACGCAGTTCCGGCAGGATCGGGTGGTTTGCGGTTGCAAGGACACAGTTCGGGCCGATCATGGTATGCTCCCCGATGTAGATATGGGTATCATCCACGCAGGTCAACCCGAAGTTGGCATAGACATAATCGTCCATGTGAACGTGCTTTCCGCCCCAATTGGCATGAAATGGCGGCTCGATCCAGCAGCCTGCGCCGCACTCTGCAAGCATTTCTTTCAAAAGCTGCTCCCGTTTTGCGTGTTCGGAAGGGCGGGTATGATTGTAATCATACAGCCGCTCCATGCAAAGCTCCTGCTCTGCCATGATGGAATCATCCGTGGGGTCATAGACTTGTTGGCTGTGGATCGCATTTTCAATCAGCATCTTGTAGCCCTTTCTTTTTTGCAAATCGTTCTCACTTACAACGGGTGCAACTATGCTTATGCCTTTTGGGTTTCTTTTTCTCGCAAAGCATCATAAACGCAGCGGGTTCCCTGATGTGCCATCAGCCCGCCCAGACATTTTTTGTTGCAGCGGACGCAGCGGTATATCTGTTTTGCCTGCCCATTTTTCAGCTTGTTCACCCAATCTGGGTCTGCCAGAAGCTGGCGGCTCATGGCGGCGCACTGGATATGTCCATCGAAAAGCTGCTGCTCCACAAAATCCGGGTCGTTCAAGCCGCCCACCCCGCAAATGGGGAGATCGGTATACTGACGCACTTCGTTGCAGAACTTGAGGAAACAACCGGGATGACCAAAGTACGGGTGGTTTGCAGGAGGAATCGTATTTTCCAACGCCGAATGGTTCGCCAAGGTCACATGGAAGCTGGTTACGCCTGCCCGTTCCAGCAATGGCACGAAAACAGGCAGTTCTTCTTCTACAAGGTCACCAAGTTAAAACTGTTCTTATGACCGGCTCCCACCTTTTTGAGGTAGAATGCACAGCAGTATAGCGCACTCATTTGACAAGGTCAAGTGGTATCTCCCGTTATTTACGAAAAATTTACAGTGGTATCCTGTGTATTTTTAGGCATCTCTTTTCGAGGAAGAACTGTTTTCTCTCCGCAGACGCATAAAACACAGCCAGAGGTAGAAATCTGCACGTTTATTATAATAAGCCGACCTTTCTCCGTAAACACTTTTGACAAATTCCAGTGATTTTGTGCATATTTTGTTGTATTGTCTCCATATACTTTCCGGCAGAAGCCTCTATAATAGGTACTGTATCCTGCGTAACGCCTTATATTGTGTGGAGAAAGAAGTATATGAAACCTAACAAGGAAGCAAATAAGCCAAGGATCACCTACCGCTACTATGAGCTGCCGGAAGGCGAACTGGTGCAGGCCATTACAGGAGAGGACTGGGTCTGCACCTATGGCACCTATGCCGAGGATGTCCATTTCCACAATGTTATGGAGATTGGTATCTGCCGCTGGGGGCAGGGTCTCATGGTTCTGGAAGATCAGCGCATCGACTATACCGATGGTGCAGTTACAGTGGTTCCCGCAAACTGTCTGCACACAACTTTGAGCCGTGATAAAAGCCTGAACTCATGGGAATATCTCTTCTTTGATCCTGCCGGAATCCTGAACAGTGCCTTTCCAAACGACCCTCTGTTTGTAGAATCTGTTCTGCATCGGCTCTCCAGTGAGGCTCTATGCCTTCCGCAAGAGGATGCAGTAGAACTGGAACGGCTTATTACCATGGTGCTGAACGAATGCCAGACAAAGCATGAGTACCATAAAGCCGTGGAACAGAATCTTATGACATCGCTGCTGCTCCTAATCACCCGCAGCTATACGGAGAAGAAAACCCATATCCGCCCCATGACGGTTGGACTGCAGCAGATCATACCCGCTATTGAATACATCGGGATGCACTATATGAATCCAATCTCCGGGGAAGATCTTGCGTCCATCTGTTCCTTGAGCGAGGCACAGCTGCGCCGTAAGTTCAAAGAATATCTCAATATGTCGCCAGTCGAATATCTGACGATGGTACGCATCCAGAAAGCCTATGAACTGCTCAATTCCACCAATTATCCCATGACGGAGGTTGCTCTGCGGGTCGGATATCAGGATGTTTCCTCCTTCAACCGCAATTTTCAGAAGATCATGGGTGTTTCGCCATACCAGTATAAGAAAAACAACAGCGACTACCGTGGTCGAGTATTGGACAAGAAGATCTCTGCCAAGAAAGGATGGAAGCATCCATCCGATCCATAAGAGAAAGACTTTTTGGCATTGTGTCGAAGAAAACTTTTCTTCTTTGGTCAAGCTGACGAAGTCATCGTTTTACGCGCAGAAACACGGCCGGATTCTGATTGAATCTGCGTGTTTTTTGATTGGATGCACCCGCATTTCAACCGCAAAACCTGTTACAATGACTACAACAAACGAGAGCTTGGAGAAAAGAATTGTTCAACTTGTGAATGCGTTCGATTCTTTCTTCAAATTTCTCGGATTCGTCAACTTTTTCAAGGTTTCATGAATGAAGGAGAAGGCATTATGAAAAAGATCTCGCGTCGCGCATTTCTGTCCGTTATGGCTGCTGCAGGTGCAGCTGCAGCCCTGACCGCTTGCGGTGGCAGCTCTGGTTCTTCCACTGCTGCTTCCGGCAGTGCAAGTGTTGGCGGTTCTCAGCCCGGTGGTCACAAGCTGACTGCCTACGCATGGGATAAGAATTTCAATATCCCTGCTCTGAACGCTGCTGCCGCAGACTACAAGGAAAATGTTGACCCGGAGTTTGAACTGGAAGTGATCGAGCAGTCCGGTGCAGGTGATGTAGAAAATGCCATCACGCTGGCAGGTTCTGCACACGATTATTCCAATCTGCCCGACATCGTGCAGTTCCAGGATCACTACATCCAGCGTTATGTTTCCGATTATCCGGACGCCTTCGTTCCTATGGAAGGTGCCGATGTTGACTGGGATGGTTTCGGAAAGGAAAAGCTGTCCTACTCCATCGTGGACGGTGTTCACTACGGTGTGCCTGTGGATAACAGCACTGTTATCTTTGCATACCGCACCGATTTGCTGGAGCAGGTCGGTAAGACTATCGATGACATGACCGGTGCAACTTGGGCCGATGTTACCAAAGTCGGTGAAGATGTTTATGCCAAAACTGGCAAGTATCTGTTCTCCTGCAGCGGCGATAACGGCGACCTGATCTACATTATGATGCAGGCTGAGGGCGTTGCCGAGTTCAAGGATGGTGAGCCTTACATCACTGAGAATGAAACGATGCACCGTGTCTGCGAAACAATCGTTGACATGGCAAAGAAAAACGTCTGCTATCTGGCGAACAGCTGGAGCGACTACATCGACCAGAGCATTCAGGGTGACATGGTTGCCGGTGTTGTGCAGGGTAACTGGATCATCCCCACCATGGAGGCTGTGACCGAAAACTCCGGCAAGTGGCAGATCACCACCATTCCTACGCTGGACGGCGGCGAGGGCTATGCTTCCAACGGTGGTAGCGGTCTGTATATCACTGCCAACTGCGGCAATGTTGATCTGGCAAAGTCCTTCCTCGCATATACCTTCGGCGGCAGCACCCAGACCTATGATAACGCCCTGCGTGACGGCGGCGTTGTCACCACGGTTCTGAAGTGTGCAGACTCCGATGTTTACAACGAGGGCGTGGAGTTCTTCAACAACGAGCCGGTTTATAAGCAGATCGTTGAGATGAGTGAAAATGTGCCCATCATCGAGCAGAGCGATTATCACGTCCGTGCTGGTGTGTATCTGACCACTGCTGTGATCAACACCATCAACGGCTCCAATCTGGACGATGAACTGGCAAATGCTGAACAGCAGCTCCGCTTCGAGATGGGTCTTTAAGACCTTCTGATTCATCCGAAGGAGGGTTTGACATTGAAGAACGAAAAAAGCGGTTCTCTGATGGCAAAACAGCGTCGTGCGGGCTGGTATTACCTGATGCCCGGCACGGTCCTTATTACCATCATGAGTTTTATCCCCATCATCAACGGCTTTCTGACCTCTCTGAAAACGGGTTCCAGTGCAAGCATGAAGTGGGCCAGCCCGCTGACCTACAACTATACCCGAATGTTCAAGGATGCACTGTTCCTGCGCTCGATGGGAAACACCTTCCTGTATCTGGTCGTGGAAGTTCCAATCATGCTGATTCTGGCAATCCTGCTGGCACAGCTGCTGAACAATCACGATTTGAAGTTCAAGGGATTCTTCCGCACCTGCGTATTTCTGCCTTGTGCAACTTCTCTGGTTTCGTACTCCCTGATCTTCAAGTCCCTGTTTGCAACGGATGGTCTGGTAAACACGGTTTTGTGCAAGCTGGGCATCCTGCAAACGCACTACAACTTCCTCGGCAATCCCACCAGCGCAAAGATCATCATTATTCTGGCTCTGATCTGGCGTTGGACGGGTTACAATATGGTGTTCTTCTTGGCCGGTTTGCAAAACATCGACTATTCGGTGTACGAAGCAGCCAAAATTGACGGTGCCAACGGCTGGCAGACGTTCTGGAAGATCACTGTTCCGCTGCTGATGCCCACCATCGTGATGACCGCCATCATGTCCATCAACGGTACCTTGCAGCTGTTCGATGAGTCGGTCAACCTGACCAACGGCGGTCCGGCGAATGCAACGATCACCATGTCGCACTACATCTACAACAACTCCATGGGTCAGGGCGTTGCAAACTTCGGCTATGCTTCGGCATTGTCCTTCGTCATCTTCGTGATGGTTGCCATCCTGTCCTTTATCAGCATGAAAGCAGGTGACAAGCGTGACTAATACAGCAGAAACCCACGCACTTGTGCAGCGTGAAAAAGGCAAGAAGCACATGATCCAGCGCAGACTGATTCCTGCTTACATCTTCCTGATCATCATCTCGTTCATTTCGGTTTTCCCGCTGTTGTGGATGATCTCTGCGGCGACCAATACCTCACTGGATGTTGCCCGCGGCAAGATCATGTTCGGCACCTATGCGATGCAGAACTTCAAAAATCTGATCGCATCGCAGAATCTGGCAGGTGCCATGGGCAACTCCTTCCTGTATGCGATCGTGCAAACTGTGATTTCCATGTTCGTCTGCTCTCTTGCAGGATTTGGTTTTGAGTTGTATCATGATAAGAACAAGGACCGCTTGTTCAGCATCCTGCTGCTCGCCATGATGGTGCCGCAGGTTGCCACAATGGTTCCTTTGTTCAAGATGATGTCCAGAGCCGGTTTGCTGAATAGTGTCTGGGCGTTCATCCTGCCCAGCATTTCCACTCCGTTCCTGATCATGATGTTCCGACAGAACTCCCGCAACTTCCCCAACGACCTGATGCAGGCAGCGCGCATTGATGGCCTGAGTGAAACGGGCATCTTCTTCCGGATGTATGTTCCCATCATGAAATCCACCTATGCGGCGGCTGCGGTCATCACGTTCATGAACGCATGGAACGCTTACATGTGGCCGAAGGTCGTTATGACCGATAACCGTGCACAGACCATGCCGATGTTGATCGCCAATATTGCGTCCGGCTACTCCATCGACTACGGTATGTTGATGATGGGCGTTCTGTTCTGCTCCATCCCCACCATGATCGTGTTCTTCGTTCTGCAGAAGCAGTTCGCAGAGGGCATTACCGGTGCGGTGAAGTAATTCTCTATCTTTTCGCTACCCACTTTTTCTCCTTCATCTGCTGTTCCCCCAGAGGAATCCCCATCTCCTCTGGGGGACGATGAAGGAATTTTTTTCAATCACATAATAAGGTAAATGAGGAACAATATGGCTGCATTTGATTTTGCAAAAGTAAAAGACCCCACCTTTTTCAAGGAAAACGTGCTGAATGCTCATGCAAGTTTCCGTACTTACGCTTCCCGCGAAGAATATCTGGCAGGAAAATCTTCGCTTGCGCTGAAGCTGGACGGTATCTGGAAATTCGCCTACGCAAAGAACTACACCAGTGCCATCCCCGGCTTTGAAAAGACGGATTACGATTGCAGCGGCTGGGATGACATTCATGTTCCGGCACACATCCAGATGGAGGGCTACGACATTCCCCAGTACGCGAATGTTCAGTATCCGTGGGATGGCCGTGAAGAAGTACAGCCGGGCGAGATCCCGCAGCGGTTCAATCCGGTGGCAAGCTATGTAAAATACTTCGAGCTGCCGGAATCCATGCAGGGCAAGCCCGTCCACATCGAGTTCGAGGGTGTGGAAAGCGGCATGGCTCTTTGGCTGAACGGGTCTTATGTGGGTTACACCGAGGACAGCTTCTCCGCACACGCATTCGATCTGACTCCCTATCTCCAGCCGGGCGTGAACAAACTTGCTGTGCAGGTGTTCAAGTGGACTTCCTCCAGCTGGTGCGAAGATCAGGACTTCTTCCGCTTCTCCGGCATCTTCCGCAGCGTGTGGCTGTACGCCATCCCCACCGTGCATCTGGAAGATGTATCCGTCAAGACGCTGTTTGCCGGGGATGATTTTACTCATTCCACGCTGGAAGTTGCATTGCAGGTGGAGGGTAAGGGCGCAGCCCGTCTGACCCTGCGCCGCAGTGAGCTGGAAGTGTTCTCCGAAAAAATCGCACTGAGCGGCGGCTCTGCTCTGTTCAGCCATGCGGTGGAGAACCCCCACCTGTGGAGTGCAGAGGACCCGGCTCTGTATGAACTGGAAATCGAGCTGCTGGACGATGCAGGCCATCTGGTAGAGGTGACCGGGCAGAAAGTCGGTTTCCGCAAGTTCGAGTTGAAGAACAATCGGATGCTGCTCAACGGCAAGCGCATCGTGTTCAAGGGTGCCAACCGTCATGAGTTCAGCTCCATTACGGGTCGTGCTGTGGGCGTACACACCCATGAGGAGCTGCTTCGGGACATCATCACCATGAAGCAGAACAACATCAATGCCATCCGCACCAGCCATTACCAGAATCAGGATGCACTGTACGACCTGTGCGACGAGTATGGTCTGTATCTGATCGCAGAGAACAATCTGGAATCCCATGGCACATGGGACATCCATCAGGCGGGCATTCGCGGCATCGAGGGCGTTTTGCCCAATGATAAGCCGGAGTGGAAAGCTGTCTTGTTTGACCGCATGAATTCCACTTACCAGCGTGACAAAAACCATCCTGCTGTTCTGATCTGGTCTCTGGGCAACGAATCGTTTGGCGGTGAGACCCTGCTCCAGATGGCAGAGATGGTCCGCCGCTTTGATGACACCCGTCTGGTGCATTACGAAGGTGTGGTCAACGATCCCCGCTTCCTCGAAACCACCGATATCGAGAGCCATATGTACAGCACGGTCAAGGACATTAAAGAGTATCTGGCACAGGGCGATAAGCGGCCTTATATCGAGTGCGAATATTCTCACGCTATGGGCAACTCCAACGGTGCTTTGCACAAGTACACGGAACTTGCCGACCAGAAGGACTGCGGCTATCAGGGCGGCTTTATCTGGGATTACATCGACCAGTCCATCTGGAAAAAAGACCGCTACGGCAAGTGGTTCCAAGCCTACGGCGGCGACTTCGGTGAGCGTCCTACCGACTATAATTTCAGCGGAAACGGCATTGCCTACGGTGGTGATCGTGCTCCTTCTCCCAAGATGCAGGAGGTCAAGTTCTGCTATCAGAACATCGCCATTTCCATCGACAACTCTGGCTTCGAAGTCTGGAATAAGAACCTGTTCACCTCTACGGATGCCTTCGACTGCGTTGCACTGCTGCATCGTGATGGAAAGTTGTATCAGCAACAGGAACTGACCAATATTGATGTTGCTCCCGAAGAGCGTTCCAGCTTCCCGCTGCCGTTTATGGTCCCTGCGCTCCCCGGTGAATATGCAGTGACCATCAGCTTCCGTTTGAAGGAGGACACCAGCTGGGCAAAAAAGGGTCATGAAGTCGCCTTTGGGCAGGGTGTGATCGCTGTGGTCCGTTCCATTCCCAGCAAGAAGGTCACGCCGTTTACCGTTACGCACGGTACACACAACATCGGTGTCCGTGGTGAGAATTTCGATGTTTTGTTCTCCGATCTGAACGGCGGTCTGACTTCCTACCGCTATACCGGAAAAGAGATGATTCAGGAGATCCCCCGGCCCAACTTCTGGCGCGCTCCCACCGACAACGACTGCGGCAACAACATGGGCGGCGTTCGCGGTCAGTGGAAGCTGGCAAGCCTGTACGCTACTGCCAAGGGCATCGGCAAGGAGATTCCGTCTGTTCATGGCGGCACCATCCTCCAGAACCCCACCTGCGAGGTGGAAGCCGACAGCGTGGTCGTGACCTATCTCTATAACCTCCAGACCAGCCCCGCAGCAGAGTGCAGCCTGCAGTATCGTGTGTTCGGTGATGGCCGCATCCAGACCACCCTGCACTATGACCCGGTGGAAGGACTTGCAGCAATGCCGGAGTTCGGCGTACTGTTCAAGATCGACGCTGACTACGACACGGTGGAGTGGTACGGAAACGGCCCTGCGGAGACCTACTGGGATCGTCAGCATGGTGCAAAGCTGGGCATTTACCAGAACAAGGTTGCAGACAACATGGCGCAGTACCTTGTGCCGCAGGAGTGTGGCGCAAAGACCGCTGTGCGCTGGGCAAAGGTAGTGGACCGCAAGGGTCGCGGGCTGCTGTTTACCGCAGATGCCGCAAAGCCCATGTTCTTCTCTGCGCTGCCCTACACTCCCCATGAAATGGAGAGTGCCAAGCATCCCTACGAGCTGCCCCCGGTCCATTACACGGTCATCCGTGCTATGGGCGAGCAGATGGGCGTTGGCGGCGATGACAGCTGGGGTGCCAATGTCCACCCGGAGTATATTCCTGATGTGACTAAGCCTGTGGAGTTCACCTTTACGTTCCGTGGCATCTGATGATTGCCCGCGAATGAGGTGTTCTCTGTGAAAAAAGCGAAAGATCAGCCTGAATCTGAACCAGCCGAACTAGCATCCCTTGTTGGAGAACGGATCAGAAAGATACGCAAAGAAGAGGGGGTTAAGCCTAGAGCTTTTTGCTTTACGTTGTGATATGAATACTGCTGCATTGCAGTATTTCTCTCAGATTACTCGTGATCTTTTCCCAGAACAATTTCATCAGTTGCTAAACATCATAAAAGAGATCGTAGCCGTGATGAGATGACCCTCGTTATTAAGACACCTTCGCGTTGAGATAAGGACATCCCTGCATGAGATTCCTATCAAAAGCGAGGGTGTCTTTTTGGTATCACAAAATCTCAATTCCTGACGCCACTATTTATAAGTAGTGCTTCACTCTATATAAGTAGCGTTGCTATGCCAAAATAACCGTATTCAGCTTTTGTTCAGAGCATTTCTTTGAATGGTTCTCCAAACTTTCTTTAACGTATTGAAGTATACAAATGTTTAGGATATAATCAGCACATTCCCCAAAAGCTATATAGAATTACACAAAAAATTTGATAGGAGGCGTACACACATGAATTGTTTCGGTTCAAGGTTTTTATTAGCAAAACCTGCAGGCTGCAAAGTCGCTGGTTGTGCTCATCCGCACCCCTTTGCACAGGTTCATCGGCTGATGATAGAACCGGATTGGCTGATGAAAGAGCCTCCATCGGGAAGTTTTCTACCGTCTCTCCCATCCATGCTGCGGCAATGCCACCCATCCTCGTTGACGGAGGTCGGCTGACATGAAGGATCGACTGAAAGACCACCTTGAAGGCGGGCAGTTTTGCGAAAACTGTGGTATAAAGCTGTATCAAAAAATCAACGGCTGCAGCGGCATGATTCATCTGAAATGCCACCGTTGCAATACGCTCCTCCGCATTGATTTATCATTCCGAAGAAAGAAGTGACCCCCTAAAACAATAAATCGGGTGCATTGCACCCTGAATATGGACTGTTCGCACCGAGCAACGGGCCGTCACCTCCGGGTGATGTATGAAACGTAGCACCAAATAGCCGGGCAACAGCCTGATTGAGTGATTTTCGCTTGAGAATCTCTCAGTCGGCTGTTGTCCGGCTATTTTTTATAGCTTCAGGAAGCCTGCTCCCGAAAAGGAGCAGGCTTTATGTTTGTCCGTTTTTCGTGGATGCCCCAAGCGGCGAAATATCCGTAGCCTTCCAAATTTTCGACATTTCACGTTTTATCGAAAATTTTGAGGTTACACATGAGTTTCAATAATGGCAATGAACGTCGCAAGCTGAACGCAAAGTGGGAGCATCTTCGTGTGCAGTACCGCGAAGCAGGAATGAGCGAAGATGCAATTCAGGCTATGTACGAGTTTGATTTGGGTGTTCTCAATAGCGAACGTGCCTACATCACTAACACAATGACGGTTTCTGGTGCTGCCGATGATTGCGCAGCCAAGGAAACCAGCGACTTCAAGCAGTATGAAAAAGCCGTTACCGTAACGGATACCTACCACGAAACCAAAAGCCGTTTTGCATGGATTGGTGAGATTGAGAACGAACAGTTGCTTACTGCACTTGAAACTTTGAAAGTCGAAGATTTGGAAATCATCACCATGTACGCTTACGAGGGATACGACATCACTGAAATATCTAAAGTCTACGGCGTATCCCGCCCCACTATTAGCATAAAAATCAAGAGAATTACTAAATTTTTGAAAAACTTCAATTTTAATGCTACGAATTGACCCTTCTCGATGGCTCGTAAGTGTAAGGGCAATTCACCAGATGGCGAAAGCCGCTGAACGAAATGTCTGCACTCATGTTCTTTGAAAACTGAATAGTTCTGTCATCTGGTACTCCGATAATGATACTTCCGTAATTCTGTCTCTTATACACATCTCCGAGCCC
>ENA-OYBY01000267-OYBY01000267.1-human-gut-metagenome-genome-assembly--contig:-NODE-267-length-23281-cov-6.610953_pt1 | contig 23281 bp, 20 predicted proteins | sample MGYA00244625_ERZ652863 | MGnify/ENA primary metagenome ERZ652863 (study PRJEB26926, sample SAMN06164696) | human gut metagenome | biome: ENVO:00009003; feature: ENVO:2100002; material: ENVO:00002003...
TCCGTGCGCTGAGCGGCGTCCATCCCATGGAGCTCTACCGCATCAGCCGGGATAACCCCGCCAAGCTTCCGGGCTGGCGGCGGTACATTTACCCCATCTACACCACCTACAACGGCAAGTGCAGGAAGGATGCACTGCCGATGAAGTTCTAAGCTCAAATATCTCCTTTGGCTAGGGCGATGGTACCCGGAAAAGGCCATCGCCATTTACATATAGTATTTTCTTTCGAATAATTGACATATTGAACTGGAAAGGAGAGGACAGGAATGAGCGAAATCGCAGCCTGCACTTTGATTCAGGAAGAGCCCGACCGCAAGACAGAGCGGTACATGATGATGTTCAAGGATTACCCGGATGTGGTATCCGTAGACATTCTTCAGGAAATGCTTGGCATCTGCCGGAAGAATGCGTATCTGCTGGTCAAGCAGAATAAGATCCACTCGGCGCGTGTAGGACGCAGTTATAAGATACCAAAACTCTGCGTGGTAGAGTACCTGATCGATCAGAATCGGCAACTTGGAGGGATGCGCCTTTCAAACTCTCTTGCGCCATCCTTGCAAAACACTCCAGAGTCTTCTAAACTTATGATGCCTAAGCAAAGGACGTTTGGCTGCGAACAGAAAGGAGCATAACTATGACAAATGTGGCCGGACATTTAAGAGAACAAAACGGTATGTATCAGATGATTCTGAGCTGGAAAGACACAGATGGAAAGCGCAGAACCAAATCCATCAGCACAGGACTTCCGGTTAAAGGAAACAAAAAAAGAGCTGAATCTCTGTTGCGTAAAACACAAAAAGAGTTTAACCCTGAAACGATGCAGCAGGTTTCCGACCTGCCGGTATCGGAATATCTGAACCGCTGGCTTCGGGAAAGCGTGATGAACCTTCCGCCCGAAACCTATGGCAGATATGCTTATGATCTGGGAAGAGTAGTTGTCCCATACTTTGAAAAGAAGCGGCTGTCTTTGAAAGCACTCTCTCCGCGCGATCTGGAAACGTTCTTCCGCTATGAGCGTCAGCAGGAGGAGGCCAGTGTACAGCAGCTTCTGGATTGGCACAAGGAGTTGACCGATGCCCTACAATATGCCGTTGACAATAATTGGCTGAAGGTCAGCCCCATCAAAGAAGTTGACCCCTGCCTTGATAACTCCCCGGTACTTTTCACCGACTTCATCACGGACTGGTTGAAAATGATGAAGTCACGAGTGGAAATCACAACCTATACCAGCTATGAAAGAGCAATCATTCACAAGATCGTCCCATATTTTGAACCGCTCCACTATACATTGCAGGATATGGAACAGCATCCCAAATACATCCAAGACTTCTACCAGCATGAGTTGGATCGTGGCCTTACGGCAAACACCGTCATTCACTATCACGCCAACATCCGCAAATGCTTGCAGTACGCTTTTCAAATCGGCATGATCCGTTCCAACCCGGCAGATCGCGTTGAACGTCCTCGTAAGGAAAAGTTCAAGTCGGAGATTTACAGCGGTGAAGAACTGGAGCAGCTTTTCAAAGCGATTCAAGGTGACCCTTCGGAGTTTGGCGTTATCATGGCTGCATTCTACGGCCTGCGGCGCAGTGAAGTTGTTGGCTTGAAATGGGATGCCATTGACTTTGAAAACAAGAAAATCAGCATTCAGCATACGGTTGTGACCGCAAAGGTCAACGGAACGCTAACAGAAATCGCACGAGATAAGACAAAAACAAAGTCGAGCTGCCGGACACTTCCCCTAATCCCTGCCTGTGAGCAGATGCTCAATAAAATGAAAAAGGAGCAGGAGCAGAATCGGAAGGTCTGCGGCAAAAGCTATTGCACCGATTATCTTGACTATATCTATGTAGACCCGATGGGAAAGCGGATTCGGCCCGACTTTCTGAGTCAGCATTTCCCGGATTTTCTGGTCGCACACCAGATGAAGCGTATCCGCTTTCACGATCTGCGCCATAGCTGCGCCAGTCTGCTCTATGCCAATGGCGTGAGCCTGAAGGAGATTCAGGAGTGGCTGGGGCACAGCGACATCAGCACGACAAGCAACATTTATACACATCTGGATTTCTCCAGTAAGGTATCTTCGGCGAATGCAATCGTCAATATCTTCCCAGAAAACGCCAAAGTATAAAAAATGGGCAAAAAAGAAAAACAGCCTAAAATCTTTCGATCCTAAGCTGTTTTATGATGAAGTGCCGATGGTGGGACTCGAACCCACATGGTTTCCCGAACGATTTTGAGTCGTTTGCGTCTGCCATTCCGCCACATCGGCTGATATTCAATTTTGAGACATTCGTACCGGTTTCTGAAGATTGGAGGGATGTTCAGGAGGGATGTAAGAAATCCTGCTTCGACAAACCTTCAAAATTCAACGCACACTCGTGAATTTCTCGTACAGACAAGAAAAATCACGAAGCGGATTTTGAGTCCCCCTCGTCTGCCATTCCGACACACCGGCGTATTCTGTTGTATGGATAACATAGATATTATAGCGGATTCTTCGCCTAAAATCAAGATGCAGCTTGCAACTCGGCAAATTTCTGCTTTTTCCCGCCGCTGTTCTTCCGGATAGCCCTTCGAGACTCGCACAAATCCTGCCAGTTTCTTTTTTCCCTCTGTATCTTCCTCGTTTTGTCGGAATTTGGCCCCCATTTGACCGGGCAAAGCGGATGATTTTTCCAAAAAACACTTTACAAACGTCAAAGAAATAACTATTATATAAGTATAGTGCCCTGAATCGTTGGCACATTCAGAAAATGACCGGGCAGACCAAGCAATCGCTTCCGGCCCGGAAATCATCCGCGTTTTCCATTTGCAGAGGAATACAGGAAAGAAGGTATACGCTATGTCTGAGAAAAAGTCTGCTGTCCCCGCAGCGGCCGCTGCTCCCGAAACTCCTGCGGCAGAGCCGAAGAAGCGCAAGGCTTCCGATACCGCACAGCGCCGCGGCCGCCCCCCGCTCACCCCGGAGGTCTACGTTGAATTCGGCACCAGTCAGTACAACATCACCGATGTCGTCGAGCGCGCCAAGGCCGACTACCGCACCACCCACAAGGTGGGCGTCCAGTCCTGCAAGGTCTACGTCAAGCCCGAAGAGGGCGCTGCCTACTATGTCATCAACAAGGTCTCCGGCAAGCTGGAGCTGTGATGCTTTCCACTGCAAAAAAGGCGTCTGCACATCCGTTTGTGCAGACGCCTTTTCCTGTTTTTATAAGCCGTACAGCTCCGTGTATTTCCGGGTGAGATACTGGATATAATCCTCGGGGCTGAAGTCTCCGCAGGCGTTCTTCACCACATCGGCAGGCTCCATCAGCCCGCCGTACTGGTGGACTTTTTCCCGCAGCCAGCCGGTGATGGGCGCAAGGTCGCCCCGTGCAGCCGCCCCCCAGACATCCACATCCTGCTCCATCCGTCGCAGCATCTGGGCACCGTAGGCACTGCCCAGCGCATAGGACGGGAAATAGCCAAAGGAGCCGCCCGACCAGTGGCTGTCCTGTAAGCAGCCATCCCGGTCATTGGGCACCTCGACGCCCAGATACTCCTTGTAGAGCTTCGCCCAGACGGCGGGTACATCCTTGGCTTCCAGCGTGCCGCCGATGAGCTGCTTTTCGATCTCATACCGCACCATGACGTGGAGGCAGTAGGTCAGCTCATCGGCCTCGATGCGGATGAGGCTGGGCTGGGCTTTGTTGACCGCGCGGTAGAACTGCTCCGCGCTGACGCCGCCCAGCTGCCGGGGGAAGAACGCTTGCATCTTGGGATAGATCGCCTCCACAAAGGGCCGCGACCGGCCGATGAGGTTCTCGTAGAACCGGGACTGGCTCTCGTGGACGCCCATGGAGACGCCGCCCGCGAGGCAGGTATATTGCAGATCGTCCCGGATGCCCAGCTCATACAGGGCGTGGCCGCCCTCATGGAGGACGGAGTACATGGAGGACGCCACATTGTGCTCGTCGTAGTTGGTGGTGATGCGGACGTCCTTATTATTGAATTCCAGCGTGAAGGGGTGCTCGGTCTCGCCCAGACCACAGTGACGGCGGTCGAGTCCCATCACCTCCATCAGATAGTCGGCAAAGGCTTTCTGCTGTGCTTCCGGGTACTCCTGATGCAGGAAACTGTCGTCGATCTGCGGCTTTTCGCCGATCCTCCGGATGAGCGGCACAAGCCCGTCCCGCAGCGTCTCAAAAAAGCGATCCAGTTTCTCCATATCCACGCCGCGCTCGTACTCGTTCAGCAGAGCGTCATAGGGAGCTTTCGATGCGTCATAATACCGGGCGAAGCAGCGGTTGTAGTCCACCAGCTCCTGTAAGACCGGGCAGAACAGGGCGAAATCATCCTGCGCCTTGGCCTTGTGCCAGACATCGTCCGCCCGGTTGCACAGCTCCTTATAGGCCATGTATTCCTCGGCCGGGATGCGGGTCAGCTGCTCACAGCTGCGGCGAAGCTCTTCCACCTCCCGGCGGTGGACAAGGTCAAGCTCGTCGGCGCGGGCGCTCAGCTCGTCCAGCAGGGCCTTCGTCTCCGGGCAGGTCATCAGCTTCTGGCTCTCACCGGCCAGAATGCTCATGGCCACGCCCCGGCCCTCGGCGGTGCCGCTGGGCGCGGTGGTCACAGCATCCAGATAGAGGGAGCTGTCTGCACAGTGATAGGCGTACAATTTTTTCTGCAGCAATTCCAGCTGCTGCAATGCGCGTTCTGTCTCCATTGTTTTGTCTCCTCACTCTCTCCCGAAGAGCTTCCGCTTCGGTATCTGCACCGGGTCGGGGATCTCGAACTCATACCGCTCGGTGGCGTTGATGACGGTGGTGCCGCCCCGGGTGCAGACCCGGGGCAGATTCGCCCCATAATTCAGGTGCATATGCCCATGGATGAACCACTTGGGCTGATACAGGTCCATCAGGTCGTTGAACACCTGAAAGCCCTTGTGCGCCCGGTCGGTGCCGTCGTTGAGTCCGCTGGCGGGGGCGTGGGTCAACAGGATGTCAACTCCTCCGGCCCGCCGGGCCGCCAGCCAGAGCCGCCGGGCACGCCGCCGCATCTCGCCCTCTGTGTACTGGAAGGTGTCTTCCTTATTGTACCGGCTGCATCCGCCCAGCCCCATGATGCGCAGGCCCTTCCAGACATAGACTGCATCGTCCACACAGATGCAGCCCCCGGGCTCTGCCCCTTTGTAGCTGCCGTCGTGGTTGCCGTGGACGTACAGGATGGGGGCGGCGGTAAAGTTTGTAAGATATTCCAGATATTTTTTCGGCAGGTCGCCGCAGGAGAGGATGAGGTCGATGCCCTCCAGCCGCCTGCGGACGCTCTCGTCCCAGAGCAGTTCGGACGGGACATCCGAGATCGCAAGTATTTTCACGCTGCTTTGCTCCATTCTTTTCTATCCTTGAGGCATCGCCTGTTACTGCGGCGTCCCTTTCACGATGTCCAGACCGTTGATGTCCAGAAGTCCCCGGGTCTTGGCGTCCAGTGCATCGTAGCTGGGCAGCTCGCCCTCCACGCACTCGTCCAGCCAGTCCATCTCCATCAGCTCCTTGGGCGTATAGATGCCGGAAGCCGCATGGTGGAGGACATGGCTCTGGCTGTAGCTCTCGGTGGGGAAGACCTGAAGCTCTCCCTCGCAGAGCTGACGCTCGGCCATCCTGAGCAGCTGCACCGTGCCGCTGCCCAGCCGGATGGGGTACTCCACCCGCTCGGCCCCGCTCTTGAGGCCCCACCAGTAGTTGATGGCCCTGCCGCCGGGGGCACTGTCCCACGTCCCGGCAAACACCGACCGGACGATCTCGGTGAAGAAGACATCCCACCGCCACTCCGGCAGGCCCAGCGGCTGCAATACGCCGTCGGGCAGGCGGCGGCAGAGTCCGTAATCCCGGTATGTCCCTTCCGGCTCCCGGAAGTCCTGACTGTAGAAGACCTCGATGTCCTTCCGGTCGGAGAAGTCCTGCGGATGGCTCTCATCCGACAGACAGGCCCACCGCAGCACCACCCGGCTCTCGGGCCGGACAGCCCGCACGCCCTGTGCAAAGGCGTTGATGGCCGCCGGTACGCCGTACACCGGGTTCGCGGCCACATAGCCCACCCGGTCGCTACGGGAAACGATGCCTGCCAGCATCCCCAGCAGATACGTCACCTCGTAGGTGCGGGGGTAGTAGGTGCGCACCAGCGGATGGGGCGCGTTGAGGGAGCAGTTGAGGAAGCGGGTCTTGGGGTGCTGGGCCGCCACCTTCAGACAGGCGGTGTGCATCCGGGCGCTGGTGGTAAAGACGATGTCCGCATGGTCGTGGGCCACCTCTTCCAGCACCTGCTCGGCATCCACCTCGGGGTTGATGTTCTCCCGGCAGCTGACAAAGAGCTTGTCGGGGAACGCCTTCACCAGCGCAGCACGGCCCTTGTCCTGTCCGCGCACCCACGCGCTGGTCTGGGCGTTGTGTTCGTGGAGGAAGACCACCCGCAGTTCGCTGGGCCGGGAGCTGAAGATGTTCAGCTTGCTCAGCAGCGGCTCTGCGCCGCGCTTCGGCTCCAGCAGCAGCTCCACGGCGTGCGGTTCGGCAAGGATCTTCACCTCATCCCAGAGCCGGGCCAGATTCTCCCGCACCTTCGTGGGGGTGGACTGGCAGGCGTCGGCATAGCGGTACACCGACAGATACACCAGCAGAGCATCTCCCGGCGTCAGCCCCAGCGAGCCGCCGCCCAGCGCATAGAACTGCTGGCTGAACATGGTGTAGAGGGCCGAGAAATTCAGCCGGTCGTCCTCCGTCCACGCCTCACCCGTGGCCTTGCAGGCCAGCGTCTGCAATTTCGCATAGCCGCCCAGCCGGGAGAAGCTGACGTTGTTGATGCGGGAGAGCTTATAGAAATCGAGGAACTCATAGTAGAGCTTGTTTTCCAGCGTGTCGTTTCTGGCCGGGATGAGCCGGGTGACGGTGCCGGGGATCTTGACGGCCTCATAATACTTGAGGACGGAGACCCGCTTGTTGCCCTCCTGTACATAGAACCGGTTCATGTACTCGAAGGCAATGATGGGGGTATGGATGCCCTCTTCCAGATGGGCTTCACAGAGGTTCGACCACTTGACGGCAAACTCGGTGTCGTCCTCGAGGAGGGGCATGAAGTTGGAGGCAAAGGCGGTGTGGCGTCCGGCGGTCTTGGTGCCCACGATGCTCTCGGCCGGGATGTCCACCAGCCCCAGAGGCTCCTGCGCCACGATGTCTGCGTCGGCAATGATCTCGTCCAGCACCGCGAGATAGGGCGACTGGCCCCGGGCCACACTGGCCCGGTAGGCACGCTGGCCTGCACGCAGGGCGCTGCGGTAATCTTCCATCATAGATAAAACTCCTTCTGCTTTTTCAGCAAATGAAGAGGGATAGCTTCACAGGATTAGTATAGCATGAAAATCAAAAATATGGGAGACTTTCTCGCCGCAAGGTGTTGCTTTCCCGCAAATTTTAAGGTACGATAAGGGAAACATCCATTTTTTTGCGAGGTAATCTATGCTTTGTGACACTCTCCCCCGGCTGGAAGCCGGCGAATACCCCGGCGGCATCTGGTACTACGAGCCGCACACCTACCAGCCTTACCGCTATGTGCTGGGCCGGGTGGGCCGCCGCCCGCTGGTCTGCATCGGCATCAACCCCAGCACCGCCCAGCCCGGCGCGCTGGACCCCACCCTGAAGAGCGTGGAGCGTCTGGCCAGTGCCAACGGCTTCGACAGCTGGATCATGTTCAACGTCTACCCTCAGCGGGCCACGAACCCCAACGATATGGACAAGACCCCCGACCGCGCCCTCTGCGACGAGAACCTCCACTGGCTGCGGGCCGTGCTGGCCCAGACCGAGCCCACCATGTGGGCTGCATGGGGCACCCTCATCGAAAAGCGGGCCTATCTGCCCGGCCTGATGCGGGAGATGGTGGCCCTGACACGGGAGCGCGACATCCCGTGGGTGACCTTCGGCCCCCGCAGCAAGAAGGGCCACCCCCATCACCCCCTCTACCTGCGCAAGGACTCCACGCCTGAGCCTTTTGATGTGGAAAACTACCTCAACACCTGCTTTGACTGATTTTCTCAGGGAGGAAGCACCATGACACCGGAACGATACAAGAAGCTGACCGACTGGCTCGAGGGGCATCCCGCCCTCCGGGAGGGCATCATCCTGCTCAACCGCTGGCTCCCCCTCGTGCCCTTCGTCTGCTATCCGGCGCTCCTTCTGCTGCTCAACCTCCGGTGGTTTGCGATGCTCCGTGTCGGGCGGGGCGGCGGCGCTCTTGATTTTATGCAGGTCATCGCCCGGGCCATCCTTGTGCCGGGGCTGGCGTTCTGGATGGGCACCCTCCTGCGGTCCAGACTCAACTTTCCCCGCCCTTATGAGCAGCCGGGCTTTGTCCCCCTCGTCCCGAAGAGCACCCGCGGCAATTCCTGCCCCTCCCGCCACGCTCTGAGCGCCGCCGTCCTTGGGATGGTATGGCTCTACTTCTACCCCGCCGTCGGCGTCGTTATGCTGACCATCGCCGCCCTCATCTGTCTGCTGCGGGTGCTGTCCGGGGTGCATTTCATCCGGGATGTGCTGGCCGGTGCAGCCTTCGGGCTGGTCTTTGGCTTCGCAGGGATGTGGCTGCTGTGAGGCAGTTTTTGCAGAAAGTGCAAAAAAGTTTTGATTTTCCCTTGACAGAACCCCGGGGCTATGGTATTATACTTCTCGCAGCGTGCTTCGACTCACAGCTGCGAACCATATCAGAACCCAATGGGATAACAACGTGCGCCCGTAGCTCAGGTGGATAGAGCAACTGCCTTCTAAGCAGTGGGCCGGGGGTTCGAGTCCCTTCGGGCGCATTGATGTGGTGCCCATAGCGTAGTCGGTTAACGCGCCAGATTGTGGATCTGGAGACCGTGGGTTCGAGTCCCACTGGGCACCCCACTAAAAAGTCCGCTGCAATGCAGCGGACTTTTTCTTTTAGGTGCCCAGTGGGACGAGAACAGGGCGGCCTCGCCGCAGGCGAGGTAAGCGATCAGCCCAGTGGGCTGTCGCTTAGCCCGCGGGTTCCAACCTGTAGGAATGTCTACCGTGGTAACTCCGTGGGGTGCCCAGTAGGACTCGAACCAACCTGTAGGAATGTCTACTGTGGTAACTCCGTGGGGCGTCCTGTGCAGCGGATGCCGGGTGCCGCAACCCGTAGGCCGCTTTCCTCCTCCACTTTATAAACAGCTCCAGAACATCCCAAACCAGACCAAGGCCGCAGCCCAGAACACCCTTCCGTGTTCCGTGCTGCGGCCTTTTTCCGTTTTCTCAGCTTCCCAGCTGCTTCAGGATATTCTGGATCTCTTCGTTGGAGTAGCCCTCCTTCAGCAGCTCGCTCCGGATGGCCGTATCGCTCCTGCCCTGACGGTAGAGGCGTGCGGCGCTGTAGGGCACGACCGTGCCCCCCGAAGCCAGCACCGGCTCCCCGCCCGAGACGCCCGCACTCTTTGCCCCGGCATTTGCCGCAGCCTGCTGGGCACTCTGGGCCGCCTTGGACTGCTTGAGCGCCCACTCGCCCTTGGCAATGTTCAGCTTCTCGCTGGTGACATTGTTGTTGAACTCCTGCTGACGCAGGGCGTCCTGATACTGCCGCTCGGCCAGCTCGTTCTTGTACTTCTGCTGGGCCAGACTGTCCTGCCGCTGGTTCTCCTGCATCTGCTGGCTCCACGCAGCATCAGCACGCTCGGCCTCATAGGCGCGGTCCTTGGCGTACATATTGTAGCCGGTATTCGCCAGACTACCCATCAGCGAGCCGATGCCGGTGGTGCCGGTGATGGCCAGCTGCACCGCGTCGCCGATGACGCCCAGAACACTCAGCACATTACTGAATGCCTGCTGACGTTTGGCACGCGCCTGCTGTTCCTGCGCGGAGTAATAGCCGTAGAGGGTGTCCAGCCGACCCAGATAGTCCTGATAGCGGCCATAGTCCTGCTCATAGGCGGCGTTGTAGGCGCTGCCCTTCCGGTCGAGCTGACTATAGTAGTCCGACAGCTCCGCATTATACCGCGCCTGTGCGTTCTGTTCCTGCGCATTGAGCTGGTCGATGCGGGTCACGACATCGTCGCCCTCGCTGTTGTAGGTGTCCAGCGCCAGCCGGTAGAGGGAGGGCAAAGCGTCGTTCAGGGCACCCATCTGCTGCTGATACGCCTGCTGCGCCGCGCTGACCGCATAGCTCGAACCGTAGCCGCCGGTCAGGGCCGCTGCCTGTGCGGCGGCATCTGCGCTGGCATTGCGGGCGTTCTGGGTGTACTGTCGGGCATACTGGCGGTAGAGCGGGTCCTGTGCATAGCTGTACTGGAAGCTGTCCCGCCCCAGCAGCTGACCGATGAGGTCTTCGATCCGGCCCTGATAGGCGCTCTCGTACTGGCCCGGACGGTTCTGCTGCCAGTTCTTCAAGTCGGCCGCCGCGTCGGTCACACTCTGGCTGGGGCTGTACTCCGCCTTTGCCAGCGCATTCTCCACCTCCCTGCGGCTGCTCAGGCCTGCCGTGCTGTAGGAAGACCGGGCCGCAGGCTGGGCGCTCAGCTCCTCCAAAAGCTGCTGTTCTTTCTTCTTCTCGGTACTCATAGCTTCTCCTTTCTCACTGGATGCTGTTCAGCCGGGTGCGCAGCGATTCCGACATATTTTCCACGTCCAGATTGCAGAGCACATATTGCAGCTGCTCCTGCATCTGATATAAGTAGTTGCGGATGGCACGGGCATCCTCTGCGTCCATGTTCTCGCTCAGATGGGGCAGGCCGATCTTCGAAAGCCCTGTGACACTTGCCATATCAGTTCACCTCCTGTGCCAGAATGCCGCCTCTCGCGGCGGCGCTCGTCCGGGTCAGGCTGCGCAGGGTGATCTGCCCCCGGCCCTTCAGCCGCAGCCGCAGGCTCCCGCACCGCCGGGGCACGAAGGGGATGTCGAAGCAGCGCCGCCCGTCGGCCGTCCTCTGGGCCAGTGTCTCCCACGCCCCGCCGTCATAGCTCACCGCCAGCTCGAAGCGGCTCTTCGCCTCGGCCTCCAGCCGGAGGGTCAGCCGGGAAAGATACTGTTCTTCTGGGCGGTCCAGCCCGATGTCCCCGCTGACCAGCTCAAACCGCACCCCCTCTTCGAGGCCGTCGGCCCGCTGCCAGTTCTCCTCCCGCTCCGCATCCGCCGCCCAGACCGCCTTGCCATCCCAGAGGTAGAGCTGTCCGCCGCTGCCGGTCATCTCGTAGGAGCAGACGTCCTCCTCCTGCCACAAGCCCCGCTCGGTGTCGTAGACCAGCAGCCGGACGGTCTGGGCTTCGCCGCTGCCCCGCACGAGATGCAGGTAATACCGCCCGTCCAGCGCACCGCCCAGCGCTGACTTCACGTTCCGCAGCCGGGCCGGGTCGAGGGCCGTCGAGACCTTGGTGGGGATGCTTCCATCCCATGCCATCACGCCGTCGGGCGAGAGATAGTAGAGCGTCTCGTTGATGACGCAGAGGCTCCGGGCCGCGCCCTTTGCCACGCCCCGGCAGCGCAGACTGCTCAGCTGGAAATCCGAGGGCTTGGAGCCATAGAGCTTGTGGAGGGTATTCTCCTTGAAAAAAAGTGCATATCCCATGCAGGTGGCCGCGCCGGTGAACGCCCCGTCGCTGCCCACGGTCACAGCATAGCTGTCGGCGGCGATGCCCCGGTAAGAGAACCAGTTGGACGGGTCGCCCAGCTTGCAGGCGTAGATGACGTTCTCCTTGCTGGAACAGCCCCATATCCGGTTGTCGCACTCGGTCAGATAGTCCATGTCCGGCACCCGGCGCTCCAGCCTCACCGTCTCCGCCGAGACGAACTCCCGTCTGACGCTGCCGTCCAGACTCACCCACCGCACCGCTGCGCCGGTGCGGGTCAGACGGCCATAGAACCACTCGCCGCCGGGGTCGGCCCTGACCCGCAGGGCGTCCTCGCTGGCGTCGCAGACGATGCGGTCGCCGTCCAGCCCGCTCCACTGCCCGGCCTGCTCTGCACCCGAGCCGCTGAGGGCTACGGTGTCCTCGGCTCGGAAATTTGCGCCGACGCCCTTGGCCGAAATGCGGCAGCAGTCCAGCACCACCGCCGACCAGTTGCCCGACGCCTCGCTGTACACCTCCAGCGTGCTCTCGCTGCTCCATGGCTTCTCCGGGTCCTCCACCCGGAGGAAGAGCTGCCCATCCTTCGGATTTTCCGGCTCCGAAGGGCCGCTGCCGCTCACCTCGTAGACCCTGCCCTCGGCGTCGCAGGGGGCAAACTCCACGCTGGCGTTTGCCCCCGACCACACCGCCCCCAGTGCGCTCACCTCCCGGCTGACGGTGTCGAAGGCCAGCTTGTCCGGGAAGATCAGAATTTTTGTCCCGATGCCCACCAGCGTCTTTTTTCCGTCCTCCACCGCGTTCTCTAGGGTCACTTCCAGCTCGTCGGGGTCGTCCGGGGTGTAGATGAGTCTGGTGCCGCAGACCATCAGCAGGCCGTTCAGGTGATACATCCCGTTCAGCTCTGCCGTCTCCCGCAGCTTCCGGCGGGGCAGACGGGTGCTCAGGGCCGGGAAGTTCCGGGCCGAAAAGTTGATGCCCGCGCTGTACTCCGCCTCGGTGCAGCTGTACGTCTCGTTCAGCCCGCCGAACACCCGCAGCATATTCCGGGTGTTCTTCAGGCCGTTCCGGTTCGCAAGGATCATCTGTCATCCCTCCTTCACCAGCGCCACCTACTGCCCCGTGCGGGCCGGTAGTTCCGCCGCAGCCACCCGGCCAGCTCGGCCAGAATGCTGTTGTATTGGGCCTGCTCCCCAGCGTAGCGGTCGTTCTCTCCCAGCGCGGCGTCGGTCATGGCGCACAGGTAGTGGGGGTACAGACTGTCAAAGGGCGGCGGCACCAGCAGCACATCGTCGTCCCGCAGGCCATCGTCCCACGCGAGGTCTGCCCCCACGCCCTCCCGGCTGTCGGCACCGCTGGGGCGGAAGAACCGCTCCCGCAGCATCCCGTCCACCTCGCACAGCCACCGCTGCCGGGTCCGGGCCGCGACACGGCTGCCCGGGCGCAGCTCCTCAGCCCGCTCCATCGCTTCTCCTACCGTCATAAAAAGCCTCCTTTCGCTTTTTCCAAAAAAGCCCGGCAGATGCGGCCTTTCTCTGCCGTTTCTGCCGGGCCGCGTTTCTCTTACTGGGCCGCAGTCTCTGCTGCAGCGATGCGGGCGGCGGTGTACTCATCCTGCTGCTGGCTGTGCTCCAGCACCTCAGCCACCTCAGGCGGCACCTCCACCTCCACGCCCCGGCGGATCTTGTAGTTCACGCCGTTGACGCTGACGAACAGGTCGCCCTTGTAGCGGCTGTTGTCCTTGAACAACCGGATGCGGACATTCTTCTTTTCTTCCATGGCTTTCTCCTTCCCACGGGCCTGCCCTTGTAAGCGAGGCCCGCCCTTTCTGTTTTTTTACCGGGCCTTTCTCGTCCAACGCAGAGCTGTCACCGCAGGTGACTGAGAGGGCTTAATTCGCCGCCGCAGTACCCGAGTAGCTGGACACACTCTCAATACGCACCATATACTGTTCCACCAGACGTTCCGCCGCACGCATCCCCTTCCAGCCCACGGAAGCGCGCTGGTTCAGCGGGTCGTCGCCGTAGCCCAGCTGCTTGACGATGTGCTCCAGACCGCCGCCTTCCAGCTCGGTAACGCCGTAGGCGTGGGCACCCAGCACCAGAGTACCGAACACCGCCAGACCCGTCGGGCAGGTGCCGTCCTTCCAGATCTTCGCCTCGCTGGTCTCGATAAAGCGGATGTTGCCCAGCTTGCCGATCTCGCCGCGGTACATGGTCTCGGGGTCGGCGTACTTGTGGGCCTCGATGAATTCCTTGCAGGTCTTGAGGTCGTAGGCCGCATAGGGGTGGATGATAGCGATGTAGCTGTCGCCGATGGGGTCAGCATTCATCGCGCCCAGCTGTGCCGCCGCCTGAAAGAACAGCTTCGGGGTCAGGGTGCAGCTCTTATCCAGCGCTTTGCGGCTGGTGACAGCCGTCTCGGTGCCGTCCTCCCCCAGCTTCGGCGCATAGATGACATTGGTGCCGCCGGCCAGCACATCGCGGGTGATGCTGTCCATGGTGCGGCCGGCCTGACTGGCCAGCACACGGGTCGCCTGCACCACATTGTTGTCGATGGCGGTCATCTGCAAAACATCGGTCAGCGGGGTCCAGCCGCCATACTGGTGGAGGTCGCTGGTGATGGTGGTGACGTTCAGGGCCTGACCGTTGGGGGTCACGCCCTCGGTCAGCGGGGTGTCGGCCTTGGGCAGGCTGTCGTACTTGCGGAACTCGATGGTCTTGCCGCCGTTCTGGGGCACGGGGTAGTAGTCCGCGAACTGATCGTGCACCAGACGCGGCTCGGCCTGATCAATGAGGCGCTTTTCGTAGAAGGTCTTCATTTCCTTGGTCATGGTGCCGGTGGTGTTCTGCAGGCTTGCAGAAGCGTCGGCAAAGAGCTGGAGATCCATCTTCATATTGTCGTTTTTCATGTCATTCGTCCTTTCTTTTCCTTGCTTTTTGACCCCTCCTGCATCGGAGAGGTTTTTTCAGAAACTGATCTTCACTCCGTGCATCGCACGGCGTTCCAGTGCCTCGCGCTGGGCGCGGGTCATGCTGGCCACATCGGCGCGGGTGACGGCTGCGCCGCCGGGGCTGGTGCCGTTTTCCGCCGGGCGGGCCGAGCGCTGGCGGATGCGCTCCACGACGCCCTGCTCCACAGTCCGGGCGGTCTGCTGCAGCGCATCACTGTAATGGGCCAGACGGTAGGCGTCCCCCATCCGCATCCCGGGCAGCTCCATCAGACGGCGCATTTCGGGGTTCGCAAGCTCCTGCCGGAGCGAGAAGCCCGGGACGTCCCGGCGGATCATCGCCTCCTCTGCGGCCCAGCGGGCGTGGAGGGCACGGACGGCATTCTCTCCCGCCTGCAGGCCCGGGACAGGCGGGAGCGGCGCAGGACGTTCCTGCGGTGCAGGCGGCTCTTCCGGCTTTTCCGGTGCAGTCTGCGCCGGCACCTCCGGAGTCTCCCCGCTGCCCTCGTCGGCCCTCATGGTGCCGGAGGCGATGGCCTGCTGAGCCTGTGCGTGGCTGAGGGCGGGGGCGGAAGTGCCTTCACCGCCCTCTGCAAACATCTGCAATGCGATTCCACTCCCCGGGTTGCGGTGCCCAGCGTCCATTTCGCGCCTTGGGCGGCGCTCATGTCCTGCTGACCGCGGCCCCAGCATCGGCTTCCTGCATCCGCCGCTGGCGGCGGTCGCCTCTGCTGCTGCAAACATCTGCAAGTCCACCATCGACTGTTCGCCCCGGCCGCTCAGGTCGGCAAAGCGGACATGGTCCGGGTAACGCTCTGCCAGCAGGGCAAAGCCTGCCTTGGCGAATTCGAAGGCCCCCTCCACCCACGGCTTCTGGGGCGCAGCCGCCGTCACCGCCAGACGCGGGCCGTCCGGCTCGTCCCATGCGCCGCTCTTGGCGCCCTCCTCGCCCGCCAGCAGGGCGCAGAGGGTCTGCATCAGGGTGCTTGCTCCCGCACACACGATGTCCTGCCCGGCGGGGGCATAGCCCGCGTGGCCCGAGGCCTCTAACCGGCAGGTGGGGCCTGCCGGGCCGTCCAGCTCGGTATAGTTCACTTTTATCATCTCATTTCTCCTTTCTGCATCTTCATCGCCCTCGCCATCGCCGCCGTGCTCAGTTCCTCCGCCGGGCCGCTCAGCTTGGGCGGGGCAGGCTGTTCCTGCGCTTCCAGCAGGCCCGTCAGCCGGGCCATCTGGGCCTGCATCTGTGCCAGCTGCCGGGCGAGGGTGCCGTTCTGCCGCACCCTCTGGCGTACCTTCTCAATGCCCTCGAAGTCCATCATTTCCAGTGCCGCCAGCGCCGCATCGGCGTTGGCCGGGGCAAAAAAGCCCAGCTGATAGCACTCCTTGGCCGTCTCATTCTGGGAAAGACGACTGAAGGTGGACTTCTTCTCTGCGCTCACCACGATGTCGAACACCGGCTCACGGCTGCCCAGCTCCACACCGCCCACGACCTTCGCCGGCCGGGCGCGGAGCACCTCGCCCGAAAACCGGACAAACTCGCTCTCGCCGCCCTTTCCCGTGATGCGGAAGATGCGCTCCTCGTCGTAGAACTGCCGCATCAGCTCGATGATGAGGTAGCACTCCTTGGCAAATGCCCGGTAAGCGCTCTTGAGCATATCCCGGCTGAGCTTGCTGCCCGCCTCCTGCAAAGCAGCGATGGCCGAAGCCGCCGTGACGCCTCCGGCAGTGCCGCCCTGCGTCATGTCGCGGTTGCCGCTGATTTCCTTCAGCTCCTCGATGCGGCTGTTGCGGTAGCTCAGGCTGTTGCCCTGCAGTCCCGCCGTCTGCATCGGCCGGAAGCTGTCGTCGTTCAGCCGCCCCGCCACATGGATGATGTCTCGGGACAGGTCGGTCAGCTCCTCCTCGTTGACCCCTGCTGTGTCGCTCAGGACATACCGCTGCCGGGCCGAGAGCAGGACGTTCTCATCCATGGCGTGGTTCATCCGGTCGATGGCGGTCTGGCATTCCTTCATCACGTCGATGTACCCGAAGCCAGCCGGGCTGTCCTCCTCCATGAACAGCGGGTCGAACACAAAAGGATACCTGCCGTGGTCGTAGAATCCCCGTTCGGCCAGTGCCGGGTCGTTCTCGCTGGCGTAGAGCACCACGCCGTTGCAGAACTTGCAGTAGTGCAGCACGCTCCGGCCCTCCGGCGAGAGCTTTTTGTAGTACCAGTCCACCACGACGCTCTTGCTGCTGGTGTCGAGGCCTCCGTCGTGGATGTAGCGGGGCACATCGAGGACGCTGGCGGTGTGCCCTGCCAGCTGAGGCCAGCGCTCTTCCAGCTGGTTCGAGTCCGCCAGACTCAGCGAGAAGAAATGGGGCGACGCCTGAATGTCGTCCACGCCCGGCTCCCAGTAGAGCATCAGCAGGTTCATGGGCCGGATGCTGATCTCGCCCACGCCGCCCCGCTGCTCCGGGTCCCAGAACACCCCCTTGACACCGGTGCCCTGCTTGAGCTTGCGCCACCATGTGTCGCTGTACACCTGCTCGTAGTCGGCCTGTTCCAGCACTACGGGCAAAACGCTGGAAAGCGCCTGTGCCGCAGCCTCATCGTCCTCGGCCCGGGGCAGGACGTTGGGGCTGGGGTAGTTGTCCATCGCGTCGGCGTGCTTGTTGGCGATGGAGTTGAACAGCCACCCGCTGGACGGCTGGGGCTTGCCCTCCATCATGGGGTTCTGGTAGTTCTTCCAGTGCCCCATCCGGAACCACAGCTCGTTATCCACCAAGCGCTTGTCCAGCGCCGCCTTGCCTGCCTTGTACCGCTGCAAGATCTGTGCCGCCTCGCCCACCTCCTCCGGCCCGATGGGCAGCTTTTCTCTCATCTCGTCCAATGTAACTCCTTTCTGCCCTCTGTCGCAGGGCATTTCCGTTTCTGCCCGGCCTGCCAACGCCTCTCCCTTTGGGAGAGGTGGCATTGCGAAGCAATGACGGAGAGGGCAAGCCCGTCTCCCGAAAGCCTCCGCACAGCGATAAGCAGTCTTTTTGTTAAATCGTATTTATCGCTGTGTCCATGCCTTCACCGTCAGCATCCTTGCCCTCTCAGGCGCTCACGCGCCAGCTCTCCCAAAGGGAGAGCCTTGCCTTCACACCCTCAGAAATCTCGCCCTCCCATGCAGCTCCAGCGGGTCATCCCGCACCGTCGGCCCGGCGATCTGCCGGGGCGGCGAGATGGGGTTCTCCATCAGCACATAGCGGCACTCGTCGTAGATATGATCCTCCTGCCGGGTGTCGATGTCCTCCACATTGCTCTCGTCGTACACGAGGTTCGGGATGGTACGGATGAAGTGTTTGCAGGTATGGAACACCTGCAGCATCGGCCTGCCCTCCTCGTCGAAATGCAGCCGGTAGTGGAACTGCATCTTGCCCGCCAGACGGGTGTGGTCTCCGGGCCTCCAATGCAGGAAGTTCGGGCTTTTCTCCTGCATATCCGCGACGCTCTCGCCCCGGCTCTGGTCGAAGATGGCCGGGTCGGCGATGCCTGTGATCACCCGCCCCCGGAGCATCGGGTCGTTCTGCTCGGCCTCCCGGATGCGCCGGGCCTGTTCCACCGGGTCGAGGTGCGTTCCCTCGTCGGGTCGGCCCGTGCAGCCGTAAAGCTCCTTGATGCGGTAGAGCCGCCCCTCCTCGTCCGCCGCGTACCACCCCACCGAGAACGGCTTCGAATAGCCGAAGTCATACCCCCGGTAGATTTTCCAGTGCTTCGGGATGGCAAAGGGCGCGATGACATGAGTCCAGCGCTGGTCCTCGTAATGCTTCGGGTCGTTCCGCCACTCGGTGAACACCTGTCCGGAAAAGCTGTCCCAGCTGCCATAGAGCAGCGCCTGCTTTTCCGCCTCCGGCATGGCTGCGAGGCTGGCCAGATAGCCCGGGTCGTTTTTCAGCAGGGCGGGGTTGTCAAAGACGCTGGACGGGATGAACACCCTCGCCCGCCGGAGCATCTTTTCCGTGCCGTCCGGCATCTGCACCGTGCACTCCTCCTCAATGGGGGTTCCGGGCGGGGCGGGAGTGATGAACCTCGCCTTGACCCAGCCGTGGCCCACCCCGCCGGGGTTGGTGGTGGCCCGCAGGTACACCCGTGTGCCGGGGCCGGTGGGACGGTTGCGGCTCATCATATAGCTGTACTCCTCCCACTCGAAGTGGGTCAGCTCATCGAAGCCGATGAAGTCGAAGGCCTTGCCCTGATAGTTCGTCCGGTCTTTCGTGTGCTGCATCGAGCCGAAATAGATCTTCGCCCCGCTGGGGAAGACCCACACATGACTCGTGGCGTTGTACTGCGCCTCCGGGAAAGCCCGGAGATAGTAGCGCTGGCTCTTGTCCACGAGGTCGGACAGCTGCGGGTAGGTCTTGCGGAGGATGAGCGCCCGGTAGTGGGGGATGTGCACCTGCCGCAGCGCCTCGATGACGAGGGCGTCGCTCTTTCCGCCGCCTGCCGCGCCGCCGTAAAGCGCCTCCGGCTCAGGCCGCCGCATGAATTCCAGCTGCCTCGGCTGGGGCTTCCAGACGATGTTCCGCTCCTTGTTTTCTTCCATCATGCCTCCTCCACCGGCGGCAGCAGCACCACGCCGCATTCCCGCCCTTCTTCCTCCATTTCTTGGTCGTTCAGGGTCTTCGTCACGCCTGTCAGGTCTTTCAGCACGGCGGTGGCCTCCTTGAGATCCTTCATGAGGCCAGTGTCGGTGCTTTTTTCCTTCCGGGCCGCACGCTGGCGGACGTTCAGGCCCTTGATCTCCTGCACCAGCATGGTGCTCAGGGTGTCTGCGGCCTTCTGAAGATTTTTCATCCCATTGGACGCCTCCTGCTTTTCCTGCCCCATCCTGTGTTCTCACATCCTTTCGTTCTTTCGTTGGCAAAAGGATACCACGCTTTTTCCCTCCGCAGGAGTACATACTTTTTGATTCGACTTTGTATCTTTCGCGGCATTTTATCCCTATAGTAATATTTTTAGACAAGAAAAATCCCCTGCCTGTGTTCTTTTCCACAGACAGGGGATTTTTGCACGATTTTCTGCGCAAAGTCTCCGGGAGGTGCTCCGTTTTCTTTTACAGCGTTTCCACCCGGTCAAACAGCGCTTTCGCGGCTTCCACGGCCTCCTTGCTGCCGAACGCCACCCGCACGCCCTTCTCCATCCGGGCAGACAGGTCCGCTGCCTCGGCCTTGAGGGCGGCAGCATCCACACTGCACAGGCTCTTCCGCTCAGCGGCGTTCATCTCGTCGGTGATGCCGCAGAAATACTTGCAGTCGGTAGCCGCAGCCTCGTCCCGGGGCTTGCGCGGGGTATCCAGCTTGGCCGCAGCGCCCACAATGAATTCGTTCATATCGTTTTCGGTGTAATCGCGCCCCGCCAGCTCTGCCGGCCCGGCGGCGAAGGCCTCGTAGCTCTCCGCCAGATGGGGGTCACGGTAGGTGTAGAGGTACTCCACATCGTCGTTCTGGGTCACCATGCCGGTGCCGTAAGCGCCGCCCACCTCCCGGATGCTGTGCCACAGATACTCGTAGCTCATCACCCGGGCCAGCACCTTCCGCTCCAAGCGCCGCTCCATCGGCCATGCCAGAACATCATAGTTCACGCCGCCGTCGATGACGAAGGCCTCGTTCACCGCCGGGGCCAGCGCCTCCCGGTAGGGCACCGCTGCGCGGCGCTCTCCGGCCGCAAAAGCACTGCCGGGCAGCAGCTTTTTCAGGGTGTCCAGTGCTGCATCGCTGCCGTGGAGGCTGACCGTCAGGGCATTCCCGCCCAGCACCTTCTCCCGCAGCGCTTCCAGCCTCCGGCCCAGTCCGGCCCAGTCGGCTTCTTCCTGCAGCCCGCAGAGGAAGTGGTAGTAGCTCACGCCGCTGCACCGCTCGTTCATGGCGGCCTCCACCGAGAAGTGGGCCGCCGCACGCATCGACGCAAAGGCATGGCCCTCCCGCAGGAATCTCTGCTCCATCATCAGCTTCTGCTGGCTGACCACCCGCTCCATCGCGGCTTCTGCCTGCGGGCCGGTGAGCTTCGTTTCATACAGCCACTCGCCGCCCAGCTCCACAGCCTTTTCGAGGCTGCGTTCCAGCAGGCTCATCCCGGCCACCAGCTTTGCATGGACCGGTCGGCCCGGCTGGCGGCCGGTCCAGCCGTCCACCCATGCGCCGCTGCGGCCCAGCCATGTGTTCCGCAGGGTGTTCAGCTCCTGTGCCGTGTGCTTCCCGGTGTCCAGCTCGTCCACCACATCGGTCAGCAGGTTCAGATAGGGCATCTCCTCCGGCGCTGCATTGCCGATGTCGTAGTAGAAGTTCAGGTAGGTGCTGCCCGCCGAAGGGTGATGCAGCAGCTCAGCCCCGGCCAGCATCCCGCCCCGGCCCGGGGTCAGCTTCTTGCCCTCGCCGAGGTCGGCAGCGGTCAACGGATGGTCCAGCACCAGCTTGCCGTCGGTGCGGGCGGCCCGGCCCTTTTCCTCCTTCTTGGGCAGGGCGGGCACTTGGATGACCTCCACCGGCGCGGGCGCGAACAGCTCCCGCAGCAGCTCGTTGAACCACCCCTTTTCCAGCTTCTCCCGCAGCGAGGCGAACAGCCCGTTGGTATGCAGCAGCAGGGCCGGGTCGCCGGTGTGGAGCCAGCCGGTGGATGCATGGATGGCGTCCAGCACACCGTCCGGGATGCTGCCCGGACGCTCAAGGGAAGCGAACTCGGTGGAGTTGAGGCTTGCCATCAGCAGCTCTTCGGGGATGCCCTTTTCGAGGATGCCGTCCACAGCATTCCGGACAGCGGCGGCGAATTTCCCTGCCGACGCCTCGGTGGCTCCCCGCAGTACCAGCTCCAGCGTCGGCTGCAAGGTGCTGTCGTCGAAGCCTACATCAATGTCCGCCCCCAGCTTTTCTTCCAGCAGGGCGGCTTTCAGGGGCGACTGGTTGTTGCCCAGCAGGGCGTCCAGCAGGATCTCCACACCCAGCTGGCGCTCCCGGTCCGCGAACGCGCCGGTGTACCACGCCAGCGCGCACTGTGCCTCGTCCGGCTCGGGCTTTTCGGTGTAGTAGGGGATGTGCAGCCGCACACCGGCCTGCTCGTCCTGTACCGTCAGCCGGGGGCGGCTGACACTCTTGGGCATATGGCTCAGATACTGCTCGTCGAGGAAGGCCAGCTTCTCGGCCATGTCCATCTTACCGTAGAGGGTGATGCAGCAGTTGTCCGCACTGTAATGACGGCGGTAGACCCGGACATACTTCTCATAGGTCAGCGCCGGGATGGAGGCCGGGTCGCCTCCGGAGACGAAGCCGTAGGCCGTGTCCGGGAACATCGCCCGGCTCAGGGCGTTCTGCAGCTGGGCGTCCGGCGTCGCCAGTGCGCCCTGCATCTCGTTGTAGACGACGCCGCTCACCGTGCCGTCCTCGTCCCGGTGCCAGCCCTCCTGCTCGAACACGCCCCGGTCCACCATCGCCAGCGGACAGAACACCGCGTTGAGGTAGACGTCCATCAGGTTCTTGAAGTCCGTCTCGTTGGGCGTTGCGAAGGGGTAGACCGTCTTGTCCGGGAAGGTCATGGCATTCAGGAAGGAGGCCATGCTGCTCTTGAGCAGCTGCAAAAACGGCGACTTCACCGGGTATTTCTCGCTGCCCGCCAGCACCGAGTGCTCGAGGATGTGGAACACGCCGGTATCGTCGGAGGGAAAGGTGCCGAATCCGATGCCGAAGGCCTTGTTGTCGTCGTCGTTCTCCACCAGCAGGACAGCCGCCCCGCTGACGTCGTGGGTCAGCACAGTCAGCGTCCCGTGCTGTTCGGGGCACTCCTCGCGCTTGACGAGGGTATAGCCGGGATATTGTTTCATGGTCTTGCTCCTTTGCGTTTTCTGGATTTTTCTCTATTGTATCATCCTGCCCGCCAAAACACAATGAACGGTTTGTGAATCATAACTCGCGGGACGCAAAAAGGCCTCCCCTCGAAGGGGAAGCCTCTCTGCATGTATCGGGAATTATTGAAGGAATTTTCGTTGCTCTATGAGATGCAAATTTGGAAATCAAACCTTCTGAACCAGGAAGATAGCTCTGCCAATCGGACGCTTTTCGCCTTCCATACCGGGTGCCCAAATCAAATCCTCAGGCAGAGTGATGTCGTCCGTAGAAATATATGCTGCATCACCGGGCATCTTAACAACCAGCTCGCGCTGGTTGTCAGCAGCAGTACCGTTGATGAGCTGCAAAGTAACTCTGACGTTGATCGAAGTATCGACCGTCTTCTTCACCTTAACGATAGCCAAAAGCGTGTTACCATTGTCAATGATCTCGACCGGAGTAGTGTCGGCCAGTTCATAGCCCTGCGGGATCTTGTCCGCAGGAATGCTCTTGGGGTCAACGACGGTGGCATCCTTCAGAACAGGATGCTCATAATAATCGCCGCCATTTCCAACGCCTGCGCCGCCATTGTCAACATCAGTAAAGATAATCTTGACCGGCTTGCTCGTCACTTCAGGCACGTTAGGAGTATCAGTGCCGGGAACCTTGCTGCCGCTATTACCATCACAGCCTGCCAGCACACCTGCTGCGGCAACAGCCAGAGCCGCAACACCAGCGCTCTTGAGGAAACGGCGGCGGGAAATCATATCCAGTCTCATAATTAAAACCTCCACATTGTTTTAGAGGTCTTTCCCCGCTCGCATTTTCTTCCTTCCGGGCGTAAGGCAAACCTCTGTTCCTGTCTCTTATACACATCTCCGAGCCCACGAGACCGTACTAGATCTCG
>ENA-OYBY01000337-OYBY01000337.1-human-gut-metagenome-genome-assembly--contig:-NODE-337-length-20069-cov-4.564705_pt1 | contig 20069 bp, 14 predicted proteins | sample MGYA00244625_ERZ652863 | MGnify/ENA primary metagenome ERZ652863 (study PRJEB26926, sample SAMN06164696) | human gut metagenome | biome: ENVO:00009003; feature: ENVO:2100002; material: ENVO:00002003...
TATTCGTCGGCAGCGTCAGATGTGTATAAGAGACAGGTATAATAATATTTTGTACTGGATTCTTTTTATGTTTTTAAAGACTTCCAGAACGAATAATCATAAGAATAAATAATGAGGAGATTCTATTATGAAGCTTGGTATCGTGGGTTTGCCTAATGTCGGCAAAAGTACCCTTTTTAATTCACTTACTAAGGCAGGAGCAGAGTCAGCTAACTACCCTTTCTGTACTATCGATCCTAATGTCGGTGTAGTTGCAGTTCCGGATGACAGACTTGACAAGCTTGCCGCTTTATATAATTCAGCCAAGATAACACCTGCTGTTATCGAATTCGTTGATATTGCCGGTCTTGTTAAAGGTGCATCTAAGGGTGAAGGTCTTGGAAACCAGTTCCTTGCCAACATCCGTGAGGTTGATGCTATCGTTCATGTTGTAAGATGTTTTGAAGATTCTAACATCGTTCATGTTGATGGTTCTATTGACCCAATAAGAGATATTGAAACTATCAATCTTGAGCTTATTTTCTCAGATATTGAAGTATTAGACAGAAGACTCGCTAAGCAGAAGCGTGCTTCATATAACAACAAGGATATTGCTAAAGAATGTGACCTCCTTGAAAGACTTAAGGCATTCCTTGAGGAAGGTAATTTAGCCAAAAACTTTGAATGTCAGGATGAAGATGAAGAAGCTTTCATGAAGGAATACAATCTTCTTACAGCTAAGCCTGTAATCTTTGCAGCTAATGTATCAGAAGATGACCTTGCTAATGATGGTGCTGACAATGAATATGTTGCAAGAGTAAGAGAATATTCTAAGAAGGATAACTGTGAAGTATTCGTTATCTGTGCTCAGATTGAGCAGGAAATTTCTGAATTAGACGAAGATGAGAAGAAGATGTTCCTTGAAGACCTTGGTATAAGTTCTTCAGGTCTTGATAAGCTTATCGCAGCAAGCTACCGTATCCTTGGTCTTATCAGTTACTTAACAGCAGGTGAGACAGAGACAAGAGCATGGACAATCACTAAGGGAACTAAAGCTCCTCAGGCTGCCGGCAAGATTCACAGTGATTTCGAAAGAGGCTTCATTAAAGCAGAAGTTGTTTACTATCAGGATTTACTTGATTGTGGTTCATATAACGGAGCCAAAGAGAAAGGTCTTGTAAGAATGGAAGGTAAAGAGTATGTCGTTAAAGATGGCGATGTAATTCTTTTCAGATTCAACGTATAATATTAATGGGCGTGTGGTTTTACCACGCGCCCATTATTTCTTTAAACGTTTTAACATTATCAGCTACATCTCCAGAAAAGATTGCTGAACCTGCTACTATCACATTAGCACCTGCCTCAAGAACCGATGCAAGATTCCCGGCATTCACTCCACCATCAATCTCAATATCTGTATCTAATCCCCTGGCATCTAATAATCTTCTGATTTCTTTTACTTTATCAAGTGATTCCGGTATGAACTTCTGTCCCCCAAATCCTGGATTAACACTCATTACAAGAACCATATCTACCTTATCAAGATAAGGCTCAATTGCTGATACCGGTGTCGGAGGATTAAGTGTTATAGCTGCTTTTACGCCACATTCCTTAATCTTTTCTAATGTAGCGACAACATCCTTACACGCTTCAACATGAACTGTAATTATATCAGCTCCTGCCTTAACAAAGTCTTCTATATATCTTATAGGCTCTTCAATCATAAGATGTACATCAAAAACCTTGTCAGTCGCACTTCTTGCTGACTTAATAACCGGCATTCCAAATGAAATACTCTTTACAAAAAGTCCATCCATAACATCTACATGAACATATTCAGCTCCTGCCTTATCAATCGTTTCAAGCTCTTCTCCTAATTTCTTGAAGTCTGCCGATAATATTGATGGTGACAAAATTTTCTTTAAACCACTCATAATTAACAACCTTTCTGTTTTCAAGTACATTTAGTACTTCTTCTTGTTCTTTATTTCTTCAAATATATCTGTATATGACTTATATCTGTCATAATTGATAATTCCATCTTCAACTGCCTGTTTTACCGCACATCCAGGTTCACTCACATGCATGCATCCATTGAATCTGCACTGTCCCTCGAATGGTGTGAATTCTTCAAAATAGAATCGCAAGTCTTCTTTCTCAACATCCGGAAGATTAAGTGATGTAAATCCCGGCGTATCACATATATATGTTTCTGTGCATATATTATAGATTTCGGAATGTCTCGTAGTATGCCTTCCACGTCCTATCCTGCTCACTTCACCTGTCTGGCTGACTTCTTCCTGCTCCTCCATTTCCGGTATAAGCAGATTGGTAAGTGTCGACTTGCCGACTCCTGATGGACCTGCAAGAACTGTAGTCTTTCCTTTCAGCACTTCCATTACCCTGTCAATGCCAATATTATTCTTTGCACTTATAAATATGCATTCACATCCACACCCCTCATACTTCTTCTTTAATTCATTCTTATATTCATCATCCGCCAGTTCTTCTTTATTGAAGCATACAACTGTTGGCACATCCTGATAATTCATCATAAGGATGAATTTATCAAGGAGATTAAAATTAGGCTCTGGTGTCTTTACTGCAAATATAACCATTGCCTGGTCGATATTAGCAGAAGCCGGTCTTATTAATTCATTCTTTCTTGGGAGAATATTCACCACATTTCCTTTGAAATTATCCTTATCAATAACCTCAATCTCCACATTATCACCAACAAGCGGCTTAATGTGACGGTTCCTGAATATTCCCTTTGCCTTACATTCATAAATACCGCTGGCTTCTACATGTATATAGTAGAAACCAGCGATACCCTTAATTATCTTTCCCTGCATATAAATAATTATACCTGATTAATTCTGTGCTGCATCTGAAGATGGCTGTGATGTTGCTTCTGAAGGTTTAGTTGGTGCCTCTGTAGCCTTTGTTGGTTCCGGCTTATGGCTTACAGTAATTGTAACTGTTGTTCCCTCTGGAACAGAAGTTCCTTCTGAATATTTACATGCTATAACCTTACCATACTCACCCTTTGAATCATCATATATAGTATAAACAGAAAGTCCATTATTTTGAAGCCACTGACTTGCGTCTGACTCTGTCATTCCAACAAGGTTAGCCATTGTAACATTCTTAATCTGCTTTCCACGGCTTACTGTAATTGTAACTGTTGTTCCCTGTGCAACACTTCCTGATGGAGAAGCCTTAATTACTTTGCCCTCTGCAACTGTGCTGCTGTAATCATAATCTACTGTAACTTTAAATCCTGCTGCTTCAAGCTTTTCTCTGGCGTCATCTTCTGTTTCCCCTGTAACTGATGGGACTGTTGTATTAACAACATCTTCTCCACCACTTATAGTAAGTATAATCTGTGTATTCTTGGCAACCTTGGCACCAGCCTTCGTTCCCTGTGATATAACTGTATCCTTGGCAACTGTCTTAGAGCTCTGTACAACCTGCTTATAACCAAGTCCTACCTCATTAAGAGCCTTAACAGCATCATCCTTAGTCATGCCCTCAACCTTAGGAACTGTTACTGTATTCTTACCTGCTTCTGTTGATATTGTTTCTTCAATGCTTGAAGTTGTCTCTGTATTATCATTCTTAGAAGATCTTGTACTTCCAACAAGCTTGACAATAACAAATATTGTGACAATAAGAATAATAACAGCAATTCCGATACCGATTATTTTCATTATAAGATCAAGCTTATCATTACTCTCATCATCAATATCTACATCATCTTCTTCTTCAGATTCTTCTATATTATTCTCTGTTTCTTCTTTATTATCATCATCTTCAATGAACATATCGTCATCATCTGATAATATGTCATCTTCCTCTTCTGCCCTGACTTCTTTGGCATTAAGTGCATCCGCTGTAACTGATGCTGCTGTACCAGAAGCTGCATACATAGGAGCCATTACAACAAAATCTTCATCAGGCATAACAAGTGACTTCTTAAGATCTGTTATAAGCTCTGCTGCTGACTGATATCTTCTGTCAGGCTTCTTCTGCGTACACTTAAGGACTATTTTATCAATGCTGACCGGAATATCTGCTGCCACTGTAGAAGGAGCAGGTATCTCATCCTGAATATGCTGTACAGCAACTGCAACTGTAGAATCCCCGTCAAAAGGAACAGTTCCTGTTAACATCTCGAATATTGTAATACCAAGTGAGTATATATCACTTCTCTCATCTGAATATCCACCTCTTGCCTGCTCAGGCGAAATATAATGCACTGAACCCATAGATGCTGATGTGTTAATAGTAGCTGATGATGCAACCTTAGCTATTCCAAAATCTGTAACCTTTACTTTGCCCTCTTTTGAGATAATAATATTCTGTGGCTTAATATCTCTGTGGACAATATTGTGCTTATGTGCTGCATCCATACCATTAGCAACCTGTATTGCTATGCTGACAGCTTCTTTATATGGAAGCCTGCCTCTCTTCTCTATATATTTCTTAAGAGTTATGCCCTCTACAAGTTCCATAACAATATAATATATTCCATTCTCAACGCCAACATCATATACATTGACAACATTAGGATTGACAAGTCCTGCCGCTGACTGTGCCTCTGCCCAGAACTTGCTGACAAATGTCTTATCCTGGCTGAATTCAGATTTCATAACCTTAATAGCAACATATCTGTTAAGCTTATGACACTTGGCTTTATAAACATCAGCCATTCCACCCGTACCTATCTGTTCAATTATTTCATATCTGTCGGCTAAAAACATTCCTTCTCTTAACATGATTCTTTACCTTTCCAACTTATGGTTCAATCAATACTACTGATATATTATCTTTGCCACCATTATAATTAGCCTTTTTAACAAGGCTGTCAGCTGCTGTTTTAATATCAGCGCTTTCTTTGACAATGTGAAATATCTCTGAATCTTCAAGCATATTAGTAAGCCCATCTGAGCACATAAGAATAATATCATTATCTTTAAGATCCACTGAAAACATTTCTGCCTCCACAGTCTCACATCCACCGATTGCCCTGGTTATGTAGTTCTTTTTCTCATGTGTTCTTGCTGCTTTTCTGTCTATCTGGCCAAGCTGTACCATCTCTTCAACAAGCGAATGATCCCTTGTTATCTGTGTTATATCTTCTCCTATAACATAAAGTCTGCTGTCACCTACGTTAGCAACTCTTAAAGTGCTTCCAAAAATACTGGCAACTACAAGGGTTGTTCCCATTCCTTCATACTCTTCTGACTCTCCTGCTTTCTTTAAAAGCAGCGTGTTAACAAGCTTAATATTATCATCAACCGCATCAAGCGGATCCATACCTGCTGATTGCTTTAATAACTCAATAAGTGTATCTACTGTATATCTTGATGCCATATCTCCAGCCTTGTGACCACCCATGCCATCCGCAACAACAAAAATGTTTGGCAGGCACCCTATATTATCAAGCTTTGTATAGACATAATCCTGATTGACGGCTCTTTCAATTCCAACATCCGTCTTTGCAAATGCGTTCATCTCTCTCTCCATTCTCTTTTCAATAAGTATATGCCTATATACTTTTAACATTACAGGAAAAAATCTCCCATATAGTTCAGCAGCCTTTTATACCCAATCTGTAAATCACGACCCCGAACAGTAGCATTTTATCATAAACATCCAAAAAAAGCGATATATTTCAACCGCTTTTATAATTATTTAAAATATGTCTATAACATTCCTTCTATATGATTCTGTCTTAGCTGCCCGCAGGCGCCATCTATATCACGTCCCATTTCACGTCTTATAGTGACATTCACCCCTGCCTTTTCAAGTATTTCTTTAAAATTATGTATTGAATTCTTTTCAGACTGCTCATAATCTCTTTCCTTAATAGGATTAACCGGAATAAGATTAATATGACAGTTCATACCATGAACAAGCTTTATAAGCTGCCTTGCACACTCTGACGAATCATTCACTCCTTTAACAAGGCTATACTCAAAGGATATTCTCCTTGCTGTCTGTAAAAGATAGTATCTGCATGCATCCATAATCTGTTCTATACTATATGTATAAGCTATAGGCATCATCGTTTTTCTTAGTTCATCGTTTGGTGCATGAAGCGATATAGCCAGTGTTATCTGCAGTTTAAGTTCTGCTAACTGTTTTATCCTTGGCACTAATCCACATGTTGAAACAGTGATATTTCTCTGACTTATATTAAGTCCTTTATCACTGTTTATAAGTCCAAGGAACTTTACAACATTATCATAGTTGTCCATAGGCTCACCAGAACCCATAATAACTATATTACTTACACGTTCACCTGTAAGACTCTGTATTCTGTATATCTGATCAAGCATCTCTGATGGTTCAAGATTTCTTACACATCCATTAAGTGTTGATGCACAGAATCTGCATCCCATTTTACATCCCACCTGTGAAGATATACATACTGAATTGCCATGATGATACCTCATAAATACACTTTCTATAAGATTACCATCATATAATCTGAAAAGGTATTTCTTTGTACCATCTATTTGGGACTCCTGTACCCTTACTGGTTCAAGACATGTATACAAAGTATTTTCTTTTAGAACTTTCTTTAACTTATCTGATATATTAGTCATCTCATCATAACTACAGGCAAGTTTTTCATGCATCCATGAATATAACTGTGCCGCCCTGAACTTTTTTTCACCAATGCTGACAATATAATCTGCCAGTTCATCATAGTTAAGCGACTTTATATCAATTTTTTCCATATATACCTCATTTCTGTGTGCATTAACTGTTTTTTATGAGCCTTGCAACAAAAAAGCCATCATTATCCTTATCAGGTGATGGCAGCATCTGAACATACTCTCCATCCCTGGTAAAACCAAGGCTTGTGCATATCCAGTCTGCATTATCCTCATTTTCTGACCGGTTAATAGTACATGTACTATACACAAGTGTACCACCTGGCTTTACATACATGCTAACAACCCCTAGTATATCTCTTTGAAGCCTGATTATATCAGATATTTTTTCAGGACTTATATTATATCTTATATCAGGCTTACGTCCCATGATCCCAAGTCCTGAACAAGGAAGGTCGGCTATTACTATATCAGCTTTTCCAACAAGACTATCATCCTTATCTAATGCATTATATACCTGGACATCTATATTAGATATTCCAAGTCTTTCTATATTATCATCTATTAATGATACTTTATAATCGGATACATCTCTTGATATAACTCTTCCTGTTATGCTTTTAATGATATTTTCTTCAACACCATCATCAGGAATATCTTTTATATTCGCATATGCAGATTCCACTGCCTTCAATGCTGCATTTACCGACTTTCCACCAGGTGCAGCACACACATCTACTATGAGGCTGTCTATTGAGGGCAAAACATACTCTCCTGCTGCCATTGAACTTATATCCTGTATCTGATACAATCCTTCATTAAAGCTTTCAAGTGCCGTCATATGATCATATCCTGATATTTCATATGCATATGGTATGTCAGGGACAGCATTAACTGTAACTCCCTCTTTCTCTAACACATCCTTTATGTGTTTAACGCCACCCTTTAATGTATTACATCTGATATATGTCTTTTTATCTTTTTTCATACCAGCAAGAATACTCTTAACATCTTCATAAGACATATATTCCATCCACATATTTATTATCCATTCCGGCATTGAATATTTCACCGACAGATATTTTTGTGGTTCCTGTACCATATCTGGATATACTATATTTTCTTTGTTACGTGATATATTTCTTAGTACTCCGTTAACAAAGCCCTTAAGTCCTGTAAAACCTCTTTTAGCTGCAAGCTTTACCGCCTCATTACAGGCTGCTGAATCAGGTATATTCTCCATGTATATAAGCTGGTATACTGCCATTCTCATAATACGCCTTATTACTGGTTTCATTTTATTAACAGGTGTTTTAGAAAACTGATTAATTATGTAGTCAAGCTCTATCCTGCATTCAATAGTACCTAATGCAAGTCTGTTTATAAATGCTCTTTGTGCTCTGTCCAGATACTGATACTTTGAGAGAGCATTATTAATAGTTATGTGGGAAAATTCTCCTTCTTTCTCTATCTCCGTAAGTATATCAAGCACTACTGCCCTTAAGTTAACTTCCATATAAAATATGCCCTTTCATAGTAGTATTAAACATCCTATACTAATCTGCACCAAAAACCGTTCCTGCTTCAACCCTGCAGCCAAGTAAAAATGCATCTGTTTTCATCCTTTTCTTGCCTTCAAGCTGTACTTCATTGAGACTTAAATAATCAACTCCGCATTTAACTATAAGTCTTTTTTTATCTACATAGCATACAGTTGCAGGTGCGATGTTGGCATCACATTGTATTTCCTGCCCTATATCATTAAACTTAGATGAATCAGCTATATCTGATATGTTATGTACAACATCTGCATCCCATATTTTTAACATTTTACCATTGTAATGTGTATACGCACTTGGCCATGGATTAAGTCCTCTTATAAGACATTCTATATCATGTGCTGGCTTACTAAAATCAAGCTCACCCATAGACTTCTTCAACATCGTTACATATGAACTTTTTGAATCATCCTGTTTTACTGGCGTTATTGTCCCCTCTTCAAGTCCTTTCAGTGTTTCTATAAGCAGCTCTGCACCAACTATGCTTAATCTGTCAAAAAGGCTTCCACCTGTTTCTTTCTTATCAAGCTTCACTTTTTTAACAAGAAGAATATCACCTGTATCAAGTCCTTCATCCATCTTCATAGTCGTGACACCTGAATATTCACATCCATCTATAACTGCCCACTGTATAGGAGATGCACCTCTATATTCTGGAAGTAATGATGCATGTACATTTACACATCCAAAGCGTGGCATATCTATTATACTTTTTGGAAGCAGCTGTCCAAAAGCAACAACTACAAATATATCTGCATTATATGTTCTTAGCTTTTCTATAAACTCTTCATTTCTTGCTTTTTCTGGCTGCAGCACTTCTATCCCAAGCTTTACAGCCTCCTGCTTAACAGGTGAAAACACAAGCTCTTTGCTTCTTCCCTTTGGTTTGTCTGGCTGTGTTACTACTGCTGCCACCTCATGTCCTGCTTCTACAAGTGCTTTAAGTGTGCCGACCGCAAAGTCAGGCGTCCCCATAAATATAACCTTCACTATTCTTCATCCTCCATTTCAGTATCAAGCAGCTTTCCCTCAACCTTATCAACATACATTATTCCATCAAGATGATCTATCTCATGGAGCAGACATCTTGCAAGAAGTTCTTCACCTTCAACAATAATCTCCTCCATATCTTCATTAAGTGCCTTTACCTTAGCATATGATGGTCTTGTAACTATACCTGATTTACCTGGAACACTAAGACAGCCTTCCTGTCCTGTCTGTGAACCGCTTGTTTCAAGCACTACCGGGTTAATGAGTACTATTGGGTCATCGCCACAATCAATAACAACCAGTCTTTTTCTTATGCCAACCTGTGGTGCTGCAAGTCCAACACCATTCGCATCATACATTGTCTCAAACATATCATCAATAAGTTCCTGTATTCTTGGTGTCATTTCTGTTATTTCTTTTGCCTTTTTTCTAAGTATCTCATCACCAAGAGTTCTTATATTTCTTATCGCCATTATTATTCCTCCGTTTTAACATTATTTATAATCATTAAGTGTTGTAAATATCTGGTACTTCGTTTTCGAAACGATGTACTAGTTAACATCATACTGGATGCTTATATTTTTAAACATATCATTATCCTGTATGTATTTATCTATGCAGTCCATAAGATATGAAAGCCTGCTAAAATCAGCACTTCTTAAATATATTATTTTAGTGTATACATCACTTATTTTATATATAGGTGCATTCGATGGGCCAAGAAGCTTTATATTATCTGAAAGCCCTGCTATCTTTTTCTCAAGCAGCTGCTTTATATTTTCTGCAGCTTTCAAAAGCTTATTCTCATCTTCTGAACTGATATTTATTTTAATCATGTTACTTACAGGTGGATATGAAAGCATTTTTCTATATGCTATTTCTTTATCATAGAAGCCTGTGTAATCCTGGCTGGCTGCACATATTATACCATAATTATCTGGTGAATACGTCTGTATAACCACTTCGCCCCTTCTTACACCTCTTCCAGCCCTGCCGGCTGCCTGGGTTACAAGCTGGAATGTTCTTTCAACTGCCCTGTAATCTCCTGAATAAAGTGACATATCTGCTGCAACTATACCAACAAGTGTAACCTTTGGAAAATCATGTCCCTTGACTATCATCTGCGTTCCTACAAGAACGTCTGCCTGCTGTGTTGCAAATGCATTCAATATATGTTCATGTCCATCTTTTCCTTTGGTCGTATCCAAATCCATACGCAGCACTGTTGCATCCGGAAACATCTTATGTACTGCATCTTCAACAGCCTCTGTTCCTGCCTTAAAGCCTGATATATATCTTGAACCACATTCCGGACATATCTTAACCTGCGGTGTTTCATAGCCACAATAATGACATACAAGCCTTCCGTTACGATGTGCAGTCATGGAAACATCACAATGTGGACACTTACAGACATATCCACAGGCTCTGCATGATACGAATCCAGCTGTTCCACGTTTATTAAGGAACAACATTATCTGTTCTTTCTTATCAAGCCGGTCACGTATAAGCTCCTGAAGCTTTAGAGAAAATATAGTTCTGTTACCAGACTTCAGTTCTTTTCTCATATCCGATATATATACCTGTGGCAATTCACTTTTTCCTGCCCTGTTTTTTAATGTAAGCAGCTTAAACTCACCGTTTTTAGCTCTGTAAAAGCTATCTATAGATGGAGTCGCTGAACCAAGTATAACCGATGCATTATGTTCCTTTGCAATATGTATGGCAGTTTCAACCGCATGATATCTTGGAAGCTGTTCAGATCTGTAAGCGCCTTCATGTTCCTCATCTATAACAATAAGGCCAAGATTAGGAAACTGCGTAAAAAGTGCTGATCTTGGTCCTATCATTATACTTACTTCACCTTTTAGCGCACGTAAAAACTGATCATATCTTTCACCCTTAGACATACGTGAATTAATAATAGAAACCTTGTCTCCAAATCTGTGATAGAATCTTTGTACAGTCTGAAAAGTAAGTGCAATCTCGGGTATAAGCATAATAACCTGTCTTCCGCTGGCTATAACATGCTCTATAACATCCATGTATACCTCAGTCTTACCACTTCCAGTCACACCATGTATAAGATAAGTTTTATAAATCCTGTTATTATAATCAGATATGATACTTTGTACTGCTGCTCTTTGTTCCTCGTTAAGCACTACATCCTTGCCAAACACTTTTTTATCAGAAACAGGATTTCGGTAATATTCCTCTGTTTTAACGATGATAACCTTATCCTCTTCCATAGCTTTTACAGTGGATGAAGATATATTAAGCTTACTTCTTACTATCTCACTATCTATAACAGGCTCTTCTATAAGTGCTTCTAAAAGCCTGTGCTTAGCCTTTGCCTTTTTTTTATATATCAAAAGAAGTTCTCTTGCCTTATCTTCATCTATATTAAGACACACTGCCCTCTTAACCTTCTGATTTATCTTATCTTTAACAGGAATAACTGTCTTTAATGCCTGGTTCATGGTACAACCATAATGAGTCTTTAACCAGAAAGCTAGCTTGATCATATCTGTTGCTGCATTGACACGTTTGTCAGCTATACCTTCTATGAATTTAATCCTGTTAACATCATAAGAAGGCTCTTGTGTCATTGAAATAACATAACCTGTCAGTTGCCTGTTTCCTTTACCAAAAGGAACTCTTACCACACTGCCTATCTCTAATATGCCTTCTAGTTCAGGGGGTATTGCATACTGAAATGTTTTATCAAGCTGTTCATGTGATATATCAATTATAATATCAGCGTACATTTTTCTCCTTTAATTCATCAAGTACTTCAGCTATAAGCACTCTCTCATCCATTGGATACTTAACACCTTTTATTTCCTGATAATCTTCATGTCCCTTACCTGCAAGTACTATAATATCTCCTGGTTCTCCATGCTCAATAACATATTTTATAGCTTCTTTTCTATCTACTATATCAATATGTTTACCATCAGTTTTACTTATACCTGTCTTGATATCCTCCATAATAGCTTCTGGCTCCTCAAATCTTGGATTATCTGACGTTATTACAGTAAGATCTGCATATTTTCCTGATACTTCACCCATCTCAAACCTTCTCTCCCTTGAACGGTTTCCACCGCATCCAAAAAGACAGATAAGTCTGTGTGGATTGTATTCTTTTAATGTTTTAAGAATACTTTCAAGTGACATGGCGTTGTGTGCATAATCTATCATAAGTGTGAATTTATCAGAAACTTTTACAAGTTCTATTCTTCCCTTTACCTTCACATCCTTTAACACATTTTCAACTATATCCTTATCCACGTTAAAATGCCTTGTAACTGCTATTGCACATAACGAATTATATACTGAAAACATTCCAGGAAGTGATAATGCAACGTCCATATTGATAAGTCCCTGACACTTATATGTAAGACCAATCTTTCCCGGTTCATGAAGCAGCTTAACATCCACAGCCCTTATGTCTGCTGTCTCTGACACTCCATAGCTTTCTGTCGTACATATAGAATTCTTTAATATATCTTTCGTATGCTTATCATCAGCATTCACTATTCCTGTCCTGCATTGCTTAAAAAGTTTAGCCTTACATTCAAGATATTCTTCAAACGAAGCATGCTCGTCAGGTCCTATATGGTCTGGTTCAAGATTAGTAAACACACCTATATCAAACATAATACCAGCTGTTCTATCAAGCTTAAGTCCCTGTGAAGAAACCTCCATAACCACAGCCTTGCAGCCTGCATCAACCATCTTACGGAATGTTTCATGGATCTGTAGGGACTCTGGCGTTGTATTACACGAAGGAATCGTTTCATCACCTATCACAGTTTCTATAGTTCCTATAAGACCTGTTTTTATTCCACATGCACATAAAACATTCTTGATCATATAAGTTGTAGTTGTCTTACCCTTCGTTCCAGTAATACCTATAGTGAACAGCTTCTTGTCAGGATTACCATAAAATGCCGCTGACATAAGTGCAAGTGCAAGTCTTGTGTTATCACATTCTATTAACGTAACATCACCAGATGGAACCTCATAATCAGAGCCCTTCTGTACAACTATGACAGCTGCCTTATCCTTAATCTGCCCTATATACTTATGTCCGTCACTCACTGCTCCTACAATACATACAAATATTCCACCATCTGTTACTTTTCTTGAATCTGATGCAATACCGGTAACATCTGTATCAACACTGCCCTTTAATAATGTATATTCAAACTTTTCTATTTCATTATCCGCACATATGTCCAATATATTCTTAAGCTGCATAATTAGTCCTCCCGATAAACATTCAACATCATATCTGCCAATTAGAATAATCCTGTTATTCTTTCTTCTTTTTCATCATAGTCTATACCTTCCGCTGCTGGTACCTTAGGTAAACCTGGCATAGTAAGCACCTTTCCTGTAAGCGCAACCACAAAGCCTGCACCTGCATCAACATATACCTCTCTTATATTGATAGTAAAGCCTTCTGGTCTTCCAAGCTTAGCCGCATCATCAGAAAGTGAATACTGTGTCTTAGCCATACATACTGGGAAGCTGCCAAATCCCATCTGTGTAATATGATCAAGCTCTTTTTTAGCCTTGGCATCATATGTTACACCATCAGCACCATATATTTCTTTTGCAATCTTTAATATTTTATCTTCAAGTGGAAGTTCATCCTCATATAATGGTTTAAAATCACTCTTCTTGTTTTCTAAAGTCTTAAGCACCTTATCAGCAAGCTCCTGTCCGCCTTCTCCGCCTTTAGCCCATACATTTGAGAGTGCGAACTCACATCCTAAATCTTCACAGTGTTTTTTAATGAATTCATATTCTTCCTGTGTATCTGTAATAAATGAATTCAATGTTACAATAACAGGTACTCCATACTTATGCACATTCTCGATATGCTTATCAAGGTTAACTATACCCTTCTTTAAGGCTTCCATATTTTCTTTTCCAAGTTCAGCCTTAGGAACACCACCATTGTATTTTAATGCCTTAACTGTTGCTACAATAACTGTTGCCGCTGGTTTAAGTCCTGCTTTTCTACACTTTATATCAAAGAACTTCTCAGCTCCAAGATCAGCTCCAAAACCAGCCTCTGTAACTGCTACATCTGCAAGCTTCATAGCAAGCTTAGTTGCTCTTACTGAGTTACAGCCATGGGCTATGTTAGCAAATGGTCCTCCATGTACAAGCACTGGTGTACCTTCAAGTGTCTGTATCATATTAGGCTTTATAGCATCCTTTAAAAGGGCTGCCATAGCTCCTGTTGCTTTAAGATCATCTGCTGTTACTGGTTCTCCTGCATAATTATATGCAACTATTATCTTTGAAAGTCTTTCTTTTAAATCCTTCATGTCTTCTGCAAGACATAATATTGCCATGATTTCTGATGCAACTGTTATAATAAAATGATCTTCTCTTACAACACCATTTGGCTTATCGCCAAGTCCTATAACGATATTTCTTAACGTTCTGTCATTCATATCCATACATCTTTTCCAGACAATACGCTTAGTATCTATGCCAAGCGCATTACCCTGATGGATATGATTATCTAACATGGCTGCTAAAAGATTATTAGCTGATGTTATGGCATGGAAATCACCCGTAAAATGCAGATTAAGATCCTCCATTGGAACAGCCTGTGCATATCCGCCTCCTGCTGCTCCACCCTTTATGCCAAAACATGGTCCAAGTGATGGTTCTCTTAATGCAGCTACTGCATTAACTCCTCTCTGACATAAGGCTTCTGTAAGTCCAAGACTTATAGTAGTCTTTCCTTCACCTGCTGGAGTTGGATTGATAGCTGTTATAAGAACAAGCTTTCCATCTTCTTTGTTTTCAACCCTGTGTATAAGTTCATCAGATAACTTGGCCTTATATTTACCATACATTTCAAGTTCATCCTCTGTAACTCCTACCTTAGCCGCTACATCCTTAATATTTAATAATTTTGCTTCCTGTGCGATTTCGATATCACTCTTTACTGCCATGTCTTTATCCTTTCCGTGTCATATGTGACACCTACAAAGTATTTGTTTTCTTTTTAGTTTATTTCTTTTGTGCTTATTATAGCATGTATTACTCTTTATTTACCCTGCACTCATGAATCTGCACTATTTATATAGGCCTCAAACTCTTCCTTATCCATAAGAACTTTTCTTGGCTTTGTTCCTATCTCAGGTCCTACTACACCTGCATCTGAAAGCTGATCCATGATTCTTCCTGCCCTGTTAAAGCCTATCTTAAACTGTCTTTGCAGCATACCTATAGAGCCTCTTTCTCTTTCTATAACAAACCTTCCTGCATCCTCAAACAGGGTATCTTTGTCATCCTGCCTGTCAACAGCAGCACTATCTGATGTCTTTTGTGCAACAGTTTCTGCTATGCTCTCATCATATTGTGCTTCCTCTGTCATATTTTCCTTAAGAAAATCAACAACTCTTGATACTTCTTCATCCGATACAAAGGCTCCCTGCACTCTTATAGGCTTAGGAATGTTAGATGGGAAGTACAGCATATCTCCTTTACCAAGAAGTTTTTCAGCTCCATTCATATCAAGAATAGTTCTGGAATCAACACCTGATGATACCGAAAATGCGATCCTTGATGGAACATTAGCCTTAATAAGTCCCGTAATTACGTTAACGGATGGCCTCTGCGTTGCAATAACCATATGTATGCCCGCTGCCCTTGCAAGCTGTGCAAGCCTGCATATAGCATCTTCCACTTCTCCTGGTGCAACCATCATAAGATCCGCAAGTTCATCAACAATTATAACTATCTGAGGTAGTTTTTCAACAGGGATCTCTCCTTCCTTAACGTCCATCTTTCCGACTGCATCATTATATCCTTTAAGATTACGTACTCCCATATCAGCAAAAAGCTTATATCGTTTCGTCATCTCGTTGACTGCCCAGTTAAGTGCGCCTGCAGCCTTCTTAGGATCTGTGACAACTGGGAGAAGAAGATGTGGTATTCCGTTATATGTACTAAGCTCAACCACCTTAGGATCCACCATGATCATTTTAACTTCATCTGGTCTTGCTTTATATAAAATACTCATGATGATTGTATTTATACATACTGATTTACCTGAACCTGTTGCTCCTGCAATAAGAAGATGAGGCATTTTAGCTATATCTGCTACTATCGTCTTGCCAGCTATATCCTTTCCAGCTGCAAATGCAATCTTAGATTGGTTATTCTTAAATGCTTCATTTTCAATAAGTTCTCTTAAATACACACTGCCGGCTTCCTTGTTAGGAACCTCAATACCAATAGCCGACTTACCTGGAATAGGTGCTTCTATTCTTATGTCCGCAGCTGCCAGACTTAGTTTAATATCATCTGCAAGTGAAACTATCTTACTCACCTTAACACCAAGCTCTGGTTTTAATTCATATCTTGTAACCGCAGGTCCACAGCTTATATCCGTTATATCTACCTTAACACCGAAATTCTGGAGTGTCTGCTTAAGCGTGATTGCTGTATTTCTGTTTTCGCGTTCAAGATTAGCAGATGATGACTTTGTGTTTCTGTTAAGCAGACTCACAGGTGGAAACTTATATTCCCTGACATGCCTTGCAGCTTCTGGCATAATATTGCTGACAGTTTTTTGTGGAACAGCCTGCTTATTATGTTGTGTGCTTCCTGCACTGCTTACTTCCTCATTATCAAACGATGTTATATTCTCATCATGATTTATATCATCTGCTGTATCACATATCTCTTCGGTATCATATGCATCTGCATCATTATATGCATTTTTTTCATTATATATATTTCCTTCATCCGCTGTGTCATATGTATCAGTATCGTATTCTTCCGATACCTCGGGATCATATTCTGTCAGTTCCTTCTCTTTTTCATCCGGATATTCTGTATCATGTTCTTCGTAATCGTCTTCTCTTGTACTTATTGTTTCATCATATGACATACCATGATCCAAAGCTGTATTACCGTTATCCTGCCTGTCACTATGCACTTCCCATATATCAGAATCTCTGTTTATGTTGTTATGCTTTTCTGGTATGATAAGTGGATCATATATATCATCCATATACACATCATCGTCATTGGCTACAGGCTGTATTTCATGTATATCTATATCCTGATTAGCTGTCTCTGGCTGTGTATCCTGTATTGTAAGATCTTTAGTCACTCCTCTTACAACATTATTCATACGCGCATTAGCCATAGCCTCTTCTTTAGCTTTTTTAGCTGCTATGATCTGCTCTTTTTTTTCTAATCTTCTTATTCTTGCCTGATGCTTTTCATTCTCTCTCATAGCACGATATTCTTCATCACTCATACCGCTGTCTTTCCTGCTCATTGAAGAATGTTCCCTATATGCAGAATAATCTTCTCTTGCCTCTTTTACAAGCCTGTGTCCACCATTCCTTAGTCCACCTATAAATGATTTTTCTGTTATCAATATAACACATATTATTGCAAGAATAATCAAAATCACCATAGTTCCTGCCATACCAAGTGGACTTAGTATCTTACATAAAATTCCTCCAAACAGACCACCGCCTGTTTTATGCTCTGAACAATATGTGAAATATGAACCAACGGAATCCCTGATATCTGGTTTGTTAGTCATTCTCTGCCATATTGCTGCTGTTATCACGGATAAGACATAAACTGCTGCAGCTTTAATACGCATGACACCTATTATGTCCTTGTTAGCAAGCATGAACAATATACTTCCTGCTACTATAAATGGAATTATATACGCAGCTATACCAAACAGCCCGAACATAAACCACTTAATTGACTGTCCTACCATACCAGCCATATTAAAATTACTTAATAATAAAATTATTGTACATGCAAATGCTAATAATAAGATTATCTCATCTCTTAATGCATTATTCTGTGGTTGTGGCTGCTGTGATGCAGTGCCTGTACCCTTCTTTGTGGAACTCTTTTTTGACGGAGTTCTGCTGGCGTTTGATGTTCTTGTTCCAGTTGTTTTAGAAGTTTTACTCTTTGATGTTCTATTATTGCCTTGACTTCTGCTCTTCTTAGTGTTTGAAGCCATAATTTTCCAAATCCTCCATCATAATCTTATACACATCTCTAATCTAATGTGTTTTAATCTATAACTTATTTAGTATAACATTTCCATTATTTTAACGCAAGAAAGATGCCACATATACTAACGTATCCATACATCATGGATCATTGGTATGTGACATCTTTCTGTTCATAATTTCATGTATTGCTTAAGAATCACTGCTTAGTCTTAGTCTTCATCATCGCTGGCAGCCTCAGCAAAACCCTGACGCTTTCTTGCCATGTCATCACTTTCAAGATATTCATCATATGTTGTGATCTTATCAATAAGCTGTCCCGATGGAACTATCTCCATAATACGATTAGCTGTTGTCTGTATAAACTGATGGTCATGAGATGTGAAAAGTGCAACACCAGGGAACTTAATAAGTCCGTTGTTAAGTGCTGTAATTGATTCCATATCAAGATGATTAGTAGGATCATCAAATATAAGTACATTAGAACCCATAATCATCATCTTTGATATAAGACATCTTACCTTTTCTCCACCTGAAAGTACCTTAACTTTCTTAACGCCATCATCACCAGCAAAAAGCATACGTCCAAGGAAACCTCTTACATATGTTGGATCTGGATCTGGTGAATACTGTGTAAGCCATTCAACTATAGTATCTTCTCTGTTAAACTCTGCTGCGCTGTCCTTAGGGAAATATGCCTGTGAAGTTGTAACACCCCACTTATAAGATCCTTCATCAGGCTCCATATTACCAGTAATAATGTTGAACAATGTTGTTGTTGCAAGCTCATTAGAACCAACAAATGCAATCTTATCTTCCCTGTTTACTATAAATGATATATTATCAAGAACCTTAACTCCATCTATCGTCTTAGATATACCTTCTACTGTAAGTACTTCATTACCAATCTCTCTTGATGGTCTGAAATCTATATATGGATACTTTCTACTTGATGGTCTTATCTCATCAAGTTCAATCTTCTCTAATGCTCTCTTACGCGATGTAGCCTGCTTAGACTTAGATGCATTAGCAGAGAATCTCTGGATAAAGTCCTGAAGTTCCTTAATCTTTTCTTCCTTTTTCTTGTTAGCTTCCTTCATCTGCTTAATGATGAGCTGGCTTGATTCATACCAGAAATCATAGTTACCTGCATAAAGCTGAATCTTGGCATAATCAATATCTGCTATCTGTGTACATACTTTGTTAAGGAAATATCTGTCATGTGATACAACTATAACAGTATTCTCAAAGTTAATAAGGAACTCCTCAAGCCATGCTATAGCATCAAGATCAAGGTGGTTAGTAGGCTCATCAAGTAAAAGAATATCTGGATTACCAAAAAGTGCCTTAGCAAGAAGAACCTTAACCTTCTCACTACCATTAAGCTCTGACATATTCTTATAATGAAGATCTGTAGTAATGCCAAGTCCGTTAAGCAGCTGTGCAGCATCTGATTCTGCTTCCCATCCGTTCATATCAGCGAATTCTGCTTCAAGCTCACTTGCCTTATTACCATCCTCTTCTGTGAAATCTTCCTTGGCGTATATAGCCTCTTTTTCTTTCATTATTTCATAAAGTCTTGTATTACCCATAATAACTGTATCAAGAACTGTATAATCATCATATTTAAAGTGATCCTGTTCAAGGAAAGATAATCTCTGACCTGGTGTTATAGTTACATCTCCCTTACTTGGTTCAATCTGACCTGTAAGAATCTTTAAAAATGTTGACTTACCAGCACCGTTGGCACCTATAAGTCCATAACAGTTTCCTTCTGTAAACTTAATATTTACATCTTCAAAAAGGGCCTTTTTACCTATACGAAGTGTTACATCTGTCTCTTATACACATCTCCGAGCCCACGAGACCGTACTAGATCT
>ENA-OYBY01000342-OYBY01000342.1-human-gut-metagenome-genome-assembly--contig:-NODE-342-length-19936-cov-6.145969_pt1 | contig 19936 bp, 16 predicted proteins | sample MGYA00244625_ERZ652863 | MGnify/ENA primary metagenome ERZ652863 (study PRJEB26926, sample SAMN06164696) | human gut metagenome | biome: ENVO:00009003; feature: ENVO:2100002; material: ENVO:00002003...
GATTGTAACCTCGTTCTAAATAAACCGTCATGCGGTATCTAACTGATTAACAAATGAACAAAGAGACTGTGGTTGGAGCCTTCCTAAAACCATCAAGTGGTAGGAGAAATAAAACCAATCCACAGCATCTTATATATCATAGTCGAACCTACAGAAGAGGTAAAGACGAGACTATGACTTAATAGTTATTAAGACCTTGGAGGGGGTCTATAAAAACTACTACTATATAATACGAGGCGGGAATCTTATCTACAGTAGTACAGGAATGATTTTAATTTTGACCATGAACTTTCATCCCAGTCGTGGTCTAATTCAATATTGTACAGCGGTGTCTGGCACGCGTGGTCTAATTCACGCATATTGAGGATTATCGCTGTATTTTCATATCTAGGTGCAAATGTGAGTATGGCATCAGCTTTAAGTAAGCCGTTTAGTTCATTATTAACTGACATATCTACAGCTTTAGCATATCTGTATCGTCCGTTGGCACCTGCAAAATGAGGCAGATAAGTGTCAGCTATGTCGAAAAGTTTATCTGCATCTGTCGCAAATGAACTTCTTTTGCCGAGTGCTTTACCTATCTCGCACATTTTCTTATGTAGAATAGAGAGCTTGTCAGTGTCAGCATTATTATCCTTCCATAGAAAATATAAGCTTTCAGACAGAGGTGCACGTAAACAAATGTTTCCTTCGTTATCTAATGTATCAAGTATGCCATCATTAAGTGATGTAAGACACATAGGTGTTCCAACAGCATTTATAACAAGACCGTGGTTTTTATTATCAGTATCTGATAAGTTCGTGGCTTCGTTGCAAGCTGTGTAAGTGCTGATTGTGTCTGCACAGTTAAGCAGAGTGTTCCAGCAAGGAACCTGTGTGCCAGAGAGCATATCCATAACATCCTTGCGCCTGTTGGCAGGAGCAGCGTATACAATATCGCCAGCCATGATTGAACGTATCATACAATCATAATCATATGAAGTCTGCGGAAGCTGTTCGAGCATAGGAGAAACAAGCTTTATATTACTGATATGTGAATTTGTCAAAATGCTGCATATTGTTCTGGCATATTCTCCATCAGCATCTGAACCCTGGTTTTGCGGAATCAGATATTGTACAGGATTATCACCGGCTTTATCAAGGACATTTCCTAATAGTGCTACGAATGGCAGGTATTCCTTGCTGTTAGTATGTGAACGTCCAAGGTTGATTTTGTCATCCATGATAGCATCGCTGTATACATTTAAACCATTCATAGCAAGATAACGTCTGATAAAGTCTGTATAATATCCGAGGTCTGGAATGTAGACAGGGATATTGTTATCTGCCTTTGTGCTGATATCTGCGTGTGATATTGTAACATTTTTAATATTAAAGTTATCAGGCAGTGTAACAGTCTGGCGTGATGACAGGCTGTTTAAGAATGCCTCTATTCTTGTTATTACTCCCACTTTGCTGTAATGTTCATCAACTTCAATCTGTAGGTATGGCTTGTCACCCATCTCCTGACGGAACAGATGGCTTATCATGCTGTCAGGGCCGCATCCGTGATTAGTCAGATACACAGCATACAGATTAGGGTGGTTAGCGATGAGCTTGGCACCGGATATAATATGCTGTCCAAATGGCCAGTACAGATTATGGTAGTCATCTGATATATCAAGGTCATGTCCTGGCAGATGAGAGAGCGTTATTATCTTATGTCCGCGCTCAAGTAAAAGTTCAGGTATTCCCATATTAAGAACGGGGTCAGAGACACCATAGTTTCTTGTAATAAGAACAAGAACTTTATCATCCGGTTTTAAACTGTCTAAAAGAATTTTACCCTGTTTTTCAACAGCAGCAGTATGTTTTCGTACAGCAATTGCGCCAGAGAGCAGTGCTTTAGCACACAGAGGCTTAGGAATTCCCAGTATTTTCCCAAGACCAAGCATAGCAGATGCCATTGCCTCTTTACCGAAATCAAGGTCAAATACAGGGCTTAACATTGTTATGCCATTTTCTTTCAGGTTCATGGCATGACCTATTGATTCAGCGGCTGTCTGCATATATACACATCCGTAGTTGTGCTCAACATGACTTTTTTCGTGTTTCATAGTGTGAATTGTTGGCAGGAATATATAATCTACATTCTGGTCTATGAGCTGTTTCATGTGTCCATATATAAGTTTGACAGGATAACAGGTTTCACCACGGGCATATTCCTGTGAAAGCTTTATAGTTTCCTCATTTGTTGGCTGCGTAAGTATTACATTGAATCCAAGTGATGTGAAAAATGCGTTAGCCATAGGGAAAAACTTGTGAATCATAAGCACATATGGAACACCGACAGTCTTTTTGCCAGCATCACGTTTTCCTGTATAGCCATCAAGAAGAAGCTTGTCTGCCTGCTTGTAAAATTCAATATTTTTACGTATTTCTTCATCTGTAATGGATTTCTGTGCAATTGCATCTCTTGCAAGAAGTGCAACACCAAAAGCACCGCTTATGGCAAAATAAGGATTGACTGTAAGCCTGTCACCATAGAAATGCTGGAATGCAGCAACAATTCCGGGATTGTATACAACGCCGCCCTGGAGAACAATACGGTTTCCGACATGTTTGCTGCCAACAACTTTATGAAGATAATTTCTTATGATTGAATAGCAAAGTCCGGCTGCAATATCCTGTGATGGAATACCTTCAGCAGTAGCAGAAGCGATTGCAGTTTCAATGAATACGGTACATCTTTCTCCAAGGTCAACAGGAGAATCAGATGTAAGTGCAAGATGTCCGAAATCTTCAATCGGTATTCCCATACGGATAGATTGTTCTTCAACAAAACTACCTGTTCCGGCAGCACATATTTTATTCATTTGGAAGTCAACAACATGCTTGTCATTGATGCTTATGTATTTGCTGTCCTGACCGCCTATCTCAAATACAGTGTCGGCATCAGGAACACAGTGAACTGCTCCGGCAGCCTGTGCAGTTATCTCATCCCTGATTGCATCTGCACCAATTTTTTTGCCAATTCTTTCACGTCCAGAGCCAGTTACACCGATTGATGAGAATGTAACCTTTCCAAATCTGTCATAGATATTATTAAATCCATCCTCAACAGCCTTTTCAGGATTGCCCGCTGTGCGCAGATATTGATAATCTAACAGCTTTCCATCTTCTGAAATGATGACTAAATCAGTACTTGTTGAACCTATATCAATTCCAAGACTACATTTACCAGATTGTATTATTGAAGCAGCATCTGGTTCTGTAACCGGGTCGGAAGTAGAAGTATTGTCAGATAGATTCAGCTTTTCAAGATGATTTTTATTAATGTGGATTGTCTTTTTACATGCGCTAATAATGTCATTTATCATAAATGCTCCAGAGGCGTGAAGTGCTGCGCCCAGAGCCCCTGCATATACGGCATTTTCAGGAATAATAAGTTCATTATCGTGAAGTGCAAATACGTCTTTGATGGCACTGGTGACACCATTATTTTTAGTTACTCCACCACAGAATACAACAGGTTTCACAACTGGAAGAGTTTTGACGATTGTTGCCTTATAATTTTTAATCATTGCATAACATAATCCAAGCAGAATATCAGGAGTTGAGACACCTTCCTGTTGTCTGTGGATTATATCTGTCTTGGCAAATACAGCACATCTTCCTGACAGACGTGGGATAGATGAAGCTTTATTTGTGTATGATGAGTAATCTTCAATAGAAAGTCCAAGCCTGCTCATCTGATCCTCAAAGAAACTTCCTGTTCCACTGGCACAGTGACCATTAGTTGCAAACTGTGGAACTGTGTCCAGATTAGTTATAAAGCGTGAACCCTGGCTTCCAATCTCGATTATGCTTCCAGCATCAGGCGCAATCAGTTTAACGCCTTCTACTATAGCTGGCACAGTCTCAGTGAATGCAGAACCATCAAGCGCAGTGTGCAGACTGAGTGCATCAGCACCCGTAAGCCCCACAGACAATTCCATCTGTTCATTAAATGAAGGAATAGACTGTGTACATTGTGTAATAATATTGTTAAGACCATCAGAGATAGTCTGTGAAATGTTGTTTTTGTGTGCGTTTTCCCACACAGCACAGACATCAGAAGCATTAATAAGTGCAAGTTTAACAGTAGATGTTCCGATGTCGATACCAAGATGTAGCATAATAAAATTACCTCCAAAGAAAAAATTTATTTGATTTACTTTATATTCGTAAATTGACTTTGTAATAAGAAAAATATATACTTAACAAGTTAGGTCAAACTAACAAATATTATATACATCTAATCTGAGGAGGTCGGTTGCCATGGCAACAAAAGATATTACATTTGACTGGAAAGAATATACAGAATACATGCAGGACTCATGCCTGTTTAAAGGCATTCCTGAAGATAAATATATCAATGTTTTGTCATGTCTTAATGCGAGGGTATCAACATATGAAGCTGGTACATCACTCATCAATGCAGGAGACAGAAATTTTCAGGCTGGAATACTGCTTGATGGCAATCTTGAGGAATATATGTATGATGAGAATGGCAATCAGGTTGTAATAAGACATCTCTCTAGTGGAGAAGTGTTTGGTGCAGAGCTTGCGTGTGGCAATGCATTGTCAAGCCAGTTTTTCATAGAGGCGGTTGCCGACTCCAAGGTACTGCTTCTGGATTTTAAGGCACTGTTATCTGAATCAACATTTAACTGTCCTCATAGAATACAGGTTACAGCGAATCTGCTGCAGGAATTATCTAATCAGATTACATTTTTTAATACGAAGGTAAGAATCTTAAGCCAGAAAAAGCTTCGTGACAAGATTAAAATATATCTACAGACACAGGAGATATCTGACGATGGAATAATTAATCTTCCATGTACAAGAAATAAGCTGGCAGAGTATCTGTATGTTGACAGGAGCGCACTATCAAGGGAATTGTGCAGGATGAGAGATGAGGGCGTGATTAATTTTTCGGGTTCAAAGATAAAACTGCTTGATACAGAATTTCTTGCAGGATAATATGTTATTTATTACCTGTGTTGCTATGGCAACCGACATTATGAACTCTATAGTATAGAATCAACTATCGTGAGTTAGCAATAACTAACTTATAGATTAAATTATATGGAGGATATAATGAAAAAATATTTATCAATACTGCTTGCAGTATTAACACTTACACTTTCAATGTTTGGCTGCGGTAATGCAGCAGCTAATCAGTCACAGTCATCATCACAGCCAGAGGTTGATGTCAACGGAACACATACTGTTATTGACCATGGCGGTAATACTGTGGAGGTTCCTAACAAAATCACAAGAGTTGTAATCGACCAGATTCCAATTCTTTCAACTTATATGTCATATTTTCAGGGCAGCACACCTAATATAGTAGGTTACTGCGGTTCATTTAAAGATACAATCACAAAGACAGTATTAAAGGATATTGCTCCTGAGCTTATGCAGTCAGCAGATACTGTATATGCACAGAGCGACCTTAATATTGAAGAAGTCATGAAATTAAATCCAGACGTTATATTTTACAATGCTAATAATGCATCACATGCGCAGATTCTTAAATCAAGCGGAATTTCATGCGTAGGATTTGCGACTGTTGGAGGAGATACAGAGGCAGACCCTCTTGCGAGATATCAGCAGTGGCTTGATTTATTAGAAGATGTATTCGGCGAGGACGGCAAGATGGATAACTTCAAGAATGCCGGCAACGCAATAATTGCAGATGTTGAGAAGAGAATAGCAACAGTTCCAGAAGATAAAAGACCAAGTGCCATGATACTCTGGAAGTACTCAGATGGTGTGCCACAGGTTTCTGGTAAAGGAACATTTGGAACATACTGGCTTAAGAGACTTGGCGTTAAGGACGTTGTTGTAGATGAAGCCAAGGGATTTACACAGGTTAACATGGAACAGGTATATAGATGGGATCCAGATATTCTTTTCCTTGATGGACCGGGACTTTTATCTTTAAAGACATCAGATTTTCTTAATAACAAAGTATCAGGAACAGATTTCTCAACACTAACTGCTGTTAAGAACAAGAGAGTATATGATACAACTCTTGGAATGTGGAACTGGTTCACACCTAATCCTGATGCACCTTTAGTATATGCATGGATGGCATACAATACATATCCAGAAGCATTTGCTGATTATCCATTGAAAGAGACTATCAAGGAATATTATCAGAAATGGTATGGTTACACAGTAACTGATAAGGATATGGAGGAAATGTTACAGTACTAGGATGAAGGATACTATTTTAATCAAAAAAGGGCATTTCACGCCGCTTGCAGTTATTATTATGATTGCACTTCCTATCGTGATAGGCATCGTGTGTATGTGCGTTGGAAGAATGCGTGTACCGCTTGAGGATGTGATTAATTCGCTTACTGCACTTGTGACAGGGCAGAAAGGAAATGTCCAGAATTATTCAATCATAGTGAAATTAAGACTTCCAAGAATCCTTATGGCTATAGTTGTTGGCGCAGGACTTACCTGTGCTGGCGACACATTCCAGTCATTATTCTCTAATCCACTGGCAACACCAGATATTCTTGGTGTGACAAGTGGAACATGCGTAGGAGCAATTCTTGCGATAATCATGTCGTGTGGGATTCTTGAGACACAGCTTATTGCGCTGGTATTTGGACTGGCATCAGTATTTTTTACAATAAAAGTTGCCGGTAAGAATAAAAGTGGTTCAATGGTATATCTTGTGCTGGCAGGAGTTATAGCTTCTTCACTTTTTAATGCTATTGGTTCGCTGTTAAAATATACAGCAGATCCACAGGATAAGCTTCCAGAGATAACATACTGGCTGATGGGAAGCTTTACAAGTGCAACATATGAAAAGATTATGATTGGTTCACCATTTATTATTGTGGGAATTGTGATTATATATCTTTTGAGATGGAGACTCAATATACTTGCATTAAGTGAGGATGAGGCAAAGGCTAGTGGAATAGATATAAAGAAAACACGAATGGTATTCATATTAGCATCAACTCTTATCACAGCATCTGCTGTGTCAATGTGCGGACAGGTTGGATGGATAGGACTGCTTATACCACATTGTGCGAGAATGCTTGTGGGAAGTAATAACAGATATGTTGTTCCTGTCAGTATCAGCCTTGGCGCAAGCTTTATGATTATCATAGACACACTATCAAGGACAATCAGCGTAATAGAGCTGCCATTATCGGTGCTGACTGCTATTATCGGTGCACCAGTATTCATATCTTTGCTTAATAGAAACAGGAGTAATTTGCAATGATTCTTAAAGTTGAAAATGGCTGTTTTGGTTATCCAAAGCAGGACGAGATATTAACTGATATTAACATACAGCTTGATGAAGGGCATATATTGTCAGTACTTGGACCTAATGGAATAGGTAAGACAACCCTGCTTAAATGTATGATAGGTCTTATGCCATGGAGCCGTGGACGTTCACTTCTTATGGGCAATGATATCCGTAATATGAGTTCTAAAGAGATATGGAATACAATTTCATACATTCCGCAGAGCCATGGATTTTCATTCTCGTATACAGGCCTTGAGATGGTAATGCTTGGAAGAAGCTCTCATCTTGGAATGTTCCAGCAGCCAGGAAAGAAAGAGATAGAACTGGCAGAACAGATGATGGAGCGTGTTGGAATAACAAGACTAGCGGATAAAGACTGTAACCGTATGAGTGGCGGAGAGCTTCAGATGGTTCTGATAGCCAAAGCACTTATTAATGAGCCAAAGCTTATTATATTAGATGAGCCGGAGACCGGACTTGATTTCCATAACCAGATTCTTGTTCTCAATATGGTTGAAAAGCTGGCGCATGAGGAGAATATCAGTGCAATAATGAATACACATTATCCAACTAATGCTATGAGCATTGCGGATGAAGCATTTATGATGAACCATAGCGGCGAGCGTTTCTATGGAAAGACAGGAGATATATTGAACGAACAGAATATATCAAGGTCATTTGATGTTAATGTGGTTGTGGATGAGATTATATATCAGAATAAGACGATAAGAAGTATAATTCCTGTATCACTGACATGATAGGTTGACAAATATGCAAAAAATGTAATATTTTTTTAGTTATAATATTGTCGATATGATATAGTAACATATCGTGTTATCATTAAAGGAGGGTATGAACATATGAGTTTTTCCAATGCATTAGATGGAGTGTTCACAGTTGCGGGGGTCAGACCGGCAAGAGATGGTATGACAATATCAAGAGATACTAAGCTTGGTAAAGAAAATGTTATCACATTTTTTGCACTAGGGGCAGGAACATCTATCAGTCAGGAGCGTTACGATACGACTTCTGTTTACATCGGAGCTGAGGGTGATGCATCATTTATTACAGGTGAGGATGCAGCCAGACAGAGTTTTTCTGATGGTGATATGCTTATTGTACCAGGTGGAACACTTTGTGGTGTTGATAGCGAATCTGGAGCAGTATATACAGAAATAATTATTAAAAAGGAGATTACAATGAACAATTTAGTTAAATCAGGCGAAGTAATGAAACTTAAGGACCTTATCCAGTATGAGGATGGAAGCATAAGCAATCTTGATGTTGCAAGCAACCCTTCAATGAAGTTTGTCCTTATGGCATTTGATGCAGGAACAGGTCTTACACCACATCGTGCACCAGGCAATGCAATTATATTTGCACTTGAAGGAAAGGCAACTATTGGATACGAGGGCAAGGATTATGTAATCAATGCTGGCGAGAACTTCCGCTCTGAAAAAAACGGACTTCACAGTGTCACAGCAGATGAGAAGTTCAAGATGGCTTTATTACTTGTTATTGAGTAAATATCTGTAAAGGGGTTGATTCCATTAGCTCTGGCTGTTTCTAATAATGAAAATACCATCATGCCTGCATCTGCACCATCAGTTGTATCGCAGAACAGCCAGTTCTTTCTGTTATGTTCTTAAGCACATAACAAAAAGAACTGGGAAATGATAGACACAATAAATGGAGCAACATCATCAGCAATAATATACAGCATTGCAGAAACAGCTAAAGCTAATAACTTAAAGCCATATGAGTACTTTGAATATCTTCTGACAGAGATACCAGCACATATGGATGATACAGACCGCTCATTTCTGGAAGATCTTCTCCCATGGTCACCAAAGTTGCCAGAATACATCAGAAAACAAAAAGACCGCTAAACTGCGGTCTTTCAAAAGTCAAGGTACATCTGATGGTGCGTTTACCTCAAAGATAACGGAAGAATTACATTCTTTACAACTGATAACAAGAACGGAGTTCTCACCGGAATTGATAATAATGGAATCGGTAGAAGGATCATACATACTGAACAGGAAATTAGAATTATTATTCATGATGTTCTCCTTCCTACAGGTATTTTGCACCATCTAACAGGTCAATAATGGCTGTAAGCATATTGGAGAATTCAATCTGTAATTCGTTAATCTCATCGGAAGAAGGAAGTGTATCAATATTTTGGTCAGATGAGGTAAATGTTTTTTGCATATCCAGCAATTTCAAGTACAAAGCGTTCACCGTCTGTACCAGAGGATATATGGTTTCTTTCTTGCCCACAACGCAGATGCGGTTGTAAATGCAGGAACGGATGAAGTAATCTTTCTTCATCATTCCGCTGGCAAGAATACGGGCTTCAATTTGTTTTCGCTCAGCGTCTGTAATTCGGAAGCTGATGGTTGGATTTTTATGTTTGCTACTCATGGCAATGCTCCTTTCATTTTGGGTGTGGCAGCAGGTGTCATATGACAACCTGACAGCCACAGGAAATCATTCGTTTTTAGTAGTAAAAGTAGATTATATCTGCCATTGATTTCGTAGAAGCAATATTGAATTATTGCAACTAATTTGCTACTAAAGTTTTTGAAAACGATATGAAAAGAGTAACATTAGATGAAACAGATGCGGTGGAATGCCGCATAAAATCAGCATTTTTGATTTGATGATACTTTCTTTGGGAAGAGTTTGAAACGATTTGTGTTTATGAGGACAAAGCGGCAGATATAATGTAAAAAGTAGTTGCGTGCGCACGCATATTGATGTATAATACGTTCCGATTGGAGGTATATATCTATGCAACTATTAAAATGGCTTTCCGTAACAGACCGATTTTACAAAATCTATTTGGACAAGCAACTTGCCCCCTATGGAATCAACAACAGTCAATATATGTTCTTAATCAAAATCTGTCGTTCGCCCGGTATTCTACAAGATTCTTTGTTGAATATGTTCTATGTTCATCCAAGCAATATTGTACGGACGGTTGCGACATTGGAAAAGCAGGGAATGATTACACGTTCTCCCAATGATAAGGATAAGCGGACATGTAAATTGTATCCTACAGAAAGAGCATTGTCTATTATTGACGAGATACAGATGATATGCGAAAAGACAGAAGCTCTTTTATTGCAGGGTATGAGCGAATCCGAGCAGAACCTTTTTATGGATTTCTTAATACAGGCGGGCAGAAATATCACATCGGAACTCCATATAGAGAGAAAGGGGGATGAGTTCAATGACTGAAAATCCTCTGGGCTATGAAAAAATTTCAAAGCTGTTGAAAGATTTTGCCATTCCCAGTATTGTGGCGTCTCTTGTCGGCTCAATCTACAATATTGTGGATCAGATTTTTATTGGTCAAGGGGTCGGTTATTTGGGAAATGCAGCAACCAATGTTGCCTACCCGTTTTCTACCATCTGCCTTGCCATTGCACTACTGGTCGGAATTGGCAGTGCTTCCCGTGTTTCCCTCTGTCTTGGACGCAAAGAGCCGAAAGCTGCCGCCAAAGCAGCGGGAAATGGTATTGTTCTGATGGGAATTTTCGGAATTATTTATTTGCTGGTTGGAGAAACTTTTCTGTCTTTGCTCCTAAAGGCATTTGGGGCAACGACAGATGTATTTCCATATGCAAAGCAGTATGCCAGCATAACATTGATTGGAATGCCGTTTCTCATTGTAACGAATGGTATGAGCAATTTGATTCGAGCAGATGGAAAACCAAAGTATTCAATGGTCTGCATGGTTGTGGGAGCTATTATCAATACCATTCTTGACCCCATTTTTATTTTTGTTTGCGATTGGGGAATTGCCGGCGGAGCTTGGGCAACGGTTATTGGGCAAATTTTTTCTTTCATACTCGCACTCCGTTATCTATGGCGTTTCCAAACAATCCATTTTGAAAAAGAGTCGTTTTTATTGGACATCAAAGAAAGCATGAAAATTTGCAGCATGGGAATCAGCAGCAGCTCAAACCAGATTGCAGTTACCGTGATTCAAATCATTCAGTACAATTCGTTGACTTATTACGGCGCATTAACAAAATATGGATCAGATATTCCCTTAGCTGCTTGCGGAATCGTTATGAAAACAAATGCCATAATCCTTGCGATTGTTGTAGGAATCTCGCAGGGAACACAGCCGATTATCGGCTTCAACTATGGGGCAAGGCAATACCATCGTGTACGGGAGACTTACCTGCTTGCGGTAAAATGGAACCTTGTTGTTTCCACTATTGCTTTCATCGCATTTCAATTTTTCCCGCAATCTATCATTTCACTATTCGGAGACGGGGACGAGCTGTATTTTGAATTTGCTGTTTTGTTCATGCGTACCTATCTTTTCATGGTGTTGGTAAATGGTGTGCAGTTGCTTTCTTCCAGCTTTTTTACCGCAATAGGAAAATCGTTAAAAGGTGCTCTGTTGGCATTAACAAGGCAGACCTTTTTGTTGATTCCGTTAACCCTGCTGCTCCCGCTTCGTTTCGGAATTATGGGAGTATTGCTAGCGGGGCCTGTTGCTGATTTTTCAGCGTTTGTGCTATCTGTTGTACTGGTGGGTATAGAATTAAAAAAACAAAAAAAACTCGCTTATGATTTAAGCCATAGCATATAGCTATTATCCACAGCTACTGAGCAAGTGTTATCAATACCGATAACAAAATGATAACATTAGCTTATATAGGCAGGATAATATGGATATATCAAATAATCAAAGGATTTACATACTCGGCAGAGAATAATTTCTAAACAAAATTAGTTAGGAAAAGTCGAGTGGGAATAAATTGAAAAAGTCTGAAGCCACGGCAGCTATGCGGATTCAAGGTTTTCAAAGAGCACATTGTGGTACGCATACCCGTGGAGAGATTCCGGAATTTATCTTTCCTATGTGATTTTGGCGGTAGCGGTTCCGATTGTAATCAAGGATATTTCAAATAAAGTGACTTTGCGTGCAAACAGTCGCAAAAATATGTCCGCCGAGGAAAAATGAACGTAAAATCACACGGCTTTGATTTTTCGCTTGATATGAACACACTTGCTCAAGGGCTTCGTAAAACGGAGCCCTTATTGTTTATTTTGCGATACCGCATTTTGCGGACGCCGATAAATTTTTAAATAATGCGGACAGTTTCCTCTTCAATTTCGTCTTAATAAGTGAAACGCGCTTCAATAACTTTTAAGAGGAAATTTGAATTATGGATAAAATTGTTTTAATTCAGTTCGCCGACGGAGTTGTGCGGATAATAGCGTTACTTTGCATGTCGTTTGGGTGTGTAATCGCAAGTAAAAACAAATTGAAATAATACGGACGGGTTTAAATCCGTCTTAATAGACAAAGTGTGCTTTAAAGGAGAATGTTTATGCTTAGAAAAACCATAAAAAACATAGCTCTTCTTGATTTGCAAAATTTTACTGCTGAGGCGTTGAGGGAAATCAAGAAAATCGAGAGCTGTGCGATGCTTCTTGTTCCGAAAAATGCGAGTGATGAATGGAAAAATGCCTATGCCAAGATAACAATCCGAAATGTTGCAAGCATTATAGAGGTTGAACACCGTAAATACAGCGTTTTAAACGGAATGGTTATATTAAACGATAAAAATGTTTCCGGCGATTGCCTCTATATTGTTAACGGCATTGTTATTCTTGAGACCGTTGAAAAAATTCCGGATTTATGCGTGAACGGGCTTCTGCTTAAAAGAAAAAAGTCACGATATGAGATGACTCGTATGAACGGTAGAAGTGTTGAGGTTGAGGATAACGTCGTAATAAAGCCTTACCCTAACACCATCGAAATCGACGGCGATACGGTGAGAAGCTTCGATTACAATACATTGGTGGCTGCAGGCAACAATGTCGATATTGATGATGACGTGACCGAGCAAATGCTCTCCGATAAAAAGATAACATTTGCGGCAGGCAACGAGGTAAAATGCGGCAAAAGCATTTTGGGCTATGTTAAAGTCAATTCAACCGTAGGCAACAAAATCACGGAAAAAAATGAATAACATTGAACTGTTTAACCAAATTTATGAAAAGTATTATAAAAGCATAGTTTCGTATTTTTCAAGGCGATTTGACAGCGACGAGGCAGAGGATTTGGCTCAAATCACCTTTATGAAGCTGTGGGGCTATTTGCCGGCACTCGGTTATATCAAAAAAGAAAAGTCATTGATTTTTAAAATTGCTAAAAACGTGCTTGCCGACAGACTTCGTAAAAACAATTTTGCCGACTCGCTCGATGAGCTTGAAAGCATTAAATGTCTTGAGGTGTTTGATGATATCACATCTGTTGAAATTCAGCAGATACTTTTGAAAATGAGCGAGATCGACCGAGAAATAGTGACTCTTAAAAGCTACGGCTGGTCGAGCAGAGAGATCGGCAAGATAAAAAATATGCCGTCGTCAACGGTCAGAAACAGGCTGGCTGCGCTTAAAAAGCAAATTGAAAAGGAGCTCGGCGAGCCTTGCGGACGTCGAAAGCACCATAATACATATAAGACCTAAGAGCTGTCGGGCTATATGTCCGACGGCTCTTTTGTACAGAGATGTTTATTGATATTTGTTGTTCTTTTTGATAGAATATTTTTAAAATATAAATGTGTAAATCGGTACGCCGAAAACAAACGGGTATTAACAAAATTGAAAAACAGTGTGAAAAAGGGGAGGTACCTATGCAGCAAAAAGCAGTCAGCAAATACACAAAAGAACAGACATGCGAATTTGCAAAGGAAGTGCTTTTCAGACATTACGGGAGCCGAGCAACGCAGATTAAATACATAGGCGGCGGCTCCTTCGGATATGTTTACAAGGCCGAATTGCCCGTGATGCCGTACACTCTTACTGTAAAGGCCTGCCGCGTCGCCGGTATGCAGCATAATGAGAGTGCCGCGCTGAAAAAGCTTGCCGAAAGATCGCTGGTTCATATTCCCGAGGTCTATTTTACCTTTGACGCAACCGACGAAATCCCCATGGATTTTATAATTGAGGAATTTGTGAACGGAACAGACTGCTTCACCGACTTTTCAAAATTGTTTTTAAGCAAAAAAAGAAAAGCAAAATTTGCAGATGCAATAGCGGATTGTCTTGCAAATTGGCACAGCGTTACCTGCAACAAATTCGGCAGCCTCGATTTCCCCGAGTACGATAATTGGCTTGATTTTTACCGACCGTTTGCGCAGGATATTTTACAGACCGCCGCAGAGCTTAACAGAAAAAAACGGCTGAAGGACAGCACGCTTAATGTTATGCAAACGGCGTGGAAAAATTTTGATTACATTTTCAGCGAGCCCGTAAAAGAGGCGTCTCTTATCCACGGCGATTTGAATGTTATGAATGTAATGTCCGATAAAAGACTTAATATCACCGCGATAATCGACCCTCTTGAGTGCAAGTGGGCTGACAAAGAACTTGATTTGTTCCAGCTGAGAAACCTGACCGGGGAGTGCTTCGGGCTTTACGAAGCATATAAAAGGAAATATCCCGTTTCGGAAAAGTGTGATTTGAAGTGCGCGTTTTATGCGGTTTATCACGAGGTGTATTGCCTTATTTCGACCGGAACAAACACCGAAATCATACTTGCAGCGGCAGTCAAGAGACTGAAGAGGGAGCTTAAAAAAGCGGGCATTACATCTTGAAAATCCGACTCAAACGGTGATGCGAGCACACCTGAATGTGCCGAAAACGAGCATATAGTTAAAAACCATCTAAACATCTTGCGCTATAATTTACAATCGGAGGATGACATTGAATATCAAAGCCACGGATTTCTGCGACGCCTCAAATTCTGCCGAGGGCGTTATCAAAGCGATAAATGAATTGCAGAGCGGAGACACTCTTATTTTCCCGAAGAATGAGTATCATTTTTACAAGGACCGCTGTATTCACAAGGTTTGCCATATGACAAATACGGACTCCTTTAAGGCACCCGACAAGTATTTTGCGGTGCTTATCGAGAATAAGGAGAATATTACCGTGGACGGCTGCGGTTCAACCCTTGTAATTCACGGTGATATGTGTGCGTTTTCTCTGCGCGGCTGTAAAAATGTAAGGCTTGCAAATTTTACCGTGAGGTATGCCTCCCCTACGAATTTTGAAATGGAGGTCGTAGAGCGTTCACTCAATAAAATTACATATAAAATCCCGACGGGAAGCGACTTTGAGGTCAAAAATAACAAGCTTACGTTCTTCGAAAAAAGTCCGTTCAGCGGAGAAAATTACTATACCTATACAGCCAACGGCGAGTGCTACTGCAACGTAATTCACAGAGGCGACGAGGTTTTCAGAACGTTGCGCTCACCTACGAAAAACGCCTTAAAAATCAAAAAAACGGGGGATTATACCGTCGAATGCAGATATTTTGTGTCGCCTAAATTCAAGGTCGGAGACGTTGTTGCGATGTCTCGTAATAAGCTGCGCGACAACTGCGGATTGTTTTTCGAGAGCTGCTCCGATATCTTCTGCGAGAGGATAACCGTCAACTATATGCACGGCTTCGGGTGGCTGTCCCAGATGTGTGAAAACCTGAGCTTTGATAAGCTGACATTTAAGCCGGCGAGCGGTTACAGAGTTTCTTCGTTTGCCGATTTGATTCACGTATGCGGCTGCAAGGGCTATGTGAAAATAACCGACTCTCACTTTGAACACCCGCACGATGACGCAATCAATGTGCACGGCGCATTTTTAAGGGTTAGAAAGGCTTGCGACGAGCGAACCGCCGAGCTTGAATTTGTACATCATCAGCAGGGAGGCTACAAGGCGTTTTACCCCGGCGATAAAGTGAAAATATACAGCAGAACCGATTTGTCGGAGCTTGACGGCGTTTATACCGTAGACAGCACGGACGACAACATTGATAAAAAGACGGTCATTGTGAAATTCAAAGAAAAGCTGCCGCCGATGAAGCCGGAAATGTATGTCTTTGAGAACATCACGTATAACCCGAATCTCACCGTGAGCGGATGTACCTTTAATGCGATCCCGACGCGAGGCATTCTCTGTACTACCGATAAGGAGTCGGAGATTTTCGGTAACACGTTCAAAAGCGTCGGTATGCCCGATATTTACATCTCGTGCGATTGCAGGGATTGGTACGAGAGCGGACCGTGCAGAAATATGAAAATTCACGACAACACGTTTTCTAAAAAAGACCCGATTAAGTTTGAGCCTATTTGTCTTTTGAAGCCCGTCAAGGATGTTCACAGAAATGTTCTGATATATGACAACATTATAGCCGAATGAGCATCGGCTCCGTTTGCATATACGGCAAAGGCACGTTAGTTATTTTTTAACTAACGTGCCTTTTTTACATTAAGTCATAATTTTACGCGGCCGGATTATTCGGCGGATACAGCGCCTTTAAACCTGCGCGACGGGTGATAGGCGAGTAGAGCTATAAATATCAGTACCGCCGTAAGCGACAGGCTTATCGGGTACGCATACATAATGGTTTTGAAGGTAGGCGACGACGGGAAAACGACGTATATCCAAAATACTCTTGTGCCGCAAACACCTATTGTTGTGAGGAGAGCCGGTACCAAGGAGATGCCGAAGCCGCGAAGATACCCCGACATAATTTCGTAAAGCATTGAAAACGTGTATGCCGAGAAAATCAGTAAAAGCCTGGTGTAGCCGAGCTCTATTACCTGTGGGTCGCTTGTGAATATCGAGAGCAGGAATCGTCCCGAGAAAAGAACGAGCCCTATTGTGACGGCTGTTGCGATTGTGTCCTCCGCAATCGACAGAAGCAGGGTTTTCTTGCAGCGGTCGAGCTTGCCGGCGCCGTAGTTCTGACCTACAAAGGTCGTGCACGCCTGACTGAACGAGTTAAAGACATCGTAAGCTATTACCTCTATATTAAATGCCGCGCTCGACGCCGCTATAACTATTGTTCCGAGGCTGTTGATAGCCGCCTGAATTATTATGTTTGAAATGGCAAAAACAGCACTCTGTAAGCCTGCCGGCAGACCGATTTCCAAAATCTGACCGAGTACTCTTTTGTCTATGCGCAGCTCCCTGAGCGACAGCTTTATGTACTTGTCGGACTTCATTAAAACAATAAACAGCACAATCGAGCTGATTGCGTTGGATATAACGGTGGCAATGGCAACTCCGTTTACGGTCATTTTAAGAACTATTACAAAGAATAAATTCAAAAGCACGTTAAGGCAGCCGGAAAGCGCAAGCACTATAAGCGGCGTTTTTGTATCGCCCACGCTTCTGAAAACGGCCGACAGGAAGTTGTACAACAGTATTACGGGCAAGCCGAGCAGATATATGCGAAGATACAGAACGGCATACGGCAGTACATCCTCCGGAATGCTCATAGCCGATAAAATTTGCACGGCAAAAATTTCACCGGGTATCATTACAATAAAACCGCCGATTATTGCGGTGAGTACCGAGGTGTGAACCGCACGCTGTACGGTTTCTCTGTCGTCCCTGCCTATTGCGTTCGCTATTATTACATTTGTACCGAGCGCTATACCTATAAACAGGTTGAGTATCAGCCCGATTACCGGGCTGTTCGCTCCGACGGCGGCAACCGAGGCCGTTTTGGCTGCGCCCGTGAAGTTTCCGACTACGGCTATATCCGAGGCGTTGAAAAGCTGCTCAAGTATTGCTGTTGCAGCCACGGGCAGCGCAAATCGCGGAAGCTTGTTCCATATAGGGCCGTTTATCATATCCATTTTGTTACTGTTTTTTAACTTTGTCTTTTTCGGCATAATTATCCTTTTTGCATTTACGTATTTTTTATTTCGGTATTGTTTTTTTAGCTGTGTCGCCTTGTAGGACGCAACACAATTATAGCACCAAAAAAATTAACATCAATATACAGATATGATAAATTTGAGCACCGCATCGCGCAAAGTAGTGTAAAAATCGCAAAGCACCGCTGCATTATGCGTTGAAGTAACCGAACTTACTCTTGGTCGGTTAAACCTATAAAATAATCGGCGGAAACATTATAAAATTGACAGAGCTTGATTAAATCCTCGATTTTCAATTCCGCTCTTCCGGTTTCGATATGGTTGTAGCCCTGTTGGGATTTGTTGATGATTTCACCTACTTGCTTTTGTGTTAAATCTCTGTCTTCCCTGATGTTTCTCATCCTTGTTCTGTAATCCATTTCCACAAAACCTCCATTGTAATTTGTGAAAATGTTAGCATACTCAAAAGCTGAGTATTGACATATACTCAATAATTGAGTATTATCATAAATGAAGTATTTTATTATTGAGAAGGAGTTGTAAATAAATGGAAAAACAGAAAACATCATCAAAACGTAAAGCGGCAATCAAAGTGATTGTGGCGGTGTTGCTGGTATGTGCAATGACCGGCATATCGTTCGCAGTCGCAAATTTTGTGCACAACAGAAAAAGCGTGCAGGCATCAAGCGTTAAAAACGGCTTGTCCGCATACGAGCTTGCGGTGCAGCAGGGATATGCGGGAAGTCTTGATGATTGGCTTGTTTCTCTCCAGGGTAAATCGGCATATCAGATTGCCGTCGATAACGGATATTCGGGCAGTGAAAAGGATTGGAGTAAAACACTTACCGCAATGTCGAAAAAAGACAAATCCGATATCAGCTCCGCAGCATTTTCGGAAAAAGGCGACCTTGTAATTACGCTTTCCGACGGAACAAAAATCAATGTCGGTAAGGCGGTCGGTGCAAGCGGCAAAGACGGCAAAGACGGTAAGGACGGCATAGGAATAAAATCGGCAAAAATCAATGATAAGGGCGAGCTTGTCATTTCCTATTCCGACGGCAACAGCATAAATCTTGACAAGGTTGTCGGTGAAACAGTAAACAACGGAGTCGGTATTGCTTCTTCGATTATAAATGAAAAAGGCGAACTTGTGTTGACTTATACAAACGGCGAAACTGCCAACCTCGGCGGAGTAGTCGGCAAAGACGGTCGTGACGGCAAAAACGGTGCTGACGGAAAAGATGGCAGAGACGGTACGAGCGGAACGGACGGTATAAGCATTTCCGCAGCGGTTATAAATGAGTCGGGTGAGCTTATTATTTCATATTCGGACGGGACGACGGCAAACCTCGGTAAAATAGTAGGCTCTGACGGTATAAACGGTGTGAACGGCACAAACGGTAAAGACGGCATAAGCGTTTCTTCCGCCGAAATCAATTCGGAGGGTGAGCTTGTGCTTTCGTTCTCTAACGGTCAGCGTGCCAATGTCGGAGCGGTTGTCGGCGCAAAAGGCGACAAAGGCGATAAAGGCGAGCAAGGCTTGCAGGGAGCAAAAGGCGACAAAGGCGATAAAGGCGAGCAAGGCTTGCAGGGAGCTCAAGGCGAAAAGGGTGACAAAGGTGAAAACGGTCTTAACGGTTCGGACGGTATAGGAGTTAAAAAGTCCGAAATCAACAGCGCAGGTGAGCTTGTAATCACATATACAAACGACCTTACCGAAAACCTCGGTCCCGTTGTCGGTGCAAAAGGTGACAAGGGAGACAAAGGCGACCAAGGCGTACAGGGTGAAAAAGGCGACCAAGGCGTTCAAGGTGAAAAGGGTGACGCGGGTCTTGGCGGTGCTGACGGCAAAGACGGAAAAGACGGCACCGGTATAAATCTGTCTCTTATACACATCTCCGAGCCCACGAGACCGTACTAGATCTCG
>ENA-OYBY01000390-OYBY01000390.1-human-gut-metagenome-genome-assembly--contig:-NODE-390-length-17936-cov-7.389911_pt1 | contig 17936 bp, 17 predicted proteins | sample MGYA00244625_ERZ652863 | MGnify/ENA primary metagenome ERZ652863 (study PRJEB26926, sample SAMN06164696) | human gut metagenome | biome: ENVO:00009003; feature: ENVO:2100002; material: ENVO:00002003...
ATTCAGCAGCAGCTTAGCCTTGCTTCGTCGCAAGCCGTTTACCATTGGCAGTCTGGCCGTTCACTGCCGAACGTGGATAACCTTTACGCGCTGAGCAAGCTTCTGGATGTCCATATGGAGGATTTTCTGGTAGCAGCGTAATAGATGAACAAGTACCGCCTGTTCAATATCATTTCCCGCGTCCCGCGAAAAAAGCGGTCGGCCGCATTTGCTGCCCCTGACAGATGTAACAACGGCGGCGGGTGGTACCCGGCTGGTGCTTCAGACACCAGCCGGGTTTTCCATTGGCGTATACCCTGCGAAGTTCTGTCAAATGTAGATAATCTGACAATACGATCATGGCTTACATGTAGCTTTCGACTCCGAATATCAGCCAGCATCTATATGAGGGCAGAAATTGTAGCGGCTTTTGAAAAGAATATTGATTTTTCCTGTCTAAAGTGCTATAATCGGTATATACCGAAAACAGAAGGAGGAAGGCGTCCATGCCAAGACCGCCACGGTGCCGTCGGATTTGTGATGTACCACAAGTCGATAAATTCTGCCCCAACGGGGGCGAGGATGTCGAGCCGATTCTGCTGACGCTGGACGAGTACGAGGTCATTCGGCTGGTTGACTTGGAGCAGCAAACCCACGAGCAGTGTGCCGCTCAAATGGACATTTCCCGCTCTACCGTGCAGGAGATTTACGAAAGCGCACGGAGCAAGATCGCAGCGTATCTTGTCCACGGGAAACCACTGCACATCACCGGGGGAAACTACCGCATCTGCGGAGGACAGGAGGCAGCCCACTGCGGCCGTTGCTGCCGGATGCAGAGAGCCAACATGGAAAAATCAGGCAAAACTTGCAAAGGAGATTCCATTATGAAAATTGCAGTTGCCTATGAAAACGGTCAAATTTTTCAGCATTTCGGCCACACCGAACAGTTCAAGCTTTATGAAGCTGCGGACGGAAAAGTCATCCATGCGGAAGTCGTTGACACCAACGGCAGCGGTCACGGCGCACTGGCAGGCTTCCTGATGCAGCACGGTGTGGACACTTTGGTTTGCGGAGGCATCGGTGGAGGTGCGCAGGCAGCACTCGCCGAAGCGGGCATCAAGCTCTACGGCGGTGTCAGCGGGGACGCTGATGCGGCAGTGAGTGCATTGCTCAGCGGAAATCTGGGCTACGATCCCAATGTTCACTGTGACCACCATGATCATGAGCACGGCGAGGCTGGTCACTCCTGCGGTGACCACGGCTGCGGCAAGCATAGCTGCCATTGATATGGAACGCACACTGACACAACTTCCGTTCTGGTCATCCTTGACCGAACGCGAAATGGACACACTACGCCGAAGTGCCTTTGTCCGTCATTATAAAAAGGGTGCGTTCGTTCACAGCAGCGACAATGAATGTCTCGGAATGCTGTTTATTCTTTCCGGCGAGATCCGCACCTATCTTCTGTCTGATGAGGGGCGGGAGGTAACGCTGTTCCGCCTGTATCCGGGCGAACTATGCGTGCTTTCCGCCTCCTGCGTGATCAGTCAGATCACCTTTGATACGCAAATGACTGCCGGAATGGATACGGACGTTCTGGTTATCCCTGCAAATGTCATTGCTGCACTCAAGGAGAAAAATCTCCATGTCCGCTGTTTTCTCTATGAACTGGCAACGAAACGGTTTTCTGATGTGATGTGGGCGATGCAGCAGATCATGTTCAAGGGGCTGGATCAGCGGCTGGCAGAATTTCTCTTTGCCGAAGCGGAACGTACCGGCTCCGACACGATACGTATGACCCATGAGCAGATCGCCCAGCACATCAGCTCGGCACGGGAGGCAGTGGCACGGATGCTCAAAAGCTTCTCGGAGGACGGACTGGTGGAGCTGAAGCGTGGTGCAATCACGCTGCGGGATAAGAACAGACTAAATCGTCTAAAATAAAAAGGAATGTGACTTCGTCACGGAATAAAATCATAGATTTGCTACAATAAAAGCAGAAAAGCAGGAAGGAGTATCCACCATGAAAGAAACGAAATACGCAGGAACTCAAACCGAAAAAAACCTGATGGCTGCCTTTGCCGGTGAGTCCGAGGCACGCAATAAGTACACCTATTTTGCATCCAAGGCCAAGAAGGAAGGCTTTGAGCAGATCGCGGCACTGTTCCTCAAAACCGCTGATAATGAGAAGGAACACGCCAAGCTGTGGTTCAAAGAACTGAACGGCATTGGCGACACCGCAGAAAACCTTCTCTCCGCCGCTGAGGGTGAGAACTACGAGTGGACGGATATGTACGATGGCTTTGCCAAAACTGCCGATGAGGAAGGCTTTCATGAGCTGGCCCAGCGTTTCCGCCTGGTAGCCGCCATTGAAAAGCACCATGAGGAGCGCTACCGTGCCCTGTTGCACAATGTGGAGATGGCAGAGGTCTTTGCCAAGAGTGAGGTCAAGGTATGGGAGTGCCGCAACTGCGGTCACATTGTGATCGGTGAGAAAGCTCCAGAGGTTTGCCCCACCTGCAACCATCCCCAGAGCTATTTTGAAATTCACGCAGAAAACTATTAAAGAAAGAAAAGGAGAATTATCATGGAGCAGAAGTTTTACATTTGCAAGCATTGTGGCAACATCATTGCCAAAGTTAAGGACGCAGGCGTCCCTGTCGTCTGCTGCGGCGAGCCGATGAGCGAGATCGTTCCCGGCACCACCGATGCCGCCGTGGAGAAGCACGTCCCTGTCTGGACAGTGGAAAACGGCATCGTCCATGTCAAGGTCGGCTCCGTGGAGCACCCCATGCTGCCGGAGCACTACATCGAATGGGTATCTCTCCAGACCAAGCAGGGCAATCAGCGTAAGGAACTGCATCCCGGCGAAAAGCCGGAGGTCTGCTTCGCTCTCTGCGAGGGCGATGAGGTCGAGGCGGTCTACGCCTACTGCAACCTCCACAGTCTGTGGAAAGCGTAATTCACCTTCTTAAAACCCGGTGCTCCAAAAGCACCGGATTTTTTTATCAATGTAACCTCGTCACAGAAAAAGACTTTGTCCTGCAGTATGATAAAGCCATAATCAATAAACAAGAAAGAGGTGGCGAACATGAAAATCAAGCTCAATCCCGATCAGGAGATTGTCAATATGAAAAGGAACATGGCTTTTCGCTGAATGGAAAGCGAAGCTGACCCGGGCTGGGGCGGTCTGTATGAAAGCAATATTTTTTTTGAAATAATCTTGACAAAATTTATCAAGATTGATATTATGGTATTAACAAGCAAGCGAAAAGAGGATGTGGAGCATGATCATCACCAAAGAGACGGACTACGCGCTGCGCATTTTGCGGGTGCTGCTGGACGGGGAGAAGCATTCGGTGGCCGAGATGTCGGAAACGGAATTGATCCCCAATCAGTTTGCCTACCAGATTCTGCGCAAGCTCTCCGCCGGCAATTTGGTGCGGGTGAGCCGCGGCGCTCTCGGCGGCTGCGCGCTGTCCTGCGATCTGGACGCGACCTCCCTCTACGATCTCATGGGGGTCGTGGGGGAGCGGGGCATCCTGTGCGCCTGCATGGAGCCGGGATATGAATGCCGCTGGCAGGACAAGCATGGGCGGTGCACCATCCACTGTCAGCTGGCGGCCTTGCAGCAAAAGCAGGACGAGGCGTTCCGTGCCGTGAGCCTGCGCAGGCTGCTGACCGGCGGATCCGATCCCCAAGATACAAGCAAGCTGTAAAATTTTAAAAGGAGGTACCCATATGTTGTTTCAAACCACGGCGGCGCACGAAGAGCTGCGCGCGAAGATCCGGAGTTTTGCGGAGGAGGAGATCAAGCCCCTCGCATTTTTAATGGATCAGAACAATGAGTTTCCCGAGGAGGCTGTCAAGAAGCTGGGTAAGCTGGGCTGGATGGGCATTCCCTACCCCAAGGAGTACGGCGGTGCCGGTCTTGATGCCCTGAGCTACGCCATCGCGGTGGAGGAGCTGGCCCGTGTGGACGGCGGCACGGGCGTAATCCTCTCCGCCCACGTCTCCCTCGGCTCATGGCCCATTTTCGCCTATGGCACCGAGGAGCAGAAGAAGAAATATCTGGTTCCGCTGGCCAAGGGCGAGAAGATCGGCGCCTTCGGCCTTACGGAGACCAACGCCGGATCCGACGCCGGCGGCACGGAGACCACGGCGCTGGATAAGGGGGACTACTACCTCCTCAACGGCGGCAAGATCTTCATTACCAACGCCCCTAAGGCGGACACCTATGTGGTTTTCGCCGTCACCACGCCGGACATCGGCACCCGGGGCATCTCCGCTTTCATCGTGGAGAAGGGCTGGAAGGGCTTTGAGTTCGGCGACCACTATGACAAGATGGGTATTCGCTCCTCCTCCACAGCGGAGCTGATCTTCAACAACGTGAAGGTTCCCAAGGAAAACCTATTGGGCAAGGAGGGCGAGGGCTTCAAGATTGCTATGTCCACGCTGGACGGCGGACGCATCGGCATCGCCGCGCAGGCGCTGGGCATCGCTCAGGGCGCGTTTGAGCACGCGTTGAGCTATTCCAAGGAGCGCGTCCAGTTCGGCAAGCCCATCGCGGCCCAGCAGAGCATCGCCTTCAAGCTGGCGGATATGGCAACCAAGCTGCGCTGCGCCCGGTTCCTCATCTACTCCGCGGCGGAGCTGAAGGAGCAGCACGCGCCTTACGGCATGGAGTCCGCCATGGCGAAGATGTACGCCTCGGACATCGCGCTGGAGGTCACCAACGATGCCTTGCAGATCCACGGCGGCAGCGGCTACCTCAAGGGCATGGAGGTGGAACGGGCCTACCGCGACGCCAAGATCACCACCCTCTACGAGGGCACTAACGAGATCCAGCGGGTGGTCATCGCCTCTCATCTGTTGGGCAGACTGGGCAAGAGCTCCGGCGGCGAGAGCCGTTCGGCGGCCAAGAAACCCGCGCCCATCACCGGCATTCGCAAAAAGACCATCTTCCGGGAGGGGGATGCTGCCCAGCAGGTGGCCGACCTTGTGGCGGCGCTGAAGAAGGATGGTCACGACTTCTCCGTCGGCATTCCTATGGATACGCCCATCCCGCAGGCGGAGCGGGTGGTCTCCGCGGGCAAGGGCATCGGGGAGAAAAAGAACATGAAACTGGTAGAGTCGCTGGCCAAGGCCGCCGGCGCGGCCATCGGTTCTTCCCGCCCTGTGGCGGAGACTCTCAAATATCTGCCGCTGAACCGCTATGTGGGTATGTCCGGTCAGAAGTTCACCGGCAATCTGTACATCGCCTGCGGCATCTCCGGCGCATCCCAGCACCTTAAGGGCATCAAGGACGCCTCCACCATCGTGGCCATCAATAAGAACGGTAACGCGCCTATCTTCAAGAACTGCGACTACGGCATCGTGGGCGATGTGGAGGAGATCCTGCCCCTGCTCACTGCCGCGCTGGATAGCGGCGAAAAGCTGCCCGCGCCGCCCATGGTAAAGATGAAGCGGCCCACGCCGCCGAAGCCCGCCCCCATCGGCGACCGCTACGTCTGCAGCGGCTGCGGCTACGAGTATGTGCCGGAGTTGGGCGACGAGGACGGCGAGATCGCGCCCGGTACGCTCTTTGAGCAGCTTCCCGCCGAGTGGGTGTGTCCCGAGTGCGCGGAGACGAAGGATCAATTTGTAAAGGCTTGAGGCCGTGAAGGAGGCAAGATAAGATGTATTGCGTGCGTAAAGTAACGAACGACCTCTACTGGGTGGGCGCCAACGACCATCGCCTGGCCCTGTTTGAAAACTGCTTTCCCATTCCCCGGGGCGTAAGCTACAACGCCTACTGCCTGCTGGATGAAAAGACGGTGCTCTTTGACACGGTGGACTGGTCTGCCTGCCGCCAGCTTTTGGAAAATCTGGCGTATGTGCTGGATGGCCGCGAGCTGGACTACCTGCTGGTCAACCATCTGGAGCCGGATCACGCCGCCTGCATCGAGGAGATCCTGCTACGCCATCCCAAGGTGAAACTGATCTCCAACGAGAAGGCATTCATGCTCATGCGGCAGTTCGGCTTCCATGTGGACGGACATGAGTGCATCGAGGTGAAGGAGGGCGACACCTTCTCCTTCGGCAAGCACACCGTCACCTTTGTGGGCGCGCCTATGGTTCACTGGCCGGAGGCCATGGTGACCCTCGACGTCACCGACGGCGTCCTCTTTTCCGCCGACGCCTTCGGCACCTTCGGCGCGCTGGACGGCAAGCTGTTCGCCGACGAGGTGGACTTCGAGCGGGACTGGCTGGACGACGCCCGCCGTTACCTCACCAACATCGTGGGCAAGTACGGCCCCCACATCCAGCTCCTGCTGAAAAAGGCCGGCGGCGTTTTGGATCAGATCAAGTACATCTGCCCGCTCCACGGCCCCGTGTGGCGCAAGGATCTGGGCTGGTTCATCGAAAAGTACGACACATGGAGCCGCTATGCCCCTGAGACCCAGGGCGTGCTCATCGTCTACGCCTCTATGTATGGCAACACGGAGAACGCGGCGCAGGCGCTGGCGACCTCGCTCTGCGATAAGGGCATGAGCAAGGTGGCGATGTACGATGTGTCCTCCACTCATGTCTCCCAGCTGATCTCCGAGGCGTTTAAGTACAGTCACATTGTCCTGGCCTCTGTGACCTACAACCTCGGCATCTACCCCGCCATGCATGACTTCCTCATGGATATGAAGGCACTGAATCTGCAAAACCGCACCTTTGCCATCATTGAAAACGGCTCATGGGCGGTGAAGTCCGGTGACCTCATGCAGAAATTCGTCAACAATGAGCTTAAGAACATGACGGTGCTCAACGAGCGGCTCAGCCTCGCCTCGTCCATGGGCACGGACAAGCGCACTGAGCTGGAAGCACTGGCGGACGCCATTCTGGAATCTATGAAGTAACTGGCAGGAAAGCCAAAACCAAGACAACAGACAACAAACAGCCCCACCGCGTCGGCTGCAGAAAAACCGGCTTTCAAAAACAGAGCGGGCAAGCGTGATACTGCGCTTGCCCGCTCTTTGCCCAAAAGGACATGAGAAGTGACCGGAGAAGATGAGAGGATCGAAATGGAGATCAGAAAACGAAACGGGGAGTCTGTTCCCTTTCAACAGGAGAAAATTTTCAACGCCATGAAAAAGGCGTTTGACGGACAGGGCAAGGAGATTGGGAGCAGAGAGATGGATGAGATCCTCGCCACCGTTCTCAACAATCTCTCCGTCACAGTGCCGCTCACCGTAGAACGTGTGCAGGACGAGGTGGAGCGAACGCTCATGGAGCGCGGACACTATGAGGTGGCCAAGGCGTACATCCTCTACCGCGAAAAGCGGTCTGCGCTGCGCCGTGTCCGGCATACCATCGCGCGGACGGTGGGGGATGACTCGCTTGACGAGGTGCTGCGCCGCATCCAGATGGATTTTACCGAGGAAGTCTACTCCCTCGCGGCGCTTCAAATGAAGTTTGAGAGTTTCTGTCGTCTGGGTATGACGGAGGATGAGCGGGCTGAGGCACTGACCAAAGCGGCGGTAGAGCTGACTACGGCAGAGGCACCCAAGTGGGAGTTCATCGCGGCGCGGCTTCTGAACCACTCCTTTCGCTGTCGCAACGCACAGGAATGGGAGGGGCGCGGCGTCGGCGACCTCTATGGCAGGCTTCGCTATCTGACGGATAAGGGACTCTACGGTGACTATATCCTTGCCCACTATACCCACGAGGAGATTGCCATGGCGGAGGACTTTCTCTGCCCGGAACGGGACGAGCTGTTCACCTACTCCGGCCTTGACCTGCTGCTCAAACGCTATGTGATCCAGTCACGCAGCCGCGTGCCGCTGGAAACACCGCAGGAGATGTTTTTGGGTATCGCGCTGCATCTTGCTATGAACGAAGGCTCTGACCGCATGGGGTGGGTAAAACGCTTTTACGATATGCTCAGCCGTATGGAGGTCACGATGGCGACACCTACCATGTCCAACGCACGAAAGCCCTACCATCAGCTTTCAAGCTGCTTTGTGGACACTGTGCCGGACAGTCTGGACGGCATCTACCGCTCGCTGGACAACTTCGCAAAGGTCTCTAAATTCGGCGGTGGAATGGGGATGTACTTCGGTAAGGTGCGCGCTGCAGGCAGCACCATCCGCGGCTTTCAAGGGGCGGCGGGCGGTGTTATCCGCTGGATCCGGCTGGTCAACGACACCGCCGTGGCGGTGGATCAGTTGGGGATGCGGCAGGGCGCTGTGGCGGTTTACTTAGACGCATGGCACCGGGATCTGCCGGAATTCCTTCAACTGCGCACCAACAACGGCGACGACCGCATGAAGGCACATGATGTGTTTCCCGCCGTGTGCTATCCGGATCTCTTCTGGCGACTGGCGGAGGAGAACATAGACGCGCCGTGGCATCTCATGTGTCCGCATGAGATCCTCACGGTCAAGGGCTACGCACTGGAGGATTACTGGGGTACAGAATGGGAGAAGCGGTATCTGGACTGCGTCAATGACCCGCGCATCGAAAAGCGCAGCGTCACCGTCAAGGACATCGTGCGGCTGGTGCTTCGCTCGGCAGTGGAGACCGGCACACCCTTCGCTTTCAATCGCGACAGTGTAAATCATATGAACCCAAACGGCCACACGGGAATGATCTATTGCTCCAATCTCTGTACGGAGATCGCGCAGAACATGGCACCCATCGAGCACATCAGCACTGAGGTGCACACGGAGAACGGCGACACAATTGTGGTGACGGCCACACGCCCAGGTGAGTTTGTGGTCTGCAATCTGGCGAGTCTGTCTCTCGGTAATCTGCCGGTGGAGGACGAGGTCTATATGGAACGCACGGTGGAAACGGCCATCCGCGCACTGGATAATGTGATCGACCTCAACTTCTACCCGTTGGAATACGCGCGGCTTACCAATCAGAAGTACCGCAGCATCGGCCTGGGCGTCAGCGGCTACCACCACATGCTGGCAAAGCGCGGCATCCACTGGGAGAGCGATGAGCACCTTGCCTTCACCGACGCAGTGTTCGAGCTCATCAACTACGCCGCCGTCAAGGCGGACACAGCACTGGCACGGGAAAAGGGTCGTTACGCGCTCTTTGAGGGCAGCGACTGGCAGACGGGCGCGTATTTTGAAAAGCGGGGTTATACCTCCGAAAAGTGGCGGGCGCTTGCGAAAACGGTGGCGGTGCAGGGAATGCGCAACGCCTATCTGCTGGCGGTCGCACCGACCTCCAGCACATCTATCCTCTCCGGCACGTCGGCGGGCATAGATCCAATTATGAAGAAATTCTTTTTAGAGGAAAAAAAGGGCAGCATGCTGCCCCGCGTTGCTCCGGAGCTTTCTATGGATACATGGTGGTGCTATAAGGCGGCGCATCTGATCGACCAAAGCTGGTCGGTACGCGCCGCGGGCCTTCGCCAGAGACATATTGACCAGGCGCAGAGCATGAATCTCTATATCACCAACGACTATTCCATGCGTCAGGTGCTCAGCCTGTATTTGGAGGCGTGGAGGGCCGGCGTCAAGACCATTTACTATGTCCGCAGCAAGGCCCTTGAGGTCGAGGCCTGCGAAAGCTGCTCGTCATAAGGAGGATAGCATGACGGAACTGAAGAAAAAGCCCCTTTTTAACCCGGAGGGCGACCCTGATGTGCGCCTGCGGCGCATGATCGGCGGCAATACCACCAACCTCAACGACTTCAACAATATGAAGTACGCTTGGGTCAGCGACTGGTACCGGCAGGCCATGAACAACTTTTGGATCCCTGAGGAGATCAATCTCTCGCAGGATGTGAAGGACTATCCCCGCCTGCTGTCAGCCGAGCGCAGCGCCTACGATAAAATTCTGAGTTTTCTTGTCTTTTTGGATTCCATTCAGACAGCGAACCTGCCTAATATCGGCGCCTACATTACCGCCAACGAGGTCAATCTCTGCCTGTCCATTCAGGCGTTTCAGGAGTGTGTCCACTCACAGAGCTACAGCTATATGCTCGACACCATCTGTTCCCCCGTGGAGCGAAATGACATCCTCTACCAATGGAAAACGGACGAGCATCTGCTGCGCCGCAACACCTTCATTGGGGACTGCTACAACGAGTTTCAGGAGAGGAAGGACGCTCCCACGCTGCTGCGCGTGATGATGGCAAACTATATTTTGGAGGGCATCTATTTTTACAGCGGCTTTATGTTCTTCTACAATCTCTCCCGAAACGGGAAGATGCCCGGCTCGGCGCAGGAGATTCGCTACATAAACCGCGATGAGAACACGCACTTGTGGCTGTTCCGCAATATCATCACGGAGCTGCAAAAGGAGCAGCCGGAGTTGTTCACCGCCGAGAGCGTACAAGCGCTGCGCGAGATGATGCGTGAGGGCGTGGAACAGGAGATCGCATGGGGGCATTATGTGATCGGCGACGACATCCCGGGGCTGAACCGGCAGATGATCAGCGATTACATCCGCTATCTCGGCAACCTCCGCTGGACGAGCCTTGGCTATCCCGCATTGTATCCAGGCTTTGAGAGCGAACCGGAGAGCATGGAATGGGTCAGCCAGTACGCCGACGCCAACATGGTCAAGACCGATTTCTTTGAGGCACGCAGTACCGCCTACGCCAAGAGCACCGCACTGATAGACGATTTATAAGAAAACCAAAGACATCAGAATAGGAGATACTACTATGAATTACAGCGCTATGATTCAAAATCGCAGATCCGTTCACGCATTCCGCGAAAAGGAAGTTCCGAGCGAGGCTATCGGCCAGCTCCGATCCTACTATGAAAAGACCTGCCCCCGTCTTGTCCCGGAGATTGCAACGGAGTTGATCGTCTTGGACAAGGATGCACAGCCGGCGCTGGAGAGCTCAGCGGGCTATAATCAATTTCTCATCGGAGCACCGCACTACCTGCTCCTTATGTCTGCCCCGCATTCCTATGCGGCCATCAACGCCGGCTACATGATGGAAGATCTCGTCCTCAAGCTGACTGAGTTGGACATTGACACCTGCTGGATGACCTTCACCGACAGCGACAAAATCAAAAAGGCACTGTCTCTCGCCACCCCGTTAGAGGTGGCGGCAATCGTTGCCTTTGGCTACGGGGAAAAGACCGCAAAAAAGCTGCGGCTGAATATCCTAAGTATGTCTCAGATCGATGTGCGGGCCGAGCAGCAGTACTACGCGCCCAAAAAAGGCGTGAACGATTTGGTTCACATGGGGAGCTGGAGCAACAAGTCTGGGCTTGACGAGATGATGGACTTCTACGACGATATGCTCTGGCAGTCCTTCTACGCCGCTTCGCTCTCCCCCAGCTATCTCAACCGTCAGCCCTATGGCTTCCTTGTGCAGGATCACAGCATCTATTTGGTGCAGCAGGAGGATGCCTACACCGATAATTTGGATGCCGCATTGGATCTCGGTATTGTCATGCTCCACTTCTCCGCCGTCGCCTCCCAGTGGGCGGGGCAGGTACGCTGGGAACTTTCACCTGCTGCGCCCGACGGCCTGCCGGAAGGACTTCGCTCCGCTGCGGTGTACCACATGTAACGACTCTGGGGGAAGCAAGGCAACGGTAAAATGCGCGACCGTCGATCCGCGGTTGAGCGTATGTTTCGTTAGAAAAGAAGAACCTATCAGTCAGAGTCTGAGTAAGGAAAATAGGAGGTATATTTTATATGGCTATCCAAACGGTAACAGATGCCATCCGCTATGTAGGGGTGGATGATAACACATTGGCACTCTTTGAAAACCAGTACCCCGTCCAGCCTATGGGAGTGAGCTACAACTCCTATGTCATTCTGGATGAGAAGATTGCCGTGATGGACAGCGTGGACGCACGGGCAACGGAAGAATGGCTTTCCAATGTGGCGCGGGTGTTGGAGGGGCGCAGGCCCGACTATCTTGTGGTCACACACATGGAGCCGGATCATTCCGGCAGTCTCATGCGGCTGGCACAAAAGTACCCGGAGATGAAGATCGTGGGAAACGCGAAAACATTTACCCTGATCAAGCAGTTCTTCGGCACAGGTGCATTGTCGGAAGACCGTATGCTGGAGGTTGGCGAAAGAGATACGCTTTCCTTGGGTTTGCACCGGCTGCGCTTTCTGCTGGCGCCGATGGTACACTGGCCGGAGGTGATGACGGCGTATGAGGAAACGGAAAAAATCCTGTTCTCGGCGGATGCCTTCGGACGCTTTGGCTCACTGGAACGGACTGCCCGTGCCCCCTGGGTGCCGCAGGCCCGACGGTATTATTACAATATTATCGGGAAATATGGCGCACAGGTGCAGGCTCTGCTGAAAAAAATCTCCGCGCTGGAGATCAAAACGATCTGCCCGCTCCATGGCCCCATGCTCACAGAAGACTTGGGGGAGTACCTGCGGCTCTATGATCTCTGGTCACAATGGAAACCGGAAGAACCGGAGGGCATCCTGATCGCTCACGCATCCATCCATGGAAATACTGCCCATGCGGCGAAGACCCTCAAGGGTAAATTAGAGAAAAAAGGCGTACAGGTCAACATATGTGATCTCACTGTGACAGATCTTTCCTACGCTGTTGCCAGTGCGTTCTACTGCGGGAAGTTGGTTTTAGCCAGCTCCACCTATGACGGAGGACTGTTTCCGCCCATGAGGGAGTTTTTGGAACATTTACGGACAAAGGGATTCCGAAACCGCCGGGTTGGCCTTATTGAAGACGGCTCTTGGGCACCTGCTGCCGCGCGGCTGATGCGCACCAAATTGGAGGAGATGAAGGATATCCACCTTTACGAAACGGTAGTGTCTCTGCGTGGTGCATTGAACCAAACCAGCGAAGCGCAGATGGACGCTCTGGTGGCTGAGCTCTGCGCAGAATAAGCTGCAACAAACCGCAGCTATTTTCGTACAGATGATGGTCTTACTCATCTGCTTTATGTCCCAAGGGCAGAGTACCGTCATCTCAGGTTGAGGTCACAATGTGGTGTGGGGCGAGACCGGAGTCTTGAGAATACCCAAACAAAGGAAAGGAGCTGACAGATATGGCAGCTATGAACATGAATCAGGAGCAGTTTGAGCAGGCAATCCGGGAGAAAAAGCCCGTTTTGGTGGATTTCTGGGCGCCCTGGTGCAGCTACTGCCGGAGGATCGGCCCCGCGTATGAGAAGATCGGAGAGGAATACGCGGACAGCCTCGCCGTCGGCAAGATCAACATTGACGAGGAGCCGCGGCTGGCGGGGGCCGAGGGGATCGAGGACATCCCAACTCTGGTGCTGTACCGGAACGGAAAGGCCGTGGATTCCATCATCGCGCCCGGCTCAAAGGCAGAAATCGACCGTTTCATTCAGGAAGCCTTGGCGAAATAACGGAGGGTTCAGATATGAACAACAATCATGTTTATGATATGCTCGTGGTGGGCGGCGGCCCGGGCGGCTACACCGCCGCCCTGTACGCGGCACGGGCGGGGCTGGACACCATCGTGCTGGAAAAACTGTCCGCCGGTGGGCAGATGGCCCTGACCGAGCAGATCGACAACTATCCCGGCTTTGAGGACGGGATCGACGGCTTCTCTCTGGCGGAGAAGATGCAAAAGCAGGCGGAGCGCTTCGGGGCACGCAGCGAATACGCAGAAGTCCTCCGCATGGATCTGACGGCGGTTCCCAAGCTCGTGGAGACCAGCGAGGGGATCTTCCTGGGGAAAACCGTGGTGCTGGCCACCGGTGCGGACCCCAGAACGCTGGGCGTTGCCGGAGAGACGGAGCTGTTGGGCCGGGGCGTGGCCTACTGCGCCGCCTGCGACGGGATGTTTTACAAGGGCAAAACGGTGGTCGTGGTGGGCGGCGGCAATTCCGCCGCGGCAGATGCCCTCCTTCTCAGCCGCGTGGCGAAAAAAGTGATCCTCGTCCACCGCAGAGACACCCTGCGGGCCACCAAGATCTATCACGAGTCGCTGTCACAGGCCGAAAACGTGGAATTCCGTTGGAACAGCGTCGTTTCCGCGCTGCTTTCCGGGGACAGGCTGACCGGCGTCCGCCTGCGGGACACCGTCACCGGTGAGGAAAGCGTGGTGGACTGCGACGGCGTATTTGTCAGCGTGGGCCGACAGCCCGCCACGGCGCTGGCGGTGGGTCAACTGGCGCTGGACGGCGGCGGCTATATCGTGGCCGGAGAGACCACGGAAACCAGTATTCCCGGCGTTTACGCCGTGGGCGACGTGAGGACGAAGCCCCTCCGTCAGGTGGTCACCGCCGTGGCGGACGGCGCGGTGGCAGTCCACATGGCGGAGAAATATATCGCGGAAAACCGATAAGGGAGGTAGATTGAAAAAGCCATGTTTAAGGTCAGGCCGGATACGACCGCAGTGGGGATGCCGACATATCTGCAAGGCAAACTGCCAGAGTGATAGCAGATAAGATAACCCATGTAAGATCGGGAGATATGTTGTCTCTCCATATCCAGTCCACGCAACAGTGAGCAACTGAGTCAAAACCACCGGCTGAGCCGGTGGCTTGAGTAAGCCCTAGAAGGGCACCTTACCAGCAAAGCCCCTATAAGAGGCCACGAGCAAGCATCTTTCATCTGCATTACCTGACCTACCGCTCTAACGAGCTATGTTGCAAAGTGCATCTTCTAAGATGACAATTTCTTTGTCATCTCGCTTTGCTCGAATCTTATAGCTAAAGCATTTTCTACTCCACCAGCGGAGCTGGTGGTTGTCGCTCGCTCAAGCTACCCAACAAATAAGCAACGCCCGCCGGGAGATCTCCCGGCGGGCGCTGCTGTGTTCAGAGGAATGTTATTTTTCTTGCCTTACTTTGCGGCATCCACCAGCACACCAACGTAGCCGGCAGTATCCACCAGCGTGGCACCGGAAACGGCGTCCACAGCCTTTTCATCTTTGCTCAGAGCCTCGGCGTCGGCAATGCTCATGCCGTTCACGTGGTTCTGGATGGCGTCGTAGTTGGCATCCAGCGAAACGGTGGAACCAGCCTTTTCGGCCATCATCTTGCTGTAGTAATCGGCGTTGACCCGCTTGGACATCAGCACCTTGCCCTCGGCGTAGCCTGCGCCGAAGTCAGAATCGGAGTTGGGCACACCGACGACCCCGGCGTCCGAACCGGCAAACTGGAACTCGTCAATGTAGCTCAGCACGATGGTGTCCCCGGCGGTGGCGACAGCGCCGGAGGTGAAGCACTTGGTGCCGTGTGCGGCCCCATAGACCACATTCAGCTTCAGGTCCTCGGAGCTGCCGTTGAACTCCACGGCCTGCGTGGTCTGGGCATTTTTGGCGGCATCCACGATGGCGGAGAGATAACCGGCGGTATCCACCAGCGTTGCGCCGGAGACGGCGTCCACAGCCTCGGCACCCTTGGCGGCCACATCCTCCAGCTCGGAGATGGTCTTGCCGACAGCAAAGTTCTGGATGGCGTCGAAGTTTGCATCCAGAGCGACCGTGGAGCCGCCCTTTTCGGCCATCATCTTGCTGTAATAATCAGCGTTGGCCCGCTTGGACATCAGAACCTTGCCCTCGGCGTAGCCTGCGGCAAAGTCGGAGTCGGAGTTGGGCACGGCGGTCACGTCTGCATCGGCGCTGGTGAACTGGAAATCGTCGAGGTAGGCGGCGAGGATGACGTCATCCTTCACCACAGCCACCGCTTCGGTGAAGCACTTGGTGCCGTGGGCGGCAGCATAGGCCTGACCGATCTGGATGCCGCCTTCCACCGGGACGATGGCGGCGGGTTCAGCGGGGGCTGCGACAGCAGAGTCGGCGGGGGCTTCTTCGGCCAGCTCCACACCCAGTGCGGCGGCAACGGCCTTCCGGACGGCCTTGGTGGTCACCGTGGCACCGGCAACACCGTCGATGGCGGGGCCGTTGGCGGCTACGACCTGCTTGGACAGCTCTTCCAGTGCAGCGCCGCCGATGCTCTCGGTCTCCTGTGCACCTTCCAGCTTGCAGTCGGTAACGGTGCCGTTGGCATCCACGGTCAGGGTGGCAGTGACAGCACCGCCAAAGCCTTCGGCAGAGCCGGTCTTAGTCACACCGGCAGCGGTGGAGCTGCTGCTGCCGCCGCAGGCGGCCAGAGAGACGCCAACAACGAGGCTCATGGCCACGGCAGCGCTCAGTTTGCGGATGATCTCCTGTTTCATGGGTCTTTCCTCCAGAGAAAAATCGGTTTGTGTTCGGCCCCCAGAAAAGGTCATACCTTTTCAAGGATGCTTACAAAAGATAACATATTTTGTGATGTGCTGTCAAGAGATTTTGGCACATACTTCGTGGAGAATGATAAATTGGTGTCAATTTGTGACGCTGACGGCATAAAAAAGCCGGAAATCAACGTACAGCGGTCGGTTCCCGGCAGACGGAAGCGCTGAGGCGAAACTCAACGCTTGATGTCGTAGTTCATGTTCATCAGGTTGCGGATGGAGCTTACATCGTCGGTGATGTTGGCATCGCCGTGGATGGTGTGCTTGATGGCGCTGCTGGCCACGGCAAAGTTGATCATAATCCATCAGGAGCGAGCCGTCAACGATGGCGCGGATGTCGCCGCCGTTGTTGTCCCAGTAATCCGCCACCAATTTTCCGGCAACATCCGCAAGCTGCTGGCTGACACGCTCCCCGCTGATGCCGTAGGTCTTGCTCAACATCTCCGAAACCGGCTGCACCAAATCAGGGCCGAGCTGCCACACCTCCGGGTCACGGGAATTGCGGCGCACCCCGGTGTCCGACACATCGAAAACGTAGTGCAGGCGAGGGAATTCGCTGGATTCGTCCAGCAGAGCGATGCCCTTGGCACCCCGGCGCACATAGCGGTTCATCCGGTTGTTCCAGATGTCAAAGTCGGCGCAGGCGGTGGCATCCGGTCGCTGGGCGTAGATCATAAGCTGGTCTGCAAAGGGGTACTTATACAGCCGGGATGCGGTGGTCAGGTATGCTGTCCAGCTTTCCCAGTACCGGGTCATCCCGTTCGCTGTGCGCTGGGCAAGGGCGAGATATTCTTCAGTTTTGCTTGGCATAGCGTTCCTCCCTTCAAGTTCATGGTAAACAAAAAAGCGAGCGGCCTTTTCAGGTCACTCGCTTATGGAATCTATGGTATTTTATTCGTGTTTTGCAGCAAACTTTTCTGCCATCTCCAGCAGACGGTCAAAGGTCTGCTTTTCTTCCGGCTCCTCGATCAGCTTGGCAAGGAGCGCACGGAACACATCGGTGCTGTCCTGCCCCAATGCAACTGCAACTTTTTCAATGCAGTCGTGCAGCTTCTTGACATCATCGGAAGGCTTGGATTTTGCAAGCAGGTCGGACAGGTAGCTGATGAAGGGATAGGTAGAATCATCGTTGATGATCTCGTTGGTCTCCTCGATGATCTTCTGGTTATCTTCGGGGGTCATATCGCCTTTTTCTTCCCATACATCACGGGAAGAAGTGCGGCCTTTCAGAAAAGTGGCAAAGAGCAGGCGGTCGATGGGTGATCTTTTAGTGGTATCCATTGGCTATCCTCCGCTTTCAATTTTTCTGTGCATTAAAACTGGCTTTAGTATAGCATGAATGGAAGTATTCTATCAAGCCCAGTTTCTTGCGGTTTGCGAAAATTTTTCGTAACAAAAGAGCCTATGTACGCCGCCCGCAGGCGGCAAAGGTCAGTCCGGGGGGAATTTCAGTTCGGCAAACTCTGCATCGGTCAGCAGTTTCAGCTTTTCGATAACTCCCTCCGACAGTTCCCGCAGGGCAGTCTCATCGGGCATCAGGTAGCACTGCATGAGCCGCAGTTCATGGATAAGCCCCAGCCGGGTGCCGGAGTTGTAGAGCATCATCAGCATGAGCTCTTCGTGGTTAAAGTTCATGGGCATCCCTCGCTTTCCGGCAGACGGTTGGATTGCACTCCGGGGCATCGCACTTTTCCTTGAAATTCATCAGTACCGAATGGCGTTCCGGCTGCTTGTCCAGAAACCTCTGTAAATCTTTGAAGCCGATGCTGTCCACATAATGCACAGACACCTCGCCATTG
>ENA-OYBY01000408-OYBY01000408.1-human-gut-metagenome-genome-assembly--contig:-NODE-408-length-17325-cov-7.309033_pt1 | contig 17325 bp, 10 predicted proteins | sample MGYA00244625_ERZ652863 | MGnify/ENA primary metagenome ERZ652863 (study PRJEB26926, sample SAMN06164696) | human gut metagenome | biome: ENVO:00009003; feature: ENVO:2100002; material: ENVO:00002003...
CTGGTGCTAACAAGGTTAAGGTTATCAAGGTTGTTCGTGAAATCACAGGTCTTGGCTTAAAGGAAGCTAAGGAAGTTGTTGATGGCGCTCCTAAGGTTATTAAGGAAGCTGCTTCTAAGGAAGAAGCTGAAGAAATCCAGAAGAAGCTTGAAGCTGAAGGCGCTAAGGTTACTCTTAAGTAATTTAAAACCAGAGGATTACAACTTTAATATGGCAATATGATGAAAAAACACTTGATTTTTTGAGTTATATTTGGTATATTATAATAAATGTGAAAAAGTTCCAGTTGTTTTATTGACAGCTGGGACTTTTTTTGCTATTATGGATAATGCACTATTATGGTATGGTGTGCATAGTTTTTGTACACATATCTATAATGTAATAAATTAATGTAAAGAAAACTAAGGGGTGAAACGTCAATGGAGAAAAACAGAATACGTCCAGTAAAGTCAGGCAAAGCGATGCGTATGAGTTTCTCAAGACAGAAGGAAGTTCTTGAGATGCCTAACCTTATTGAGGTGCAAAAAGATTCTTACCAGTGGTTTTTAAATGAAGGCTTAAAAGAGGTCTTTAACGACATCTCTCCAATTGCAGATTACAACGGAAGGCTCAGTCTTGAATTCGTTGATTTTGCATTATGCGAAGAGGAGAGAAAGTACTCTATAGAAGAGTGTAAGGAAAGAGATGCTACATATGCAGCTCCACTCAAGGTACGTGTAAGACTTCATAACAAAGAGAATGAAGATATCAGCGAGCATGAAATCTTCATGGGTGACCTTCCTTTGATGACTAAGACCGGTACATTTGTAATTAACGGTGCAGAACGAGTTATAGTCAGCCAGCTGGTACGTTCACCTGGTATTTACTATGATATACAGAAAGATAAGTATGGAAAGATATTCCTGTATAGTTCTACTGTTATTCCTAACAGAGGTGCATGGTTAGAGTATGAAACAGATGCTAACGATGTGTTCTATGTTAAGGTTGACCGTAACAAGAAGGTTCCTATAACAGTTCTTATAAGAGCACTTGGTTTTGGAACTAATGCAGAGATTATTGACATATTTGGTGAGGAGCCTAAGCTTCTTGCAACTATGGAGAAGGATACTTCTACTAACTATCAGGAAGGTGTGCTTGAACTTTATAAGAAGTTAAGACCAGGGGAACCTTTGTCAGTAGATAGTGCTGAAGCACTTATCTCAGGCATGTTCTTTGATCCTAGAAGATATGACCTTGCAAGAGTAGGCCGTTATAAGTTTAATAAGAAGCTTTCTTTCAGAAACAGGATTGCTGGACATGTTCTTGCAGAAGATGTAGTTGATGGCAACGGTGAGATTATCGCTAATGCAGGCGATAAGCTTACAAGAGAAACTGCAGAACAGATTCAGAATGCTGCTGTACCTGCTGTGTTCTTAAAGGCAGAGTTAAAGGCAGCTGATGGTTCAGTACGTGAAAGAGTAGTTAAGATATTATCTAACCTTGCAGTAGATATTACTAAATGGGTAGATATTACAGAGGAAGAAGCTAAGGAACTTGGTGTTAACGAGTATGTTTATTATCCAGTTCTTTCACAGATATTAGCAGATAATGAATCACCTGAGGATATCAGGGATGCTATAGAAAAGAATGTGGCAGATCTTATTCCAAAGCATATTACAGTTGAAGATATACTTGCATCTATCAACTACAATATGCATCTTGAATATGGTATTGGAACTAAGGATGATATCGATCACCTTGGTAACAGACGTATAAGAGCCGTAGGTGAACTTTTACAGAATCAGTTCAGAATCGGTATTTCAAGAATGGAAAGAGTTGTACGTGAAAGAATGTCAACTCAGGATTTAAGTGGTATATCTCCACAGTCACTTATAAATATCAAGCCTGTAACAGCAGCTATCAAGGAGTTCTTTGGTAGTTCGCAGCTTTCTCAGTTCATGGATCAGAACAATCCATTATCTGAGATTACACATAAGAGACGTCTTTCAGCACTTGGTCCTGGTGGTCTTTCAAGAGATCGAGCAGGTTTTGAGGTTCGAGATGTACATTATACACATTATGGAAGAATGTGTCCTATCGAGACACCAGAAGGTCCTAACATCGGACTTATCAACTCTCTTGCATCATATGCAAGAATCAATGAATATGGTTTCGTAGAAGCTCCTTATCGTATAATAGATAAGTCAGATCCTAAGAATCCAAGAGTAACTGATGATGTACGTTACTTTACAGCTGATGAGGAAGATGATTACCATGTAGCACAGGCTAATGCTGAGATTGATGAAAATGGATATTTCGTTAAGAATTCAGTATCTGGACGTTACAGAGAAGAAACATCTGAGTTTGATAAGAGCATGATTGATCTTATGGATGTATCTCCTAAGATGGTATTCTCAGTAGCTACATCTATGATACCTTTCCTTCAGAATGATGACTGTACACGTGCCCTGATGGGTTCTAACATGCAGCGTCAGGCAGTACCTCTTCTTATGACAGAGGCTCCAGTAATAGGTACAGGTATTGAAAACAAGACAGCATGCGACTCAGGTGTGTGTGTTGTTGCAGAAGAAGATGGTGTTGTTCTTTCTTCTGAATCTAACAGGATTCTTGTAAGAGAGACAAGCGGTAAGGTTCATGAGTACAAGCTTACTAAGTTCTCAAGAAGTAACCAGAGTAACTGCTATAACCAGAGACCTATTGTTTTCAAGGGTGATGAGGTTAAGGCAGGAGATGTTATCGCTGATGGTCCATCAACATCTAACGGAGAAATAGCACTTGGTAAGAACCCTCTTATCGGTTTCATGACATGGGAAGGTTACAACTACGAGGATGCTGTTCTTCTTAGTGAAAGATTAGTAAGAGATGATGTATATACATCTATCCATATAGAAGAATATGATACAGAAGCAAGAGATACAAAGTTAGGACCAGAAGAAATCACAAGAGATCTTCCTTCAACAGGTTCTGATGCTGTCAAGAATCTTGATGAAGATGGTATTATCCGTATAGGTGCCGAGGTAAGAGCCGGTGATATCCTTGTTGGTAAGGTTACTCCAAAGGGAGAAACAGAGCTTACAGCTGAAGAAAGACTTCTTAGAGCTATCTTCGGTGAGAAAGCAAGAGAGGTAAGAGATACTTCACTTAAGGTTCCTCATGGTGCTTATGGTATCGTAGTAGGCGTTAAGGTATTTACAAGAGAGAATGGAGATGAATTGGCTCCTGGTGTTAACAAGAATGTCCGTATCTACATTGCACAGAAGAGAAAGATTTCTGTTGGTGATAAGATGGCCGGACGTCATGGTAACAAGGGTGTCGTTTCAAGAGTACTTCCAGTAGAAGATATGCCATTCCTTCCAAACGGACGTCCACTTGATATAGTACTTAACCCACTGGGTGTGCCTTCACGTATGAATATCGGACAGGTCCTTGAGATTCATTTAAGTCTTGCGGCAAAGGTATTAGGCTTTAACGTAGCAACACCTATCTTTGATGGTGCTAACGAAAATGATATTATGGATACACTTGATATGGCTAATTCTTATGCTAACCATCCTTTTGATGATGATGAGCTTGCAAAGGAAAAGGCTGAAGCAGAAGCTGCAGGTGAAGAGTATCCAGCAGATATGACAACATTTACAGCTGAATATAAGGAGCTTTTAAGAGATGATGTATTTGAGTTCCTTTCAGATAACAGAGCTCACAGAGCAGAGTGGAAGGGTGTTCCTATCGGAAGAGATGGTAAGGTAAGACTTCGTGATGGTAGAACTGGTGAGTACTTTGATAGTCCAGTTACTATTGGATTCATGCACTACTTAAAGCTCCATCACCTTGTTGATGATAAGATCCATGCACGTTCAACTGGTCCTTACTCACTTGTAACACAGCAGCCACTTGGTGGTAAAGCACAGTTCGGTGGACAGAGATTCGGTGAGATGGAAGTTTGGGCTCTTGAGGCGTATGGTGCATCATATACACTTCAGGAAATCCTTACAGTTAAGTCTGATGATGTTGTTGGACGTGTTAAGACATATGAAGCTATTATTAAAGGCGAGAATATCCCTGAACCAGGTATTCCTGAATCATTCAAGGTTCTTCTTAAGGAACTTCAGTCTCTTGCACTTGATGTAAGAGTTCTTGATCAAGATAACAACGAAGTCCAGCTTCTTGAAAGTTCAGAATATGAGGTTACAGACTTCAAGAAGGTTCTTGATGATGGTGGTTATAAGAGAAACAGCCGTGATGAGGAAAATGAATTAAAGAATGCCGGTTACCATGCAGAAAAGCAGGGTGATGATGGTGAAGCTACTATGGAAGAACTCGGATCAGATGATGATGACGATTTCGATCTTGACGGCTTTGATGATGATTTTGATGATTACGGTGACGGAAATAGAGAAGAATAATAGAAGGGAGCACTATAATGGCAGAAGAGATTAAGTCAAATAAATCAATGAAATTTGATAAAATTCAGATAAAGCTTGCTTCTCCTGAGAGTATTTTAGAGTGGTCTCATGGCGAGGTAACTAAGCCTGAGACTATTAACTACAGAACTTTAAAGCCAGAAAGAGATGGTCTGTTCTGTGAAAGAATATTCGGACCTAGCAAAGACTGGGAGTGTCATTGCGGTAAGTATAAGAAGATTAAGGATAAAGGCATCATATGTGATAAGTGTGGTGTTGAGGTTACTAAGGCAAGTGTTCGTAGAGATCGTATGGGACATATTCACCTTGCTGCTCCAGTTTCACATATCTGGTATTTTAAGGGAATCCCTAGCCGTATGGACCTTATCCTTGATATAGGACCTAAGAATCTTGAAAAGGTTCTTTACTTTGCTTCTTATATCGTGATTGATCCAGGTGAAACAGATATTCCATTCAAGAAGATTCTTACTGAAACAGAGTATAGAGATCTTTATGACCAGTATGGTAACACTTTCAGAGTTGGAATGGGTGCTGAGGCTATTTTAGAGCTTCTTAGAAGTGTTAACCTTGAAGAAGAAGTGGCAAAGCTTAAGGAAGAGCTTGCTACTACTACTTCACAGAAGGCTGCAAGACTTATTAAGAGAATCGAAGTTATGGATGCATTTATCGCTGCTGGTACTAAGCCAGAGTGGATGATCCTTACTGAAATTCCAGTTATTCCTCCAGACTTAAGACCAATGGTACAGTTAGAGGGTGGTAGATTCGCAACATCAGATCTTAATGATCTTTATAGAAGAATCATAAACAGAAATAACCGTCTTGCAAGACTTATGGAACTTGGCGCTCCTGAAATCATTGTCCGTAACGAAAAGAGAATGCTTCAGGAAGCTGTTGATGCACTTATAGATAATGGCCGTAGAAATGGTCGTCCTGTAACAGGACCTGGTAACAGGGCTCTTAAGTCTTTATCAGACTTATTAAAGGGTAAGCAGGGACGTTTCAGACAGAATCTTCTTGGTAAGCGAGTTGACTATTCAGGACGTTCTGTTATCGTAGTAGGACCAGAGCTTAAGATATATCAGTGTGGTCTTCCTAAGGAAATGGCTATTGAGTTATTCAAACCATTCGTTATGAGAGAGTTAGTAAGACGTGGTCTTGCTGAGAATATTAAGAAAGCTAAGAAGAGTGTTGAACATCTTGAAACAGAAGTATGGGATGTGCTTGAAGATGTTATCAAAGAGCATCCAGTTATGCTTAACCGTGCTCCTACACTTCACAGACTTGGTATTCAGGCATTCGAGCCTATCCTTGTAGAAGGTAAGGCTATTAAGCTTCATCCACTTGTTTGTACAGCATTCAATGCCGATTTCGATGGTGACCAGATGGCCGTGCATCTTCCATTGTCTGTAGAAGCACAGGCTGAGTGTAGATTCATGCTTCTTTCACCTAACAACTTACTTAAGCCTTCAGATGGTGGTCCGGTTGCCGTTCCTTCACAGGATATGGTTCTTGGTATCTACTATCTTACACAGGAAAGACCTGGCGTTAAGGGTGAAGGTAAGATATTTAAGAGTGTTAATGAAGCGCTTCTTGCTTATGAGAATGCTATTATTACTCTTCATTCAAAGATTAAGGTTAGAGTGTCTAAGACAAATGCATCAGGAGAAGAAGTATCAGGTATAGTTGAGTCTACACTTGGACGTTTCATATTCAATGAAATTCTTCCTCAGGATCTTGGATATGTAGATAGAAGCAAGGAAGAAAACTTCTTAAAGCTTGAGGTTGACTTCCATGTAGGTAAGAAACAGTTAAAGGATATCTTACAGCACGTTATTAATACTCATGGTACAACAACAACTGCTGAAGTTCTTGATGATATAAAGGCAATGGGTTATAAGTACTCAACAAGAGCTGCCATGACAGTTTCTATATCAGAGATGACAGTGCCACCTGTTAAGAAACAGCTTATTGCTGATGCTGAACAGAAGGTTGAAAGAATCAACATGAACTACAACAGAGGTCGTTCAACTGATGAAGAAAGATATAAGAATGTAATCAGAGTATGGCAGGAAACAGATAAGACATTGCTTAAGGCACTTCTTGATGGTCTTGATAAGTACAATAACATCTTCATGATGGCCGATTCAGGTGCCCGTGGTTCTAACCAGCAGATTAAGCAGCTTGCAGGTATGCGTGGTCTTATGGCAGATACATCAGGTCACACTATTGAACTTCCAATCAAGTCTAACTTCCGTGAAGGTCTGGATGTATTGGAGTACTTCATTTCAGCCCATGGTGCCCGTAAGGGTCTTTCAGATACAGCGCTTAGAACAGCCGATTCAGGTTATCTTACAAGACGACTTGTTGATGTTTCACAGGATCTTATTGTCAGAGAGACAGATTGCAGCGTTGGTAAAGTTATACCTGGTATGTATGTATATTCATTTGTCAATGACAGAGCTACTAACTCAAGTGATGCAAAAGAAGATATTCTTGAGCCATTACAGGAGCGTATTACAGGAAGATATCTTGCAGAAGATATCAAGGATCCAGCTACAGGCGAGATAGTTGTTGCAGCTAACCACCTTGTAACTCCTAAGAGAGCAGAAGCTATTATTAAGACTGGTGTAAACCAGGTTAAGATAAGAACAATCCTTACATGCCGTTCACATATCGGTGTTTGTGCTAAATGTTATGGTTCTAACCTTGCAACAGGTCAGACAGTACAGATTGGTGAAGCAGTTGGTATCATAGCTGCCCAGTCTATCGGTGAACCTGGTACACAGCTTACTATGAGAACATTCCATACTGGTGGTGTTGCAGGTGATAACATTACACAGGGTCTTCCTAGAGTAGAAGAACTTTTCGAGGCAAGAAAGCCAAAGAGTCTTGCGGTTCTTGCTGAGTTTGGTGGAACAGTAAGCTTTGCTAAGACAGATAAGAAGACAGATATCGTTATTACAGATGACGAAGGTAATTCAAAGTCTTACCCTGTATCAAGAGATACACGTGTTAAGGTTCAGGAAGGACAGGTTGTTGCAACTGGTGAGGAAATCACAGAAGGTTCTGAGAATCCACATGATATCGTAAGAATTCTTGGTGTAAGAGCTGTTCAGGATTACATGCTTCGTGAGGTTCAGAAGGTTTACCGTATCCAGGGTGTTGATATCAATGATAAGCATATCGAGCTTATTGTTAGACAGATGCTTAAGAAGATAGTTATTGATTCTGCTGGAGATTCAGATTTCTTACCTGGTTCACAGGTTGATACTCTTGAATTCACAGAGGTTAATGAAAAGCTTGAGGAAGAGGGTAAGATGAAGGCTACAGGAACTCCTATTATCCTTGGTATAACAAAGGCTTCACTTGCTTCAACATCATTCATGTCAGCAGCTTCATTCCAGGAAACTACAAAGGTTCTTACAGATGCAGCTATTAACGGAAAGATTGATCCACTTATCGGTCTTAAGGAAAATGTTATCATAGGTAAGCTTATTCCAGCTGGTACTGGTATGAAGAGATATCAGAACGTAGAGCTTGATACAGCTGCAGCTTATGATGAACTTGAAGAAGATGAGATATTAAGCTTCACAGAGGATGGAGAGGAAACTCTTGATTTTACTGAGGATGCTGATATACAGGAAGCTGAAGATGAGGTTACAGAAGAGTAATCATTCAGATAAAGGCTTTACATCATAAATATAACAGAAAGCAGGAGATGAAGAGTCTCCTGCTTTTTTAAAATCACTAATATATTTTTAAGTAAAATTTTTTGCTTTCTTTTTTTGGTAAAATACTTGACGAATTTTAAATTAAAATATATACTAATTAAGCGTGCGAAAAAGCAAGCTCTTTTTTATGCACGTAAATATAGATTGGGCAGCTTATAAAGCTGGCTCACACTTATTTCTTAGTTATTATACTAAGTGCAACCATTCATTATTCTAATTCCGGGAGGTGAAAAAGGAATGCCAACATTTAACCAGTTAGTAAGACAGGGAAGAAAGTCAACAGTTAAGAAGTCTACATCTCCAGCTCTTCAGAAGGGATATAACTCACTTCAGAAGAAGGCTACAGATGTATCTGCACCACAGAAGAGAGGTGTTTGTACAGCTGTTAAGACAGCAACACCTAAGAAGCCTAACTCAGCTCTTAGAAAGATCGCCAGAGTACGTCTTTCTAATGGAATCGAAGTTACTTCATATATTCCAGGTGAAGGCCACAATCTTCAGGAACATAGCGTTGTTCTTATCAGAGGTGGTAGAGTTAAGGATTTACCAGGTACAAGATATCATATCATCAGAGGTACACTTGATACAGCAGGTGTAGCAAAGAGAAGACAGGCACGTTCTAAGTACGGTGCTAAGAGACCTAAGGATGCTAAATAATTCATAAAGAATTAAGCATCATAAGTCTGTGATTGATTTACAAGGTGAATCAGAATATTTGCAGATTATTGCATACAATAATTTACGAACAATTAAATTAAAAGTGCCGGAGTTAGATTAATCCGAAGGTTGCAGGTTTAAGATATACGGCCCGAACACAATTTAATTTGTGAGTACCTATGAATTAATGAAACGTCGTTAGTTGAGGGCTGATGAGGCTGTTAGGCGTTCATTAGTGCGAAATGATAACGACAATACAATGTTAAGGAGGGAAGAACCGTGCCACGTAAAGGACATACTCAGAAAAGAGATGTATTAGCAGATCCTATTTACAATAACAAGGTGGTTACTAAGCTTATCAACAACATTATGCTTGATGGTAAGAGAGGAGTAGCTCAGAAGATTGTATATGGAGCATTTGACAGAGTCGCAGCAAAGACTGAAAGACCTGCTTTAGAAGTATTCGAAGAGGCTATGAACAATATCATGCCAGTTCTCGAAGTAAAGGCAAGACGTATCGGTGGTGCAACATACCAGGTACCTATCGAAGTTAAGCCAGATAGAAGACAGGCTTTAGCTCTTCGTTGGATGACAGCATTCTCAAGAGCAAGAGGCGAGAAGACTATGGAAGAAAGACTCGCTAACGAGATTCTTGATGCAGCTAATAACACAGGTGCATCAGTTAAGAGAAAAGAAGATATGCACAAGATGGCAGAGGCAAACAAGGCTTTTGCTCATTACAGATTCTAATAATAATTATAGGAGGTTTTATCCATGGCTGGAAGAGAATATCCATTGGAGAGAACCAGAAATATCGGAATTATGGCTCATATTGATGCTGGTAAAACAACATTAACAGAGCGTATCCTTTATTATACTGGTGTTAATCACAAGATTGGTGATACTCATGAAGGTACTGCTACTATGGACTGGATGGCCCAGGAGCAGGAGAGAGGTATCACAATCACTTCAGCTGCTACAACATGTCACTGGACACCTGAAAAAGAAGGTAAGCCAGATAAGACACAGCCAGAATATCGTATTAACATTATCGATACTCCAGGACACGTTGACTTCACAGTAGAAGTTGAGCGTTCGCTTAGAGTACTTGATGGTGCTGTTGGTGTATTCGATGCACAGAACGGTGTTGAACCACAGTCAGAAAACGTATGGCGTCAGGCTGATAAGTATAACGTACCACGTATGGCATTCATGAACAAGATGGATAAGATGGGCGCTGATTTCTTCGGATCATGCAACCAGCTTATTACAAAGCTTGGTAAGAATCCAGTACTCGTACAGATTCCTATTGGTAAGGAAGATGACTTCCAGGGAATTATCGACTTATTCGAGATGAAGGCTTATATCTTCAACGGTGATAAGGGTGATGACATCCAGGTTAGTGAGATTCCTGCTGATTTAGCTGATCAGGCACAGGAATATCATGATAAGCTTGTTGAGCAGTGTGCTGAACTTGATGAAGACCTTATGGAGAAGTTCTTTAATGATGAGGAAATTTCAGTTCCAGAGTTAAAGGCTGCTTTAAGAAAGGGTACTATCGAGGGTACAGCTATTCCTTGTCTTTGCGGTACAGCTTATAAGAACAAGGGTGTTCAGAAGCTTCTTGATGCTGTTATCGAGTACATGCCAGCTCCTACAGATATCCCAGATATCACAGGTGTTGACGAAGACGGTAACGAAGTAACAAGAAAGTCATCTGATGAAGAGCCATTTGCAGCTCTTGCATTCAAGATTATGACTGATCCATTCGTTGGTAAGTTAGCATTCTTCAGAGTTTACTCAGGTACATTAAACGGTGGTTCATATGTACTTAACTCTAATAAGAATAAGAAAGAAAGAGTTGGCCGTATCCTTCAGATGCACGCTAACCAGAGAAAAGAAATTGATAAGGTTTACTCAGGAGATATCGCTGCTGCAGTAGGTCTTAAGGTTACAGTAACAGGTGATACTATCTGTGATGAGGCACATCCAGTTATCTTAGAGTCTATGGAATTCCCAGAGCCAGTTATCGAGCTTGCTATTGAGCCAAAGACTAAGAATGACCAGGGTAAGATGGGTGAAGCTTTAGCAAAGCTTGCTGAAGAAGATCCTACTTTCCGTGCTCATACAGATCAGGAAACAGGTCAGACAATCATCGCTGGTATGGGTGAGCTTCACCTTGATATCATCGTTGACAGACTTCTTCGTGAATTCAAGGTAGAAGCTAATGTAGGTGCACCTCAGGTTGCTTACAGAGAGTGCTTTACTAAGGCCGTTGATGTTGATAGCAAGTATGCTAAGCAGTCAGGTGGTCGTGGTCAGTATGGTCACTGTAAAGTACGTTTCACTCCACTTGAAGCTAACGTTGATAAGTTTGATGTTGAGACAAAGAATACAGTATTAATTAATGAGCCTCCAGTTCTCTTCTGTGAGTCTTCAGTAGTTGGTGGTGCTATTCCTAAGGAATACATTCCTTCAGTTGCTGATGGTATCAGAGAAGCAGCTAACTCAGGTATCTTAGCTGGATTCCCAGTTCTCGGACTTAGAGCAGATATTTATGATGGATCTTACCATGAAGTCGATTCATCAGAAATGGCATTCCACATTGCTGGTTCTATGGCATTCAAGGATGCTATGGCTAAGGCAGCTCCAGCTCTTCTTGAGCCTATCATGAAGGTTGAAGTTACTATGCCAGAAGAATACATGGGTGATGTTATTGGTGATATCAACTCTCGTAGAGGACGTATTGAAGGTATGGAAGACATCAGTGGTGGTAAGATGATTAAAGCATTCGTTCCACTTTCAGAGATGTTCGGATATGCTACAGACCTTCGTTCTAAGACACAGGGTCGTGGTAACTACTCTATGTTCTTCGATAAGTATGAGCAGGCTCCAAAGTCTGTTCAGGATAAGGTTATTTCTGATAGAAATAAGTAATAACTATAAAAATATAGTTGAAATATTTCACTAAATGAAATATAATAAATATCAGCTATGACAAAGCCCGAGGGGGATACCCCTCAGGGCAATCTAAATATTTTTAGGAGGATTTTAAACAATGGCAAAGGCTAAATTTGAGAGAACAAAACCACATTGTAACATTGGTACAATCGGACACGTAGATCACGGTAAGACTACATTAACAGCTGCTATCACAAAGACTCTTCATGAGAGACTTGGTACAGGTGAGGCTGTTGCATTCGAGAATATTGATAAGGCACCAGAGGAAAGAGAAAGAGGTATCACTATCTCTACAGCTCACGTTGAGTACGAGACAGAGAAGAGACATTACGCACACGTTGACTGTCCGGGCCATGCTGACTATGTAAAGAACATGATCACTGGTGCTGCACAGATGGATGGTGCTATCCTCGTTGTTGCTGCAACTGATGGTGTTATGGCTCAGACAAAGGAGCATATCCTTCTTTCACGTCAGGTAGGTGTACCTTATATCGTAGTATTCTTGAACAAGTGCGATATGGTTGACGATGAGGAGCTTCTTGAGCTCGTTGAGATGGAAGTTACAGAGCAGCTTGAAGAGTATGATTTCAAAGATTGCCCAATCGTTAAGGGTTCTGCTCTTAAGGCTCTTGAAGATCCAATGGGTCCTTGGGGCGACAAGATCATGGAACTTATGGATACAATAGATTCTTATATTCCAGATCCTCAGAGAGATACAGATAAGGACTTCATCATGCCTGTTGAGGACGTATTCACAATCACAGGTCGTGGTACTGTTGCAACTGGTAGAGTTGAGGCTGGTGTTATTCATCTTAACGACGAAGTTGAAATCGTTGGTATCAAGCCAGAGAAACAGAAGACAACTGTAACAGGTATCGAGATGTTCCGTAAGCTCCTTGACGAAGGTCAGGCTGGTGATAACATCGGTGCTCTTCTTCGTGGTATCAAGAGAGAGGATATCGTACGTGGACAGGTTCTTTGTAAGCCAGGTTCAATCACATGTCATACAAAGTTCACAGCTCAGGTTTACGTTCTGACAAAGGACGAGGGTGGTCGTCATACACCATTCTTCAACAACTATCGTCCACAGTTCTACTTCAGAACAACTGATGTAACTGGTGTATGTAACCTTCCAGCTGGTACAGAGATGTGCATGCCTGGTGATAACGTAGAGATGACAATCGAGCTCATCCACCCAATCGCTATGAGCCAGGGTCTTACATTCGCTATCCGTGAGGGTGGTAGAACTGTAGGTTCAGGACGTGTTGCTACAATTATCGAGTAATACTGCAACGACTTTGAGTCGAGTGTATATTTGATAAAATAATAAAGCCGAGAGTATGCTTGCATACTCTTGGCTTTTATTTTTTATCTGCATAGACATTCGACGAATGTCTATGCGCTTGTGATTGCGAAGCAATCGCAAGAGATATACGTGAGTTCTGGATATAGGGCGTGAGCCCGCGAGACAAACACGCGAAGCGTGGTTGTCATGCACGGCGGATTGTATATGCTTTACTATTGAGCAGTTTTGGGAAAAAAATTGTAAATAGGAAAAATCCCCCAATTAAATAGAAAAAAACAGAAAAACGAATGGGGACAATGATTTGAATTTGCAAAAATCACCCAATGACGGTAAAATATACAAGGAAAGAATGGGGAGAAGATGTTGAAATCTCTCCCAATTCCCCAATTCCGGTCAACACAGTGGAACAGATAGGAGGTGTCAGGCAGCATGAGCAAGGCAACGACAAAGTTTGCAATCGCATTTGCGTTTAAGGAGTTATTATTAGAAAAATCGATTGATAAAATAACAATCAATGACATTACGGAAAAGTGTGGGATAAACCGGCAGACTTTTTATTATCATTTTCATGATATATATGAGTTGATTGAATGGATTTGCGAAACAGATGCAGATCATGTACTGAAACAGAATAAAACATATGATACATGGCAGGAAGGATTTCTGGCAATATTTCATCTGCTGAAAAAGGACGAGCCTTTTGTTGTCAACATCTATCATAATGCTCCGCGAGGATATATTTACCGCTATTTGTATAAAGTGACATATCAGCTGATATATGATGTACTCGAAGAAAAAGCGGCAGGTATGGTCGTGCGGGAAGAGGATAAAGCATTCATTGCGGATTTTTACAAATATGGATTTGTTGGTCTGGTGTTAGAATGGATTGACAAGGGAATGAAGGAGGATCCGAAACAGATCATAGAAAGATTGAATGCATTGATTCAGGGATCTTTCGCACATGCATTGAATAATGCAAAACTGAACAAGAGCTGATTACGACAAATCTGCTGGTTTGTCGTATATGGATGCAATGTAAGAGGATTGTCGCTTTCTATGACAGTTCTCTTTTTTTGTGCATAGTAGGAAGAAGATTTTGTGGATATACTGTGTATATGGAAACAAAGAAAAATGTCACAGTTTAAACAAAAAAGGAGTGTGTTTATTATGTATTATTCAGCAGGAACTTATGAAGCATTTGCAAGACCGGAAAAACCGGAGGGCGCTGACCGGAAATCAGCATATATCATTGGAACAGGATTAGCGGGGCTTTCTGCCGCTTTTTATCTGGTGAGAGATGGGCAGGTAAAGGGAGAGCGTATTCATCTCCTTGAGAAGCTGGATCTTGCCGGAGGCAGCTGTGATGGAAGAAAGGATGTCCGAAAAGGCTTCTACATGCGTGGCGGAAGAGAAATGGACAACCATTTTGAATGTATGTGGGATATGTTCCGGGATGTTCCTTCGATAGAGACACCGGGCGTCTCTGTTCTGGATGAGTATTATTGGTTAAACAAGCATGATCCGAATTACTCCCTTTGCAGGGCTTCGGAGAAATGCGGACAGGATGCACATACAGATAAGAAATTTACACTTGATAAGGATTCGGCCCTGGCATTGTCAAAGTTGTTTATGACACCGGAAAAAGATTTGGAGGATAAGAAAATCAGTGAGATATTGCCGGATTCCTTCTGGGACACAAATTTCTGGTTGTACTGGCAGACCATGTTTGCATTCCAGAGATGGTCATCTGCATTGGAAATGAAACGGTATTTGTGCAGATACTGCCATCATATTGATGGACTTCCGGATTTTTCTGCACTCCGCTTTACCAAATACAATCAATACGAGAGCATGATTCTTCCGCTTGTAAAATATCTCGAAAGTCACGGTGTGTCGGTCGAGTATGGCATGGATGTCAAAAATGTTGTCATCAAAGATGAAAATGGTAAAAAAACTGCCACACAGATTGTATATGAGAAGGATGGAAAACCGGGTACAATTGATTTGATCGAGGATGATCTGGTCTTTATAACAAATGGATGCTGTACAGATACTTCCTGCTATGGAGATCAGAATACAGCGCCGGATTTGAGCCGGATTAAAAACGGTGCAGGCGAATCTTGGGATTTGTGGAAGAATATTGCTGCACAGGCAAAGAATGGTGAGTATGGTAATCCGGATAAATTCTGCGACGATTTTGAAGCAACAAACTGGATGAGCGCAACTGTAGAAACCTCGGATGAAGAGATTATCCAGAAGATTATCAGCATTTGCAAGCGTGATCCGAGAGAAGGAAAGGTAACAACCGGAGGAATTGTGACAGTGAAGGATAGTACCGATAACTGGTATCTTTCGTGGACAATCAATCGCCAGCCGCAGTTTAAAGCGCAGGATAAAAATACGGTTTTGATCTGGGTATATGCACTTACAACGAATAAAGAAGGAAATTATGTGAAGAAGGCAATGCGGGATTGTACAGGTGAAGAAGTTTGCCGGGAGTGGCTGTATCACATTGGCGTGCCGACAGATCAGATTGACGATTGGGCAAAAAATCGCTGCAATACAACAACCTGCTTCATGCCATACATCAATGCGTTCTTCCAGCCAAGAAAAGAAAGCGATCGTCCGCTCGTTGTTCCGGAAGGCGCTGTTAATTTTGCATTCCTGGGACAGTTTGCAGAGACACCGAGAGATACTATTTTCACAACAGAATACTCCATCCGTACGGGTATGGAAGCAGTTTACACACTTATGAACGTAGATCGTGGTGTTCCGGAAGTGTGGGGTTCCAAGTACGATGTACGGGAATTGCTGCGGGCTGCATATTATGCAGTTGATAAAAAGCCGATTGATGAACTTCCGCTTTCCCTCAAAGAAAAGATTGTCTTAAAGAAAGTAATAAAAGCTGTGGAAGGAACCGATCTGGAGATTTTGCTAAAGGAAAGTGGATTGCTCCGGTAAGAGAGGTTATTCATCGATATGGATTTAAGCAAAATATCTCAGATGGTAATATAAGTAAGAGCAAGGAAAGAGGAAGCATGTGTGATGTTTCCTCTTTTTGTGCAATATGCCATTGATTCTGATTATTGTTTGAAGATTATAGTTGTTATGGTACAATATATTCGTAAATTTCTATTTAACATTGAAAGAGGGGGTGCAATAAGTAATGAATCAGGTAGAGGTTTTGGATAATGGTGTAGTATTGAATGGCAATTTGCTGACATTTCCACTTTCCTATGAAGATATACGTGCATTATTCGGTGAGGCTCGGATAAATGTTCAAAGTGATAATCATTGTGAATATTTCTATGATGAGCTGGGAATATCATTTGAGGGTGCAACTGCATATCTTCGGAACTTGAAAAAACAGAAGGCCTATATAGATGATGCCCATAATATCACATCTATGACGCTGTATGTTACAGGGAAAAACGTATTCGCAGAATCAAAGACAGAAAAACGGTATATTGGTGGACTAAAAGTCTTAAATCAAAATATGTCACGCGACAGATTATATCCATATATTCTAGGCTACGGCTATAATTCAGAAATTAAGGATGAGCAGGGGAATATGGTTCGGCAGATTCATATGGATATTGTTCTGAAAGTAGAAGATGAACGAAAGAGAAAAGATATTCCAGTCTATGATGGAGATCAAATTGTATTAGATGTATATATCGGATTCAGACCGGAACGTCCAAAGAGTGATGAGAACTATAATATCACTGTTCCTGATGAACCTTGTCTGATATTCGATACATTTAATTTTAAGCTCGCCGTAATACAGGAACTCATGTACAATCAGGAAGTCTTGAAGCCATATTTTGATATATACGATTATATGATTTTCAAAAAAGCACATTGGAATCTTGAAACAGATAAAAATGTACGCGCCGCGGTAAGCTTCTTTAAGGAATTACCGATTCCGGCAAGTCTTGCAGGGCTGGTCAAAGAAATTAATATGGATGGTTCCGACGAAATCTATATGCAGATTGCACCAGAGTGGGACGGAAGAGACGAAAGATTCGATTTCAGAAAAGTAACAAAATCGGAGATGGAGCAGTTCCCAAATCTGAAGAAAATGCTCATTTTCGGAAATGAACGTGACGCAGAAAGTCTTAGAAAAGTATGTGATCCGTTGGGGATTGAAGTGGATCCTATGGCGTGTACGTCTGTTTAGATTAGAAGAGATATATTTATATATTCCTGTCTCTTATACACATCTCCGAGCCCACGAGACCGTACTAGA
>ENA-OYBY01000442-OYBY01000442.1-human-gut-metagenome-genome-assembly--contig:-NODE-442-length-16399-cov-4.143967_pt1 | contig 16399 bp, 15 predicted proteins | sample MGYA00244625_ERZ652863 | MGnify/ENA primary metagenome ERZ652863 (study PRJEB26926, sample SAMN06164696) | human gut metagenome | biome: ENVO:00009003; feature: ENVO:2100002; material: ENVO:00002003...
TATTCAGACAATAAGTGCCTTGAAAAATGATTATTTCCACAAAGTTGTTTAACCATATGAAAATTGACATTTTTCCGGTGAACCGCTAAAATGACGAAGAACATAAATAAGGCATTAAGTAGGGAGATAACAGTATGGGATATGTATATTTTGTCCGGCACGGACAGACCATATGGAATGTAGAAAATAAGATATGCGGAGCAACCGATATTGCACTGACTGAGCTTGGACATAAGCAGGCAATTGAGACCGGAAGGAAAATATTGGAAGAAGGCATAAAGGCGGATGAAATCTTATATTCCCCATTAATCCGGGCAAAAGATACTGCATTGCATATTTCGGAAATTACCGGAATTCCGGCAAGAGAAGAACTTCGCTTAAAGGAGCAGAACTTTGGAAGATTTGAATCCACACCGCGGGATGGAGCAGAATTTAAGATTGCAAAGGGACAGTTTATCACCCGCTATGACGGCGGAGAATCTATGCTGCATCTGGCACAGAGAATTTACAATCTTCTGGATGAAGTAACAGCTTCTGATAAGACTTATATTCTGGTGGCACACAATGGCATATCAAGAGTTGTGCAGTCCTATTTTTATGAAATGACCAATGAAGAATATGCTGCATTTGGCGTGAAGAACTGTGCCATATTAAAATATGAATTCTAAGAGACGAAGGGCAGGAATGGAAAATGAAACCGAAGTCGGAAAAGAGTATAGAGCTTTATCATATCATGACAGAGCGGGGGTATCCGGAAGAATTCTGTGATGTCATTACCCGGAATCTGAATACGGATTTTACGGCACAGCGGATGCTGTGGTATTTATCACACTATGAATATCTGCCGGAGGGTGAAATCGTAGATGAAATGCTTACTATATTAAGTGACCGGAATGCAATCATGCAGAAAAAAGAATTAGAAAAAACAAATGCTGCATGGAACGAATTCCTGCAGCATGGTTTTGAAGAAAAAGAATAATTTATCGGATTAATTTCATATCTTCGATAATAAAAGTCTTATCTTCCATATGATATTCATTGTGACAGAATGGACAATACCGCTGCCGTACTGCATCAAAGCTGGCACCGCAGCCATTACAGATAACGGAACTGATGGAAAATCCAGGTGGTTCCGGAGTGGAAATATTTCGCAACAGAGTGACATCAATGCAGTCACCGGTTTTCGAAATAGTTCCATTTTTTTCGCTGTAATTTATCCACCAGGTTCGTAAGGTCATATGCAGCTGATTGTTTTCTGTGGACAGATTTCTCAGTGTCATGCCACTGGTATAAGTCATTTCAATGATATCTTTGAAACGCTCGTCTAATGCACCGCCACGATAGGAAGAAAGCGTGGATGGGTCATTGGAAAATACCGCCATGCGTACAAGAGAAATCATCTGGCCTTCAAATTTTTCATAAGAGAAATTCGGATCATAACGAAGCATCGTATCCTTTAACTTCCGTTTTGTACGCAGAAAGCCAAAAGCCGAAATATGTTTCATGCCATCCCGATTGAAAAGACCGATAAGAAGCAGCAAATCTCCTAACAGCAAGCCTAAAAATCCACCGCCAACCAGTGCGGCAAGATAAGCAGAGAACAGTGCCAGGGGAAGAATTTCCTGTTTTCCAATGAGAAAGAAGGGAAAGAATCCTGCAAAAAATGCCAGCATGGTAAGTAAAATGGTATTATAAAATACACGCATGTTTTTGTGGGAAGATGAATTTATTACAAAGGATAAATTCATGACACGGGGAAATAAATCCGTCATGCGAAATTTCGTATCACAGTAAGGACAGCCTTCCGTCAGATTGGAAACCAGATTAACGGCACCACAGCTTGGACAGGTTGCGGTAATAAATGGAAGCTGCTGTTCGTTAGGGCTGTGTACAATTGTTTCATACATAACCTGCTCGGTATCACGGGAATAGAGTTCGCCGGAAGCATTGGAAAAAGAGAACTTATGGCGGATTTCTTCATAAGTTGTATCCGAGGTATACCAGGCACTCTTGTGGGTGAGACAGGCAGTACCAAAAGTATTTCCCTTTCCCGGAATGACATGGTTTTCCATATGAAGTCCCTTTTCCTTAAGACGTTCCTGCTGTAATTTCAGAAAATATGTAATATCACCATCACAGCTTACCGGAGGAGTTTCATCTTCGTTCCACTGGTTATATTCTTTGGCAAACCGGTCATACATGCCTCTGCCTTTGTCCCAGGCAGGTTCGTAGTTGCGGAAAGCTTTGGCGTCTTTATGGAATTTCAATAATCGGAAACAGCCGAAGATGCCAAGGATAATACCGGCAGCCAGCAGCAGATAACGAGGCATCAGATTAAGCTCTGTAACGGTAATGCAGGAAATAAGAATGGTTCCCAGGGCAATGAAGAAGATGCCCTGTGCCAGATATTTCCGGTCTGGTTCTGCTACTTCAAAGGTACGTTTTTTACTGGATAGGTTGGATAAGATACTCATGGAGACTCCTTTCTGAAGGGTTTCTTAAAGTTAAAATAAGCATTTGATAAGTCGCTATTAAGTTAGTACTGCTCATTATAGCATATTTCAGAAAGAAGACCAATCATCAGCCAATGTGGACGCCGAGAAGTTCTAAGAGGAAGAAGACCAGCGGAATCGTAAAGACGGAGCAAAGTGTCATGACAAAGCAGGTCTTAGAAGCAAATTCCGCATCGGAATGGTAGTTTTCTGCCATCATCGGAATGGCGGACATGGCTGGCATACATGCCATCAGGGTAAGAATGGTTGTTTCGGTCGGAGTAAGGAAATGTGATACCACGGCTGCAACGCCAACCGGAATCAGAATCATTTTGATAATTACCAGAAAGAAATAATCATAAATAAAGTCGAGATTCTTTAAGGAAATATAAGAAAGAGTTGCACCCAGGAAAATCAGAGCAAGACTGAAGCTTACATTTCCAACAGAGGTAATTGTAGAAGAAAGCACCTCCGGAAGATGAATATGGAAGGTAGTAAATAGAACAGCTGCAAGCATGCTTAAGTTCATGGGATTTAAAATCTTCTTTAAGGTGTTAAGAGATAAGACTTTTTTATTGGCAGGGTCGGAAGAAGACATGATGACAACACCGAGTGACCAGAGAAGAATCTGATCTACCAGAGTGAAAATGGCAATGTATACACTGGCTTCCCCGTGGGTAAAAATAGAAAGCAGAATCGGGATGTTCATAAACCCCTGATTTCCGAACATGGTCTGGATGATATGGATCTGTCTGGTGGAGTTCGGCAGACGCATCAGCTTCATGGAGAGAAAACCAAGTACTAGGAGAAATGCAGACAACAGCAGTTCAAAGACTACAAATTTCCAGTTAGCAGCAAAATCAAGAAGAGAAGTATCCGCATCATAGATTAAGGCAAATCCCAGACAGGGAAAAGTAATTTTTACCAGAAGCCCCGATAAGGTACTTAATCCATCTTTCTTTAAAATGTGAAGTCTGGCTGCAAGGACACCAAGCAGCATCATAATTACAAAGGTTTCAATCTTGTAGATAATAATTCCAGTCATTGTTCATCCCTCTTTTGCATGTAAAATTAAACGTAAAGTTCATCCGGTTTTAATATAATATAATGCCCATCCCGCTTGGCAATAATGCCGCACTTCGTCAGTTCACTGAAAACATTGGCAACACTGACCCTGCTGGTATGAATCATATTGGCAAGCTCCTGATGGGTAAAGCGGTTGCGGATGAGAATTCCCTCATCGGTAGGTTTGCCATAGACATCTGCAATATAAAGCAGGGCATGGCAGGTTCTGGTATAGGCTTCCGTAAAGGAAAGCTCGATTTCCTGCGCAGAATAAATCCGCATTTTCCGAGCCATCAGCATAATTAATTTCAGCGCAAAATCTGAATCCGTTTGAATCGTAGAAATAAGTTTTGGAATCGGAACCAGATATAATTCACAGTCTACGATTGCAGTTGCCGTATAATAGGTAGGGTAACCCGGCAGAGCCGCTGCTTCTCCAAACATGCAGTTTTCTTCTGCAATCAGAATCCCCTTTTCTTCGCCGGCCTCGCTGTAATAGCTGAGGCGGACTCTGCCGCTTTTTACGATAAAAGCAAAGCGCAGCATATCGCCCTGGTGATAGATAACCGTATTTTTATCAAACCGGGTAGGATACAGTCCTTCCGTAAGGCTTCCCCATTCGTCCGGAGAAAGCTTCACCCAGGGATTGGTAACCTGCCTGGAAAAATCTTCGTTATAGATATCATCATTTGATAAAGCACCCATGTGAAATCCCTCTTTCGTATCAGAATATCTACATTATATACGACAAAATGAGGAAAAGAAAGTAAAGCACTTTACAAAATTTCTTAGAATTTTTATAAATCAGTTTACAGAAATTTTTTGTTTCTCATGTTACATTGGGAGGCAGAAAGGAGATGGGAACATGAAAATTGTATCACATGAGTTATATAAAGGATTATGGCCGGAAGCTGCAGAGGATGAGACATATTTTTATTCCAATGAGGAAATGCTTGCACATCCGCAGGTAATGGCGGAAGCAGAAGTGATTAATATTCATCCATATATGTTAAAGAAGGATTTCTTAGATATGTGTCAATCGGTGAAATGGATTCAGACCCCGGCAGCAGGCGTAGATGGAGCTGATTTAGAGGAAATGAAAAAGCGTGGCATTCTCTTTACCAACGGAACCGGAAATATGAGTGTTTCTATTGCAGAGGATGTGTTCTGCAAGATGATGATGTATTCCAGAAGAATGCAGGAATACGTGGAAGCTAAGAAACGGCATGAGTGGATTACCTTTAACCAGGATCCATGGATGTCTGTGGTTGGAAAGGATTTGTATACAAAGAAATTAGGATTAATCGGAGATGGCGCAATTGCAGTAGAAATCGGAAAACGTGCCAAAGCCTTTGAAATGGAAGTATATACCTATGGTTTATATAATAAGGATTGTCCTTACTGGGATTATTTCTTTGATACAAAGGAAGGGCTTGATACGCTGCTTACGGAATGTGATTACATCGTCGTTGTAGTGCCTTTGAATGATGCCACCAGGCATATGATAAATTATGATGCATTCCGGAAAATGAAAAAGGATGCCATGTTCTTAAATGCAGCAAGAGGACCGATTGTAGTGGAAGAGGATTTAATCCGGGCATTAAAAGAAGGCGAGATTGCCGCGGCTGCACTGGATGTTTTTGAGGTGGAGCCATTGCCCAAGGAGTCAAAGTTATGGGATTTACCGAATGTTTTCCTGACAACCCATAAGGCAGGGGCAGGAGACAGCTGGGTGAAACGGTTAAAACAGTTATACGAAGAAAATATGGCAGCTTACAAAGCAGGCAAACCCCTTCGGAATGTCATTCACTATAAATAAAGGCAAAAAAATTAATGGTAGAAAAATTAATGGTAGAAAAATGATGGTAAATGCCCTGACAAAAGGGATAACTTCATAGAGGAGGACATATTATGGAATATAAATTTTCAGAGAAAGTACAGACTTTAAAACCATCGGCTATCCGAGAATTATTTAAACTTATGGTAGGAGATGGAATCGTAGCATTATCCGGAGGAAATCCTGCCAAGGAAGCATTTCCGGAAAAAGAAATTGCAGAGATTACCCAGAAAATTTTAACGGAAAATCCAATTGCAGCACTGCAGTATTCCATCAGCGAAGGATATACTCCACTGCGGGAACAGATTGCAGAGTATGTAAAGACGAATTTTAACATTGGAACAGAGGAAGATGCAGTGCTGATTACATCCGGTGCGCAGCAGGCAAATGACATGGCAGTGAAAATCTTCTGTGATGAGGGAGATGCCATTGCCTGTGATGAAACTATTTTTATCGGCTCACTAAGTGCGATAAAAGCCAATAATGTAAAGCTGGTTGGTGTAAAAGGCGACGATAGCGGCATGCTGCCGGAGCAGTTAGAGGAAGCCATTGCAACGAATCCCATTAAGGCAGTTTATCTCATTCCAAACTTTTCTAATCCGACAGGACTTACGATGCCATTGGAACGGAGGAAAGCAATTTATGAGGTCTGCAAAAAGCATGATATCATCATTATAGAAGATAATCCATATGGTGAGCTGCGTTTCCGGGGCGAACATGTACCGGCATTTAAGTCCTTTGATGATGCAGGAATTGTATGTTATTCCGGCAGCTTTTCCAAGGTTGTGGCACCGGGGCTTCGTGTGGGATTTATGATTGCCAACAAGAAGATTATAGAACGTGGAACACTGTTAAAACAGTTTACCGATGTACATACAAATATTCTTGCACAGATGATTGTTTATGAGTATTATAAGAATTATGATATTAAGAAACATATTGCAGAGGTATCCGCTTTCTATGCGAAAAAGAGCGAATATATGTGCAAATTAATCAGGGAAAAGCTTCCAAAGGAGATAAAGTGTATTGAGCCGGATGGCGGAATGTTTGTATGGTGTACCGATACCTCTGGTAAGATTGACATTGATGAGCTGGTACAGAAGTTAGTCAGCGAGAAGAAGGTTGCTATTATTTCAGGAGATGTATTTATTACCAATAACAGCAAATCCCATTCTTTCCGGTTAAATTTTACCGTCCCATCCATGGAACAGATAGAATACGGCATTACTTCCATTGGAGAAGTGTTAAACGGGCTGTATGCAAAATAAAAGTGTAATATGTTTTACAAAAAAACATAGTTGTTTTGTAAGTTGATTTACAGAAATTAAGAATAAAGCATGATACATTATCATCAGAAACGACGAAGGAGTCTAAAGCCAGATAAAATGGCTTTTGGACTCCTTTTTTACGTGGAAACTTGCAAGGTACATTTCACAAATTATAGTTGAAAGAGTAACGATAAGGAGGATGTTTATTATGACAGAGACAAAAGTAAAACGCCTCGAATTCCGGGGCGGCATGTTTGGATTAGTATTACCGTTTTTAGTGATGTTAGGAGGAATCTTATTTCTATCTTTAAGTGGAAAGGCATTGCCAATGGCATTCTGGGTACCAACCCTTGCCGGCATGTTTTTAGCACTGCTGCTTGCTAAGAAGCCGGCAGAATGTGCGGAAGCATTAATTGAAGGAATTGCCAATAAGACCGTTATTATGATTGTAATTATCCTGTTTTTTGCAGGTATGGTTGCACAGATTATGAAAACTACCGGGCTGATTGAAGGCCTGACCTGGCTTTGTACATCCATCGGAGTAACCGGAGCATTGTTCCCGGCAATTATTTTTATCTGTGGCAGTGTATTATCTACTGCAACAGGAACTGCACTTGGAACTGTTATGTCATTGGCACCGATTCTTTATCCGGTAGGCGTTTCCCTTGGTGCATACCCACCACTTATTTTAGGAGCAATTGTCAGTGCAGCATACTTTGGAGACAACATCGCACCAGTATCTGATACCACTATTGCATCTGCATATTCACAGGATGTACCGGTTCCAACTGTTGTACGTTCCCGCTTAAAATATGCATTAGCTGGTGCAGCTATCGCATTGGTACTTTTTGTAACCGCAGGTTTTGCAACTTATGATGGAACAACCGTTGCATCTGATGTGGCAGCAAGCCCGAAAGGACTGATTATGTTAGTGGTTCCTGCATTGCTGATATTTATGATGATTAAAGGAACACATATGTTAGTGGCACTTTCTGCTTCCGTAGCAGTAGGGCTGGTAGTTGGTGTTATATCCGGTCTGCTTCCGGTATCCGATATCTTAATCATTGATATGAACAGCTTCAGTGTAGGCGGAACATTGGTAGATGGTATCAATGGAATGATGGACACAGTCGTATTTGCGATGCTTTTGATGTCACTGGTTCATCTTCTGGAAGTCGGCGGCTTATTTGAAGTATTACTGGAAAAAGTAACAAAGGTTGCGGATACACCAAGAAAAGCAGAGCTTGTAGTTGCAGCAGTAGATGTACTGCTATGTATCCTTACCGTATGTAACTCCGTTGTTATCTTAATGGAAGGACCGGTAGCAAAACGCCTGCTGACAGAAAAACATAGCATTACACAGGATCGTAGCGCGAATATCTTAGATGCAGTATCCTGTGTGGCAATGTGCCTGATTCCATATGGCTTTGCACCAATGTTAGCATATACTTTTGCCGCAAGCTCAGGTGTGGCAGTAAACTTCAACATGAACCTGATAGTATTATTCTCCTTCCACGGTATTGGTCTTGGAATCATGATGTTAATCGCAATGATTACCGGCTGGGGCAGAACCTTCGTAGGCAAAGAACCGGCAGGCAGTGTGGCAGAAAAGGCGGTAGCATAATATGAAAATAGAAACAGGTCATCCGTATTACGGACAATATATCGGAGTGCTGGTATTTTCTACCAGTACTCCAAGAATCCCAGGGGATGCCGGACATGCGGCATCCTTTTCCTATCCGGTCCGGTATGAAGTAATCAAAGGCGGATTTGCAGAATTATTAGATTATAACGATGCAATAAAAGAAAATATTTTAGAAGGATGCCGGCATTTGAAAGAGGCGGGAATCAAAGGTATCATAGGAGACTGTGGCATGATGAGCCTTTATCAGGACTGTATCGGGGCAGAAATCGGAATTCCGTTTATCGGTTCCTCGCTTACCCAGATTCCTATGGTATGGCAGCTTATCGGAAGAAGCGGAACCATTGGAATACTGACCGGACATTCGGAACTTTTAAGTGAAAAGCATCTTCTGGCATCCGGCTGGAGCAAAGAAATTCCATTATCTATTCAAGGTTTGCAGGATGAACCTCATTTCCATGAAATTGTTATTGAAGGTGGCAAAAATCTTGATATAGAAAAAATGAACCGGGATGTATTGCATGCAGCCCGGTTGTTAAAAGAAAAGACAAAGGATTTGCGGGCGGTAATCGTAGAATGCAGTAATCTGGCAACCTATGCCAGAGGAATTGAAGCCGTGTGCGAAGTACCGGTATTCGATACGATGTCTGCAGCAAATCTTCTGGCATATGCCGTTCATCCATCAATTTATGTAGGTGAGTAGAGGAAAAAACGGCTGGAATTGTGACGAGTTATCTCCGAAACAGCTCCGGCTGTTTTTCTTTCATTTCTTTTTTATTCTGGTACATCCGTTCATCTGCTTCCTGATAAAGCATACGGATGTCTACCTCTTTGCCAAATTCACTTCGACAGACATACCCGATTGCAGTGCTGAGACGCAGTTCGTTACCTTTTTCGTGACCATAGGTATCATTGTAATATTTCAAGAGATTTAAGTCCATGCTGACCAGGATAAAATCGTCCCGTTGTGCCTGTTTGTAAAGACCGCGGCTGATTTTGGAGGTATAGTCAAGCTGCAGGACACGGTCATATTTCCGGTGATTGCGGAAACTTAAAACAGAGGTTACAGAGGCAGCAATCAGTCCGAATACAATCAGAAATAGTGCTGTTGCCAGAAGATATAACTGGAAGGCAGGGAGATGTACTGGGTACCATAGCCTACTAAATTCCCATGGAAAAATTCATTGCCACCATAAATGTAGACCGGTGTCCGTTGAGGTAAGCGTCTACCTTTACATGAATGGAATTGAATTTGATAATCGGATTCCGTCCGGAAAAAGCTTCGTTTAATTTACGGGATAATACGATGATATCGCCCTTCTGCGTCAGCGGAAAAGTGAAGTCACTTAAGGTAACGTTTGAGTAATGGGTATCGTTAATATCTACATCCCAGTGATCGTCTAAGGTAATGCAGGAATTAGTGGAATAGGATTTGGATGCACCAGAAAAATAGAAAAACGGAATTGCCATTGCAAGCAATAACAGAATGGCAAAAATGGAAATACATATATTTTTAAACGAAAACTTATGAATATCTTTGACCTCCTAAAAGTGATAAAAAAGTCACATATTGGCTATGAGAAAAGCTTTGGCTTTCTGAAAAATGAGGTTCTTTCTTGTACTTTTATTCATAATAAGGTATACTTTAGGGAAGTAATTTGTTGAATTAAATTTGTTTGTATGGAGGATTAATTATGGACATGAACATTGTATGCCTTGATCTGGAAGGAGTATTGGTACCGGAGATCTGGATTGCATTTGCAGAAACAAGCGGAATCCCTGAATTAAAGAGAACTACAAGAGACGAACCGGATTACAATAAATTGATGAAATGGAGACTTGGCATCTTAAAAGAACATGGACTTGGATTAAAAGAAATTCAGGAAACCATCGCAAAAATTGACCCGATGCCGGGAGCAAAAGAGTTCTTAGATGAACTTCGTTCCATGACACAGGTTATCATCATCAGTGATACCTTTACCCAGTTTGCAGGACCTCTGATGAAGAAATTAGGCTGGCCTACCATTTTCTGTAATTCTCTGGAAGTGGCAGAGGACGGTGAGATTACCGGATTTAAGATGAGAATTGAAAATTCCAAGCTGACTACAGTAAAAGCATTACAGTCCATTGGTTATGAGACGATTGCCAGCGGAGACAGCCACAATGACCTTGGAATGATTGAGGCAAGTAAAGCAGGATTCTTATTCCGCAGCACCGAGCAGATTAAGAAAGACCATCCGGAACTGCCTGCATTTGAGACTTATGATGAGTTAATGGAAGCAATCAAGAAGGCTCTTTAATTATGGCAGAGGAAAACCAGACAACCCACAAACGCAGGGTGCGTTACAGTGGAAAATATCCGAAGAAATTTGAAGAAAAATATAAAGAACTTCAGCCGGAAAAATATAAAGATACGATTGAGCATGTAATAAAAAAAGGAAACACACCTGCCGGAATGCATATTTCCATAATGGTAAATGAAATTCTGGATTTCTTAAAAATCCAGCCGGGAGAAACAGGCTTTGATGCGACCTTGGGATATGGCGGTCATACGAAAGCCATGCTGCAGTGCTTAAAAGGGCAGGGACACATCTATGCAACGGATGTAGACCCAGAGGAATCAGCCAGGACAAGAAAGCGGTTAGAAGAGGCCGGTTTTGGAGAAGATATTCTGACAATACGATTACAGAATTTCTGTACGATAGATGAAATTGCAAAAGAAGCCGGCGGATTTGATTTTATTCTTGCAGATCTAGGCGTATCTTCCATGCAGATTGATAATCCGAAGCGTGGATTTTCTTTTAAAGTGGATGGTCCACTGGATTTACGGCTGAACCAGGAAGCCGGAATCAGTGCAGCAGAACGCCTGGCTGCCATTACAAAGGATGAACTGGCGGGAATGCTTTATGAAAATTCGGATGAGCCATACTGTGAAGAACTGGCAAAAGCGATTACCGATGAGATTCGAAAAGGCAACCGGATTGATACCACCACAAAGTTAAGGAATATCATTGAAAAGACGCTTGATTTTCTACCGGAAAAAGAGAAGAAGGATACGATAAAAAAGACCTGCCAGCGAACCTTCCAGGCACTTCGTATTGATGTGAACCGTGAATTTGAAGTGCTGTATGAATTCATGGAGAAACTGCCGGATGCATTGAAACCGGGCGGAAGAGCCGCAATTTTAACTTTCCATTCCGGCGAAGACAAGTTAGTAAAGAAAGCATTAAAAGAAGGCTATCGGGCAGGCGTTTATGCCGATTATGCCAAAGATGTAATCCGCCCATCTGCACAGGAGTGTGCACAGAACGGACGGGCACGTTCTACTAAGATGCGCTGGGCAATTAAGGCAGAGTAGATTATTTTGAAAATACAATGAGATGGAGACGAAAACAGTGAAAATGAAAAGAAAACAGATTGGTATGCTGGTATTTATTGCGATTATTGTGATACTTATGGTCGTAACAAGCCAGACACCGGGAACAATTGCTGATGCTGACAGCTATCAGTGCAAAACTTATGCGACATTTTTAGCATTGCTTCCGCCGGTTATTGCAATCGGACTGGCATTGATTACCAAAGAGGTTTATACCTCACTTCTGGCAGGAATTATTGTAGGTGGTTTACTGTATTCCAATTTTAACCTTGAATTAATGTTAAATACCATTTTATTCCAGGAAGAAGGTGGTATGATATACAAACTGTCAGATGCAGGAAATGTGGGAATTTTAGTATTCCTTGTCATGCTTGGCATTTTGGTATCCCTTCTTAACCGGGCAGGTGGTTCTGCCGCATTTGGAAAGTGGGCATCCCGGCATATTAAAACCAGAATCGGAGCACAGATTTCTGTTATGATTCTTGGTGTATTGATTTTCGTGGATGATTATTTTAACTGTCTGACCGTAGGAAGTGTAATGCGTCCGGTCACAGACCGTCACAAGGTGTCCCGTGCAAAATTATCTTATATTATTGATGCAACGGCAGCACCGGTATGTATTATCGCACCAATCAGCTCCTGGGCAGCAGCAGTTACTTCTTCTGTTCCGGCAGATTCCGGAATCAATGGATTTGCGGTATTTATCCAGACAATTCCATATAACTTATATGCATTGCTGACATTGGTAATGTTAATTGGAATTACTCTTTTGCGCGTGGATTTCGGACCGATGAAAACCCATGAAATGAATGCAATCAAAGGTGATTTGTTTACCACACCGGGAAGACCGTATGAAGATAATGAAGAGGAAGTTGTAAAAGAAAACTCGCACGTACTGGATTTGATTCTTCCGGTAGCTGTGTTGATTGTAAGCTGTATCGTAGCCATGATTTATACCGGTGGCTTCTTCAGCGGAACTTCCTTTGTAGAGGCATTCTCTGGCTGTGATGCTTCCGTCGGACTGGTTCTTGGCGGCGCAGTAACACTGGTATTTACTTTTATCTATTACATGTTGCGTGATGTTTTATCCTTTAAGGAATTTACCGAATGTATTCCGGAAGGATTTAAGGCGATGATTGCTCCGATTCTGATTCTGACTATGGCATGGACCTTATCCGGAATGACCAATCTCTTAGGAGCAAAAGTATTCGTGGCTGATCTGGTAGCAAATTCAGCAAATGCAATGCAGGGCTTCCTGCCAATGATTATCTTCCTGGTAGCAGCGTTCTTAGCATTTGCAACCGGAACCTCCTGGGGAACCTTCAGTATTCTGATTCCGATTGTCCTTGGTGTATTCCCAAGCGGACAGATGATGGTAATCTCCATTGCGTCCTGTCTGGCAGGAGCAGTTTGTGGAGACCATTGCTCACCGATTTCAGATACCACAATTATGGCATCTGCCGGTGGCCACTGTGAGCATGTTAACCATGTAGCAACCCAGCTTCCGTATGCATTGACAGTTGCAGCAGTCTGCTTACTGGGCTATTTCCTGATTGGTATCCTGCAGGCAGCAGGACTGGCAGGAATTTCATGGCTGGCACTTCCGGTTTGTATCGTGGTATTAATTGGCGTATTATTCGTAATTCGTTCCAGAACAGGACGGGAAGAAATTTAAAAGATAAAAAAGAAAATGCGGGATACGGAATTGGTGTCCCGCATTTTTGTACAATAGAATCTATAATAAAAATAATTTGAAAATTTGAAACAAAAGAAACATAAAATAACAGAAAAGAGGACAGAAAATGTTTTGTACAAAATGTGGAAATGAATTACCGGTAAATGCAAAATTCTGTACCAAATGCGGAACGAAAGTAGAAGCTTTTCAGCTGGGAGCAATCCAGCCAAATCCGACACCGCAGAAAGCACCGGTAAATCAACCGACTCCGGTACCGCAGAGAAACTCAGTACCGCAACAGGCGCCGACACAGCAGCAGACCACGGTAAGACAGGCAAGCCCGATACCACAGCCACAACAAAAAAAGAATGAGAATGAGAAAGTAACAAAAACAAAGAACAGTGAAAAAATATCAAATAAGAATGATAACGAGAAGAAATCCGGCTCCGGTGCCATGGTATATTTATTAATCGGTGCAGCAGTTCTTATTATTATTCTGATTGCAATTATTGTATTGTTATTTATCAAGGGCAATCAGCCGGCAAAGCAGGATGATATTACCGATAAGCCGGTGGTTACAACGGAGCAGACCACAGAGACGGAAACGTCTACAGAGCAGACAGCTAGGAAAGATGTAACCGGACAGCAGGAAGCATCTGAGAAAACTTCCGAAGTAATAAATAAAGAAGATACAACCGGAAATGAGGACATGGGAATAGACGGAGCAGTTGGAGAAGAGGAAGCGGAATATATTCTTCCGGAGAGTGCCAGCCGATTATTAACGGAAGCTGATTTGGAGAATCTGACCCAGGAGGACCTTCGGATTGCCAGAAATGAAATCTATGCAAGACATGGAAGAAAATTCTTAGATGAAGGACTGCAGGAATATTTCAATGGAAAATCCTGGTACAACGGAACTATTGAACCGGACGATTTTAAAGAAGATATGTTATCGGAAATAGAGAGAACCAATGAGGATACCATCGTAAATTATGAGACGAAGATGGGCTATCGTTAGAAATAACATTCAATGAAACAGGAAAAGGGGTAGAACAGATATGCCATGTACAACTATTTTAGTAGGGAAAAAAGCTTCTTATAATGGAGCAACCATAATTGCACGAAATGATGATTCCGGTGCCGGACATTTTACACCTAAGAAATATGTGGTAATTCATCCGGAAGAACAGCCGACAATCTATCAGTCTGTATTATCTCATGTGAAAATAGAATTGCCGGAGCATCCGATGCGTTACACGGCAATGCCGAATGCGGTAGACGGGGAAGGTGTCTGGGCTGCCTGCGGAGTCAATGAGGCGAAGGTTGCCATGACTGCAACAGAGACCATAACTTCCAATCCCCGCGTCTTAGGAGCAGATCCTCTGGTGACCTACCATCCGGCAGAAAATGGCAGGGAAGAGATTATCGGCGGCATTGGAGAAGAGGATATTGTATACATTGTGCTTCCGTACATTCACAGTGCAAGAGAGGGTGTCATTCGCCTGGGCAGTTTGTTGGAGCAGTATGGAACCTATGAGATGAATGGAATTGCATTTCAGGATAAGGATGAAATCTGGTGGCTTGAGACCATTGGCGGACATCACTGGATGGCAGGAAGAGTGCCGGATGATGTCTATGTGGTAATGCCAAACCAGCTGGGACTTGATACCTTTGATTTAGAGGATGCCCTTACTACACAGAAGGACTATATGTGCTCAAAGGATTTGCGGGAATTTATTGAAGAAAATCATCTGAATCTTTCTTTGGATGGCAGCTTAAATCCAAGAGATGCATTTGGTTCCCATGATGATTCCGATCATGTATACAATACACCAAGAGCCTGGTTTATGGAGCGTTATCTCAACCCACATACCTATAAATGGGATGGGGAGCAGGCTCATTATACGCCGGCATCCGATGATATTCCATGGTGCTTGAAACCGGAGAAAAAGGTAACAATCGAAGATGTAAAATATGTATTATCCGCACATTTTCAGGGAACACCGTATGACCCATATGGTTCTTATGGGGAAAAATCCATGAAAGGCGCATTCCGTTCCATTGGAGTTAACCGGAATGATTTCCTTTCTGTGATTGAAATGCGGCCGGAGCAGGCGGACATTACCGAAAATACAGGAAGCATCATACAGTGGGTAGCATTTGCATCCAATGTATTTAATGTGCTGGTTCCGTTTTACGGGGAAGTGGAGATAACGCCGGAATATTTATCCAATACCACCGGAGAAGTTTCTACAGAGAATTTCTACTGGGCAAGCCGTATGATTGCGGCTATGGCAGATGCCTCTTATCACAGATCCCTTTTTCACATCGAACGCTACCAGATGCATGTGATGGCAAAAGGACGGGAACTGCTGCATACCTATGATGCACTTCTGGCAGAAGAAACGGACGCAGCAGACAGACAGAAACTGATGCAGCAGGCAAATAATGCGATAGCAGAAATGCTTAAGAAAGAAACACAGGATACTTTGGATAAGGTACTGTTTGAATTAAGCAGCCAGATGAAAAATGCATATTCACGTTCAGATGCATGACAGAGAAGGACACAATAGAGAAAAGGAGCGTAAGTGGAATGCAGACAGATTTTCATTTATTATATCCACCGGATTATGACCGGAACAAAGCCGTTCCCATGAAGGATTATAAATTTATCCAGGCATTAAAAATTGATGCCATGGTGATACTGATTAAGGAAAGCTACCGGGGAGTGGCAGACCTTTCACTGGAAAATTTCTTCTCTATAGATGAGCGGGTATTAGAGTATCGTCTGGGCGTAGTAGAAGATCTGGTGGAAAATCCGTCACTTTACGAGGCATTTTGCAAGGCGGTATCCATTATTTATAATATCAATGATATGCGAAGGGTATTAAACAGTGATTTTACGACAGATTCAGCCCTGCGTTCGGTGCGATATCTTGAAATGTATCAGGAAATTGTAAATTTATTTGCGGATGCATTGGAAAAAGCAGAGATTCATTCGGAAGGTATGCAGAATTTCAAAAAAGAAATTCACTCAATTGTCT
>ENA-OYBY01000453-OYBY01000453.1-human-gut-metagenome-genome-assembly--contig:-NODE-453-length-15903-cov-7.556159_pt1 | contig 15903 bp, 17 predicted proteins | sample MGYA00244625_ERZ652863 | MGnify/ENA primary metagenome ERZ652863 (study PRJEB26926, sample SAMN06164696) | human gut metagenome | biome: ENVO:00009003; feature: ENVO:2100002; material: ENVO:00002003...
ACGAGATCTAGTACGGTCTCGTGGGCTCGGAGATGTGTATAAGAGACAGATAATGCTGTGGGCTGACGACCGGAAAGGGACAGCTGCCCATGAAATTTATTTGAACATGTGGGAGGCAAAAAAACATGAAAATGGCAAAGAAACTTCTGGCTCTCGTCCTCACCGGCGTCATGGCAATGTCTGTTCTGACCGGCTGTGGAAGCGCCGCTTCTCGTCAGGCTGCTGGCAAGCTGGAGGGTATGCTGAAGGAAGCAAACCCCAATGCTACCGTTGAGGACGGCGGCGAAGCACTGGCAATCAAGGCTATCGAGGCTGCAACGACTGATGACGGCAAATTCGAGACTACCGCAGACAAGAATATCAGAGCTGCTCTGAAAGAGGGCAACACTGACAAGTATGTCTGGTACGCCTGCTTCGAAGCCGAGGGTAAGAATAAGACTGACAAGGCTCAGGCAATCGCCAATGAGATTCTGAAAAAGGAGACTGACGGTTCTGTAACGATCGGCACTAATAAAGCTGTTAATTCCCTGTATGTCAAGATCCCCGGCAAGTATAATATTAAAGCCGGCGATGAGTTCGAGCTGAGCATGAAGGTGTTTACCGTCACCAATGCCGATGGCACCACGACTGACTGGATCATGGCTGTTGTCACCTGCAAGGCTGTTGAGAACAAATAAGCTTTTAGCGCAACTGAGCAATTCTTTATTTCTTCAATAGAAAATGCAGCCAAGGCCCGGGGTGGAGACACCCCGGGCCTTGGTGTTTGTTTTTTCCGGAAGGACAGCAAAAACGGGGGCCGCCGCACGAACGTGCAGCGGCCCCCTCGGGATTGATTTACAGGTTGAAGTAGCGCTTTGCGTTGTCGAAGCAGACGCCGCGGACGATCTTCTCCAGAGCCTTCTCGTCGTTGGGATACTCGCCGTCCTCGACCCACTGGCCGATGAGGTTGCAGAGGATGCGGCGGAAGTAGTCGTGGCGGGTGTAGCTCAGGAAGCTGCGGCTGTCGGTCAGCATACCGACGAAGTTGCCCAGCAGGCCGAGGCTGGCCAGACGGGACATCTGCTCTTCCATGCCGATCTTGTGGTCGTTGAACCACCAAGCGGAGCCGTGCTGGATCTTGCCCGGGACCTCGCTGTTCTGGAAGCAGCCGAGGATGGTGCCGATCTGAGCGTCATCGCCGGGGTTCAGGCTGTAGATGATGGTCTTGGGGCACTCGTCGGTGTCGTTCAGGGCGCTCAGCAGAGCTGCGATCTCGCCGCCGCAGGTGGCGGTGTTGATCATGTCGAAACCGGTATCGGGTCCCAGCAGGGTGTTCATCTTGCGGTTGACGCCGCGCAGGCAGTTGTAGTGGATCTGCATGGCGATGCCGAGGCGGTGATACTGCTTGCCCAGATGGATGAGGATGTAGGTCTGATACTTCTCAGCCTCTTCCCGCGTGACGGCCTCGCCCTTCATGGCTTTCTGATAGATGGCGTTGACCTCGTCCTTGGAGGCCTCACGGTAGGGGATGTAGTCCAGACCGTGGTCGGAAGCGCGGCAGCCCATCTCGGCGAAGAACTCGATGCGGTCGGTCAGAGCACCGGTGACGCAGTCGATGCAGGCCAGCTTCTCCTTGCCGACGGCAGCAGCCAGCTTGCCCATGTACTCAACGAAGCCGGGCTTGTTGATGTTGAGGGCCTTGTCGGGGCGGAAGGAAGGAGCCACGGTGAACTTGATGGTGGGATCTTCCTTGATCTTCTTGTGCCACTCGAGGCTGTCGATGGGGTCATCGGTGGTGCCGATGAAAGCCACGTTGCTCTGCTCGATGAGGCCGCGGACGGTCAGCTTGGGGTCGTGCTGGAGCTTGTCGTTGCACAGGTTCCAGACTTCCTCGGCGGTGTCGCCGTTCAGCACGCCGTCATAGCCGAAGAAGGTGTGCAGCTCGAGGTTGGTCCAGTGGTACATCGGGTTGCCGATGGCCATGGGCAGAGCCTCGGCAAACTTCTGAAAACGCTCGCGGTCGGGCTTGTCGCCGGTGATGTACTCCTCGGGCACGCCGTTGGAGCGCATGACGCGCCACTTGTAGTGGTCGCCGAAGTAGCTGCCGTCCGGGTTGCGGCCGCCCAGCCAGACCTGAGCGATGTTGTCGAAGCGGCGGTTCTCGTAGATCTCACGGGGAGGGATGTGGCAGTGGTAGTCACAGATGGGCATACCCTCAGCGTAAGCGTGATACAGGTGCTGTGCGGTGGGCGACTGGAGCATGAACTCCTTATCCATAAATGCTTTCATGGTCAGAACTCCTTTTTTCAATGGTCTTGACGGTTTGAAACATTCTTTAAAAAATAGGGGTATGGGCCTGTTCCGTGCAAACAGGCGATGCCTGTCTTTAGTATACCGGAAAATGCGGATGTATACAACTGAAAAACTGCCCAAAATTCTCGCCCAGACTTGTACAATTCGCTGGTTTTTATAAAAACGGCCCCTTTTCCTGCAAAAAACTGTGGAGAACCACTTGACTTATTTGTATACAACAGCATAAAATAGAGAAAGAGAAGGGCGCGGCTCTGGCTGCCCCGTGAAAGGCAAAGCAAATTGATAAAAGGAGACACTCAAATGGAAACTTTGAATTACAAGGTCCTGGAAAGCACCGGTTACAACGGCTATATCCTCAAGGACGCACCCGTTAAGGTGATGCAGTTCGGCGAGGGCAATTTCCTGCGCGCATTCGTGGATTACTTCATCGACATCGCCAACGAGAAGGCTGGCTTCAACGGCAAGGTCAAGCTGGTGCAGCCCATCGCCAACTTCCCCCAGATGGCAGACTGGATGAACGAGCAGGAGGGCCTGTACACCCTGTACCTGCGCGGCAGCGAGAAGGGCCAGAAGGTCGATGCAAAGCGCGTCATCTCCTGCGTCTCCGACTGCGTCTGCCCCTACTCCGAGGGCAAGTGGGACGAAGTTCTGGCTCTGGCCCGCTCTGAGGATCTCGAGATCGTCGTCTCCAACACCACCGAGGCCGGCATCGCCTATACGCAGGGCGACAGCCAGTTCGATCAGGTTCCCCCCAACAGCTTCCCTGCAAAGCTGACCCGCGTGCTGTACGAGCGCTACACCGCATTCAAAGGCGCTGCCGACAAGGGTCTGATCATCCTGTCCTGCGAGCTGATCGACAACAACGGCAAGGAGCTGCAGAAGTGCTGCAACAACTACGCTAAGGACTGGAATCTCGACGCTGCCTTCATCGACTGGATGAACAACGCCAACACCTTCTGCTCCACTCTGGTGGACCGCATCGTCCCGGGCCGCATCCGTGACCCGCAGGAGCTGGCTGCTCTGGAAGAGGCCAACGGCTACACCGATAAGGCGCTGGACGTCGGCGAAGTCTTCGGCGTCTGGGTCATCGAGGGTCCCGATGGTCTGGAGGACAAGCTGCCGTTCAAGAAGGCCGGTGTCAACGTCATGGTCGTGCCCGATGTCACCCCCTATAAGAAGCGCAAGGTCCGCATCCTGAACGGCGCACACACCGGCTTCGTTCTGGGCGCATATCTGGCTGGCTTCGACATCGTGCGTGACTGCATGCACAACGACACCATCCGCGGCTTCATGAACAAGATGCTGCACGAGGAGGTCATCCCCACCCTGCCTCTGGACAAGAAGGATCTCGAGGAGTTTGCTTCTGCTGTGCAGGACCGCTTCAACAACCCCTTCATCAACCACGAGCTGATGAGCATCTCCCTGAACTCCACCTCCAAGTGGAAGGCCCGCAATATGCCCTCCTTCCTGACCTACATCGAGGAGCAGAAGAAGCTGCCCAAGTGCCTGACCATGTCTCTGGCTGCTTACATCGCCTTCTACTCCAACGACATTCAGGAGCGCACCGCCGACGGCCTCATCTGCAAGCGTCCGGCCGGCAATACCTATAAGATCCAGGATGACGCATGGGCACTGGACTTCTACTATGCACACAAGGACGACACCGCTGCCCAGCTGGTGCACGCCGTGCTGACCAACACCCAGATGTGGGATCAGGATCTGACCAAGATCGAGGGCCTTGAGGCCGCTGTTCTGGCAGACCTCGAGCTGATCCGCACCGAGGGCGCAGAGGCTGCTTACAAGAGCTGCCTGTAAGCTGAAAATTTGGACACAGAGGGCTGCTGCTTTGGGCAGCAGCCCCTTTGTGTTATGAGAGAGTAGGAGAAAAACTATGCCGCAGGCGATCCATATCAGCCCCATCGACAACGTCGTTGTCGCTCTGCATCCCATTGCCAAGGGCACCCTCGTCGAGGTGGACGGCCTTGCCGTCACCGCGCTGGAGGACATCCCGCAGGGCCACAAGATGGCAGTCAAGCCCATCCGGAACGGCGAGAACGTCATCAAGTACGGCTTCCCCATCGGCCACGCCACCGCCGACGCCGAGCCGGGCACCTGGATGCACACCCACAATGTCCACACCAACCTCTCCGGCGAGGTGGAGTACAGCTATAACCCCTCCCCCGAGCTGGCCCCGCTGCCCAAGGTGGAGGCCGAGACCTTTATGGGCTTCCGCCGCAAGGATGGCCGCGCCGCCATCCGCAACGAGATCTGGATCATCCCCACCGTCGGCTGTGTCAACGACATCGCCAAGAAGATGGTGGCCGACAATCAGGACATCGTCACCGGCACCATCGAGGGCCTCTACACCTTCACCCATCCCTTCGGCTGCAGCCAGACCGGCCATGACCACGCACAGACCCGCAAGCTGCTGGCCGCCCTCGTCCGCCATCCCAATGCCGCCGCCGTTCTGGTGCTGCATCTGGGCTGTGAGAACCTGCAGCACGACCAGTTCGTGGAAGAGCTGGGCGAGTATGACCACGACCGGGTGAAATTCCTGACCTGTCAGGACGTGGACGACGAATTTGCCGCCGCCCGCGACATCCTGAAGGAGCTGGCCGCTTACGCCGGCCAGTTCAAGCGCGAGCCGATCCCCGTGAGCGAGCTGGTGGTCGGCATGAAGTGCGGCGGCTCGGATGGTCTGTCTGGCATCACCGCCAACCCCACCATCGGACGCTTCTCCGACATGATGGGCCAGCGCGGCGGCTCCACCGTCCTGACCGAGGTGCCCGAGATGTTCGGCGCCGAGGGTTTCCTGATGGACCGCTGCATCAACCACGACGTCTTCGTCAAGGCCGAGAAGATGATCAACGGCTTTAAGGACTACTTCATCAGCCACAATGAGGTCGTCTACGACAACCCCTCTCCGGGCAACAAGCAGGGCGGCATCACCACGCTGGAGGACAAGAGCTGCGGCTGCGTCCAGAAGGGCGGCACAGCCCCCATCATGGACGTTATCGGCTACGGCGACCCCGTCGTCACCAAGGGCCTGAATATGCTCTACGGCCCCGGCAATGACCTCGTTTCCGCCACCGCCATGACCGCCGCCGGAGCACACCTCATCCTCTTCTCCACCGGCCGCGGCACGCCCTTCTCTGCCCCGGCTCCCACCCTGAAGATCTCCACCAACACCCCGCTGGCGGAGAAGAAGTCGGGCTGGATCGATTTCAACACCGGCGTCATCGCCGACGGCGAGAAGACCATCGACGAGGCTGCAAAGGATCTGCTGGATCTGGTCATCCGGGTGGCCAGCGGCGAGCAGACCAAGGCCGAGAAGCACGGCTTCCGCGAGATCTCCATCTTCAAGGACGGCGTCGTTCTTTAAGTAAAAATGAGGCTGCTGAGCGGTAAACACCGTCCGGCGGCCTTTTTGTGCATTGCGAGGAGTAATTTATGAGACTAGGAGCAAATGGAGCAATGTTTTTTGCACTGCTTGTTTATGCGGCGATCATCTGCATTGTTGTCCGCATCATCAAATACTTCATCCGCTACGGCATCGATTATTATTTTGAAAAACTGGCGGAATACCAGAAAAACCAGAAAAATACGGAGGACTGAACTATGAACCAGATCACCACCCAGTACATCACCGAGAACGGCGCCTGCTATGAGCAGTACGTCATCACCGACCCCGCCGCCAAGACCAGCCTGACCATCACCCCCGAGCGCGGCGGCATGATCACCGGCTTTACCCTCGACGGCGACGAGTATATCTGGACCCGCCGCCCCAACTTCTCGGAGTGCAACCGCCCCCGCTTCGGCGTGCCGGTGCTCTTCCCCAGCTGTGGCAACCCCGACGGCGGCGTCCACAACTTTGAGGGCAAGGCCTACCCCATGGAGACCCATGGCTTCGCCGACCTGTGCGCTTGGGACGTGGAGAGCGTCGGCCCGGACGGCGTGACGCTGGCGCTGGAATCCACCCCGCTGACCAAGTTCCTCTACCCCTTCGACTTCACCCTGCTGGTGAACTACAACCTCGAGGGCAATAAGGCCCTCGTCAGCCTGACCGTCATCAACGAGGGCGACAAGCCCATGCCCTTCAGCTTCGGCTACCACCCCTATTTCGTGGCCTCTGCGCTGGAAAATGTGGACTTTGACATCAAGTGCGCAACCTGCTCCGAGAATGCCAAGGGCGAGCAGCCCGCTGCCCCGGAAAAGATCACCCTCACCCGCAAGGAGGGCGCAGACAACACCATCCGCCTGATGACCGGCGTGGAGTTCCCCATGACCTTCACCGACAAGGGCAATGGCCACAAGGTCACGGTGGACGCCGATGAGACCTTCGACAAGGGCGTGCTCTGGCAGCAGGACGCCGAGAGCTTCGTCTGCATGGAGCCTTGGAACGGCTGGGCCAACAGCGTCAACGAGGAGGGCCATCACGAGGTGCTGGACGTCGATGAGGCCATGACCAGCGAGTGGAGCATCACCATCGAGAAGGTCTGAGCACCCTCCGAAACTTTACCGTAGAATAAAACGCCGCACAGCGATTTTGATACGCTGTGCGGCGTTTTTTGTGTCTGGTCAGATGCGGTCTACCGGGTGGACGGTCCCCTCGGTGAAATACTCGGGGTGGCGCTGGCGGGCCTGCTCCACCGAGAGCTTGTAGCGGTTCAGGTGGTCGCTGAGGGCGCGGCTGAGGTCTTCCTCCGAGCCGCGCAGGACGGCCTCGAGGATGCGGGTGTGGGCTGCGCAGACGGACTTGTTCTCCTCCGTCTGGAGGCTGAATTTCCGCAGACGCTCGATGTGCTGGAAGGTGGAGAGCATATGGTCGAAGTGCTCCTCCATGCCGCACAGCTCAAAGGCCCGGCGGTGGAAGGCGTTGTCGAGGTCGAGCATCCTCGTCTCCCGGTTTTCGGCGGAGGGGTCGCGCTCCAGCTGGCGGTAGCTCTCAAGGTTGAGCCGGTAGGCGGCCTCCTGCTCGGCGGTCAGACGGCCCCGGATGCGGTTCAGGATCTCCTTTTCCAGCGTGAAGCGGGCGAACTGCTCCATTTCCATCAGCTTGAGGTCGATGGGGGCCACATGGGTGCCGCTCTGGGGCTTGATGACCACCATGTGGGCGATGTTGAGCATGATGAGCGCCTCCCGCATGGGGGTGCGGCTGATGCCCAGCTCCTGCGCCAGCTCCCGGTCGTTCAGTTCGTCGCCGGGCTTTAAGTCCATCGTGATGATCCGGCTGCGGATGGTCTCGTAGGCGATCTCCCGCGCACTTCGTGATGCCATGGCCGTGTCATGCTCCTTTCGAAGCGGGCAGTGCCCGCAGATGTGATATATCAGCTACCACCATTGTACCCGCGGGCCGCTGTGCCGTCAAGAGCGGACACAGCAAAAACGGCATATTTTATCCGAAAACTCACGCCTTCCGGGGGCGAAGATAGAGCACCGGCACCCAGACCAGCGCCACGGCCAACCCGCAGAAGACGTCGATGATGGAGTGCTGCTTGGTAAAGACGGTAGAGGCGCAGATGAGGGCGGCCCAGCCGAAGGCCAGGATCTTGAGCCACTTCTTTTTCCGGGCCAGCGTGCTGCCCGAAAAGGCGATGGCCATGCAGGCCGAGCTTTGGCAGTGGATGGAGGGGCAGACGTTCACCGAGGCGTCGGCCTTCCAGATGAGCTGCATCAGGGTCATGGCGAGATTGCTGCGGCCCACCTCCTCCGCCATGGGGCGGATATCGAGGCCGTTGGGCAGCACCATATAGACGATGAGGCAGAAGGTCATGCCCGAGAACATCATGAGACAGAGCCTGTCGTAGCTGGCGGTGTCGAACCACCACAGCAGCGCCGTGACCCCGGCCAGCAGGAAAAACCAGCTGCCATAGGGGAAGATGAACCACTCGTTGAAGGGGATGAAGTTGTCCAGCGGGCTGCGGATGATGTATTTCGGGTCGGTGACGGTGAAGTCCAGCCAGAAGAACCAGATGAGGTAGAGCACCCAGTAGAGCTGGTACCACAGATGGGGCCGTGCACGAAGAAGGGAAGTTTTCATGTAAATTCTCCTATAAATCTGTCATACGATGATACATTTTACCACACTTGGCCGACTTGCGCAAATCTGTTTCCTGTTATAGAATAAAGACAGCCTGCTCCGCCGGGGCAGGAGGAATGTGTATGCACGAGCACAAAGGAGCTTTCATGTCTATTTCATCTCACCCCATCCTTCTTGCGGCCCTCGACTTGGACGGCACGCTGCTCAACAGCAGCGGCGAAGTCACGGACTACACCCGGAAGGTCCTGTCCGAGGCCTCTGACCGGGGCGTCGTGGTCATCCCGGCCACGGGCCGCCCGCTGGCCAGCCTGCCGCCTGTGGTGGCAAAACAGCCTTGGGTGCGTTATGCCCTCACCTCCAACGGTGCGGCGGTCTGGGACCTCGGGAATGACCCTCTGGGCTGCGTCTACAGCCGGTACGCCAACGCCGCCCAGCATGAGACCAGCCAGCCGGAGTGCATCATCCGGCGCTGCTTCCCGGTGGAGACGGCCCGGGAGGTCTACGAGGCTTTCCGCGGCCTGCCCGGCGGGCTGAACATCTTCAGCGATGGCCGTGCCCTCCGGGACACGGTGCAGCAGCGCTTCTTCGACGAGCGCTTTGCCCGTCTGGCGGCCGTGCGGGGGACGGAGGCCATCCAGCCCAACGACGGCCGCTTCACCATCCTGCGGGAGCAGAGCGAGTGGATGAGCCGCCACGCCCATGCAGTGGAGAAGTTTTGTATGTTCTTCCACTCTGCCGAGGAGGCCCGGCAGTATCTGCCCCGCTTCACGGCCATCCGGGGCGTTGAGGTGGTGCAAGGCTCCCCCGACAACATCGAGGTCACGGCGGCGGGGGTGAACAAGGGCGAGAGCCTGCTGGCGCTGGCCGACCATCTGGGCATCCCCCGGGAAGCCACGCTGGCCGTGGGCGACAGCGAAAACGACCGCGCCATGCTGGAAAAGGCGGGCGTCGCCGCTGTGATGGCCAACGGGATGGAGCACATCTGCAGATTGGCCGACATCGTCAGCGAAAACGACAATGACCACGACGGCGTGGCCGAAATTTTTGCCCGCCTCGGGGTTTAAGAAGCCAAAATCGGCGTTTTTGTGCAATGTATACAAGCTCTTATGCAAAACATTGTGCTTGTTGAGCATTACCAAACGGGCCGATGTCGTTTATACTAAAGATACGAATGCATGGTGGGGAAGGTATGCCCGCAAGGGACTCCAGCCATGTGAATTCATGCAAATGTTAAAAAGGAGAAATGCGTTATGAATCCCATCGTAGAAAAGGTCTATCAGATCGGCATTATCCCTGTTATTGCTTTTAACAGCGTAGACGAGGCCCTGCCCCTGTGCAAGGCTCTGGCTGAGGGCGGCCTGCCCGCAGCTGAGGTCACCTTCCGCACCGCATGTGCTGAGGATTGCATCCGCAAGATCCACGAGGAGATGCCCGAGATGCTGCTGGGCGCCGGCACTGTCCTGACCTGTGAGCAGGCTGACCGCGCTATGGCTGCAGGCGCTTCCTTCATCGTCGCGCCCGGCTTCGACCCCGAGGTCTGCAAGCACGTCATCGACAAGGGCGGCATCATGATGCCCGGCACCGCCTCCGCAGGCGAGATGCAGCAGGCCATGAACATGGGCTGCGAGGCTCTGAAGTTCTTCCCCGCCGAGGCAAACGGCGGCGTGGGTATGCTGAAGAACATCGGCGCTGCCCTGAAGGGTGCCCGCTGGATGTGCACCGGCGGCGTCAACGCCAAGAACGTCAACGACTATCTGGGCTATGACCAGATCTTCGCAGTCGGCGGCACCTGGATGTGCAAGAGCGACGTCATCAAGGCCGGCGATTGGGCCAAGATCACCGCACAGAGCAAGGAAGCTGTTGACACCATGCTGGGCCTGCACCTCATCCATGTCGGCATCAACACCGGCAACGAGGAAGAGGCTGCCAAGGTGGCCGGCCTGATCTCCACCATGCTGAACATGAAGGTCGCTCCGGGCAACTCCAGCATCTTCGTGGGCAACAAGGAGTTCGAGATCATGAAGAAGCCGGGCCGCGGCACCAACGGCCACATCGCCATCGGCTGCAACAACGTGGATCGTGCGATCTACCACCTGTCTCAGCGCGGCGTGAAGTTCGACCTCGACAGCAAGAACGTCAAGAACGGCAAGACCGTCGCCTGCTACATGGAGGGCGAGATCGCCGGCTTTGCATTCCATCTGGTTCAGGCATAATTGCCGCTCCATTCCGTCAATACCCGCTGCGGCGGGATGATATACGAACATAAAAGGAGAAACACTATGAAAGTCGTTACCTTTGGCGAGCTGATGGTTCGTCTGCAGCCCTTCAACTACGAGCGTTTCGTTCAGGCCAACAGCCTGGAGTTCACCTTCGGCGGCGGTGAGGCTAACGTCGCTGTCTCTCTGGCCAACTACGGTCTGGATGCAGCCTTCGTCACCAAGCTCCCCGCACACGCCATCGGTCAGGCCGCTGTCAACAGCCTGCGCCGCTACGGCGTCGATACCAGCATGATCACCCGCGGCGGTGACCGTGTCGGCATCTACTACAACGAGAAGGGCGCTTCTCAGCGCGGCTCTGTCTGCATCTACGACCGTGCCAACAGCGCCATCCAGCTTGCTCAGCCTTCCGATTTCGACTGGGATAAGATCTTCGAGGGCGTGGATTGGTTCCACTTCACCGGCATCACCCCGGCTCTGGGCGCAAATGTCGTCGAGATCTGCCTCGAGGCCTGCAAGGCTGCTAAGGCTCACGGCGTGAAGATCAGCTGCGACCTGAACTACCGCGGCAAGCTGTGGACCCGTGCCGAGGCTCGTGAGGCTATGACCAAGCTGTGCGAGTACGTCGATGTCTGCATCTCCAACGAGGAGGACGCAAAGGACGTGTTCGGCATCGAGGCCGAGGCTACCGACATCTACGGCGGCAAGCTGAACGCTGAGGGCTACAAGAGCGTCGCAAAGCAGCTGGCTGACAAGTTCCACTTCGAGAAGGTCGCTATCACCCTGCGTGAGAGCCACAACGCCTCCGAGAACGGCTGGAGCGCTATGCTGTACGATGTCGCTTCCAACGAGTACTGCTTCTCCAAGAAGTACGAGCTGAAGATCATCGACCGCGTCGGCGGCGGTGACTCCTTCGGCGGCGGCCTGATCTACGCTCTGCTGAACGGCAAGAGCACTCAGGATGCTGTTGAGTTCGCTGTTGCTGCTTCTGCTCTGAAGCACACCATCGAGGGCGACTACAACATGATGACTGTCTCCGAGGTCGAGAAGCTGGCTGGCGGCGACGGTTCCGGCCGTATCCAGCGCTAAGCAGGAAAGGAGATCCGCAATGGAGATCCGCTATTCCTGCAATCAGAAAGACTTCAAGCGCTACACCACCGAGGAGATGCGCGACGAGATGCTCATCACCGGCCTGTACAAGGCCGACGAGGTCGTGGCCGTCTACAGCCATGTTGACCGTATGGTCACGCTGGGCTGTATGCCGGTCCACGAGACGGTCTCCATCGACAAGGGCATCGACGTCTGGGCCAACTTTGGCACCCACTATTTCCTCGAGCGCCGCGAGATCGGTATCTTCAACATCGGCAAGGACTCCACGGGCATCGTGGTGGCCGACGGTGTGAAGTACGAGCTGGGCTATAAGGACTGCCTGTATATCACGCAGGGCACCAAGGAAGTGACTTTCGCTTCCGCAGACCCTGAGCATCCGGCAAAGTTCTATATGGTCTCCGCTCCGGCACATTGCTCTTACGAGACCCGCCTCATCAAGATGGCTGATGCAAATCACCGTCCTCTGGGCAGCGTCGAGACCTGCAATAAGCGCACCATCAATCAGTTCATCCACCCCGATGTGCTCAAGACCTGCCAGCTGAGCATGGGTATGACCGAGCTGGAGTCTGGCTCCAACTGGAATACCATGCCCAGCCACACGCACGAACGTCGGATGGAGATCTACACCTATTTTGAACTGCCCGAGGGGCAGGTGGTGTTCCATATGTGCGGCGAGCCGACTCAGACCCGCCACATCGTGATGCACAACGAGGATGCTGTCATCAGCCCCTCCTGGAGCATCCACAGCGGCGTAGGCACTTCCAACTACACCTTTATCTGGGCAATGGGCGGCGAGAACATGGAGTTTGACGACATGGACAACATCGCTACCACCGACCTGCGCTAAACAGTACACCATACAACGCCCCGCACCGGGAGACCGGCGCGGGGCGTTTTGCTAAATATTTAACTTGGCTCTCTCAGCCCCGCCACACCTGCCAGCGTGGAGCAGGCAGAGAAAAGCGCGCTATCACGTCAGGGCGATGGCCCTGACGTCACGATCAACAGGAGGAATACAATGGATCTGTCAGCTTTTGACCTGAAGGGCAAGGTCGCCCTCATCACCGGCGGTGCCCACGGCATCGGCTTTTCCATCGCAGAGGGGATGGCCAAGTGCGGCGCGGCCATCTGCTTCAACTGCTCTTCCGAAGCCAGCCTCGAAAAAGGCATGGCGGCTTACAAGGCAGCAGGCATCGAGGCCCACGGCTATGTCGCCGATGTGTCCGACGAGGACGCCGTCAACGCGATGGTGGCAAAGATCAAGGCCGAGGTCGGCCCGGTGGACATTCTGGTCAACAACGCCGGTCTGATGAAGCGGGTGCCGATGGTCGAGATGAGCCACGCCGATTTCATGCGGGTCATCGACGTCCATGTGGGCGGCGCATTCAACTGCTCCAAGGCCGTCCTGCCCGACATGATGGAAAAGCATGAGGGCAAGATCATCAACATCTGCTCCATGATGAGCGAGCTGGGCCGCGAGACCGTCTCCGCCTACGCTGCTGCCAAGGGCGCGCTGAAGATGCTGACCAAGAACATCGCCTCCGAGTACGGCGAGTACAACATCCAGTGCAATGGCATGGGCCCCGGCTACATCGCCACCGCCCAGACCGCCCCGCTGCGGGAGACCCAGCCCGACGGCAGCCGCCACCCCTTCGACCAGTTCATCACCGCCAAGACCCCCGCAGGCCGCTGGGGTGAGGCGGAGGACATGGTAGGCCCCTGTGTCTTCCTCGCCTCCCATGCTTCGGACTTCGTGAACGGCCAGATCCTCTACGCCGACGGCGGCATCCTCGCCTACATCGGCCGTCAGCCCAAGTAAAAGGGCTTTTTGGAAAGGACGGGAATGCTTTGTGGCAGTAAAATATCCGAAATCGAGTGATATTCAGGACGCGGTTTGTGTTGGTGCTTGGGGAGATTCGGACATTCCGGTTTATGATGTCCCGAATATGCAGACCCTCAATCAACTGGTGGGTTACGTCAAGCATATCAATGCGGGGGAAGGAACTGTACTATACCGAGGGCAATGTAGACTCTATGAGGCGGTCATACCCAGCATCCAACATGATATGGGAAGTTATGCGGTAAATAAGATGCGGCTTGACGAAAGCATTGCGGCAATCGAAAGAGCGCCGGAAGCTTTACGGTTTTGTGGCCTGCGCCGCCCGGAGATTGAGGGATGGAGGCTGTACCAGAGACTGGTACTGGAAGCAATCCTACAACATTATGGAGCGTGTACACATAGCGTGGACTTTGTGGATAACCATTGGACTGCGCTTTGGTTCGGACTGAATGCGTGGAATAGAGCAGACAGAAAGTATATCCGGAGAACCGATACCTGTGCAGGCGAACCGGATGCACCGATTAAATGGAATGATAATGTTGCGCACAAACCGTTCCCGCTGGAGCCTACAATGGCGATGATTTCCCTACCGAACGAAAGAATAGAAGAACTTCGGGAGGATGCAAGCCACTGCACAGTTTCGCTGGATGAGCTTATACAGAGAAATAAGTTACGGCTGCTCGCCAGAGTTCACAGAAGATGGGAAAAAGACTGCGCAGAGGTGGAAGCTTATAATCAACAAATCGAAGCACGGGAAAAGACAGACCATCTTTATCTTTTCTTATATGTGGCAGAGACAAATGGTCCATATCTGAATGGCGTATATCTTGGTGAAAACTGCTACACGACCGATTTAAGAAAAGCGCTTCCTTCTACATTTTTGCGTCCGTGTGCGCAGCACGGGTGGATTGTAAAGGGGAAGAATGAGGATTATCAATTTAACCAAAATATTGCATGTGTTGTCCGTGTCAGCGTGGCTCTTGCAGATAAGATGCTGGGGCGCGGGACACTGCTGAGTCAGGAAAACTTTTTCCCGGACGAGACGATCGATCAGGGGTATAAGATTCTGTTGGAACGTCAGGAAGGTTCAAGGCTGGCTAGTCGCTTTGCAAAACTTTTGCCAGCAGGAATGATTACAGACTTCGGCTGATTTAAAACAAAAATAAAAGAGACAGCATTTCGATGCTGTCTCTTTTTAGTCTTGGTCCGAGTGGCGAGGCTCAAACTCGCGGCCTCGTGGTCCCAAACCACGCGTTCTATCCACTGAACTACACCCGGTGATACCTAAACAGTATACCTTTTTTTGGGCGCGGAGTCAATCCCGGGGCAGAAAAATCAGGACTTGGCGCCGCAGCAGCCGCAGCCCTCGTTGACGGACGGGAGGCTCTGGGCCAGCTGCTCGAGGGTCACGCTGTCGATGTACTGGTTGATGACCTCGTCGAGGCCCGCCCAGAAGGGCAGGGTGAAGCACTGGTCGGACATGGGGCACTCGTTGGTCACGCTGCCGAGGCAGGGGATGGGGGCGACGCTGCCCTCGATGGCCCGCAGGATCTCACCGGCGGTGTAGTCGGCGGGGGCCTTGGTCAGGCGGTAGCCGCCCTGACTGCCCCGCTCGCTCTTGACGAGGCCCACGCGGGCCAGCGGGGTGACGATCTGTTCGAGATATTTCAAGCTCAGCTGCTGGCGCTCGCTGATCTCCTTCAGGGAGACGGTGGTGCCCGGCGCATAGCGGGCCAGCTCGGCCATCAGCCGCAGCGCATAGCGGCTCTTGGTGGAAAATTTCATAGCGGTCTCTCTCCTTATTCGTCTTTCAGTATACCACGGCGTCCCGCTTTTGGAAAGTGAAAAAACCTTCCTTTCGGCAGCATCCGGGGGGACCGGGAAAAATACTGCGAGAGGGAAGCGGCATCTTGCGAGAGCAAAAAATATCTGTTATCATAAGATGATACAACAAGAGACGATAAGGAGAGACACCTATGATACAGAAGATCGACCCCGCAGCCGCCATCCGTCTGCTGGACGCGAAAAAGGCACAGGCAGTGGACGTGCGGGAGCCGGATGAATACGCAGTGGGACATATCCCGGGGGCAAAGCTGCTGCCGCTGGGCGAGGTGATGAGCCGTGCCGCTGAGGTGCTGCCCGATAAGGATGCGCCGTGGCTGGTCTACTGCCGCACCGGACGCCGCAGCGCGGATGCAGTCCAGAAGCTGGATGCGCTGGGGTATACCAATATCTATGACCTTGGGGGCATCCTCAGCTGGCCCTATGAAATTGAAGGGGACTTTGAGGGGCATTTCTGAGAGGGATCGATCACGCGCTTGTGGCGCGGGGTTAGAGCGCGGTTACGCGGGGCTAAGTTCTCTTTTGCGTGCCAAAAGAGAACCAGAAAAGCACCCGCTACTTTC
>ENA-OYBY01000461-OYBY01000461.1-human-gut-metagenome-genome-assembly--contig:-NODE-461-length-15680-cov-7.529792_pt1 | contig 15680 bp, 12 predicted proteins | sample MGYA00244625_ERZ652863 | MGnify/ENA primary metagenome ERZ652863 (study PRJEB26926, sample SAMN06164696) | human gut metagenome | biome: ENVO:00009003; feature: ENVO:2100002; material: ENVO:00002003...
TCTCTCCTCCATTTAATTCCATTTGAGTGGAACCATCGGGAGCTATAACCTTCATTTTAGGTAATTCTTCATCCTCTTCAATATCAAGTTCATCCCCTTCTTTAATTCCAGAGCCTTGATTGACCTCTAATACAAATCTAACATCATCTTCCTCTGCTATATTCTCGTTCTCAGGTTCTCCCTGATATACTGATATTACTTCCATATCTTCATTAATAAAGATGATGTCAAGAGGAATTTTAGTATCTTTCATCCAAAAATCTATTGTATCAGGCTCATCAAATACAAATAACATACCTTTATCTTCATCTAAAGATTCTCTTCCTTGTAATCCTTTGATTCTATCTTCCTCAGTACAGGCAACCTCAACCTTATACCTCTGTTTCCCAATTTCAATATTTACTACTTTCATCGCTTCATACTTTTAGGTGGAACGTATCCTTCAGGTATACAGTCCTCATATTTCCAAGACCTCAGATGTATAATGTTCCTTATTGGTGTTTTAGTCATATTAAACATTGTACAGAACTCTTCACAGGTATATTTAGTGGAATTAGACCTTATGAATAAGACATCCTCTCTACTTAGTTTCTTATTAGGGTTTCCTTCTCCAGAGTTCTGGATTGACTTAATCTCTCCAACCTTCCTTTTATGTTCTTCTGAACACCTCTTGCCCAGATTGCATTTCCTAAGCCTGTCTCCTATCTCCCTTCTTTCCTCTTCAGTCCAGTAGTTCTTACACCTAGAATCTTCTGACATATTATACCCATTGGTGTAAGAGTCATATTCCTGTATCAAATATTCTTCAACGTCATATAAGAAATCTCTATCTACATTGCAAGGATATATTCTGACTTCAAAATTCTTATACAAGTATTTATTAGTAGAACCTATGTATACCTTATCGGTTATAAGATTCCTTATAATGTATATACCAGAAATCCCCTTAAATGTTATATGAAGTCTACTTCTCAAACACGCATCTAAGTTATAAATAGCATCAGGTAGATTGAACATAAAGTTATTACCTACCCATTCCTTAATAGTTTCATACTCATTAGTCATTATTCAACTGTATTTAATAGTCCTGTGTTATCAACTGTATTTTCAAGAATCTCATATACAAGTAGCTTACCAGCCTCAATAGCAGCTTCATCTGAACCATCCTGCATTAGTTTCTCTAATTGCTTAGTAACCTCAAGATTGAAGATTATTTCTTCTCTCTCTACCTCTGCGTGCTGTTTGATGTCTCCACCTTTCTCTTCTGTAATAACTGGAATACCTTTAGTAGTTACCTCCTCAAACTTCTCATCTACATTCTCTAAGTGATGTTTGTGAGCGTGTAAAGCACCGTCAGGGATTACATTAACTGCACCTCCGTTTTTAAATCCAGCTACTTCTTCCATTCTAACCTCTTCTTGAATCTTCTTTCTCTTTTCTTTCTGACCTTTAGATAATTTAACTACTCTCTTAGCAAAGTCTCTATCCATCTTTAATCCAGACTTACCAGCCTTTACTGTATTTTGTTGATAGCCACCGTTTAGCTGTAATTGAGTTCCAAGTCCAAGTAAAGGATTGTTAGAAGCTGCAAATGCCATTTGAGCTTCATCTGCTATATTACTCATCTTAGATTGCTGCATCTGAGCGTTGTGTATTTGTCTGTTAGCCCTATTCCTTGCTCCACCACTTAATAGTCCATACTTCTTACCGCTCTTAGTAAGGGCATAATCTACAGTAGATTGAGTTCCACCATAAGATGAACCTACTTGTTCAAACGCCTCGTTGTCCTTAGTAATAGTATCAGCTTTCTTAGCACCAATAGCATTAACTAAGCCGAGTGGAGTTAGTTTAAGAAACTTACTATCTAGTATCTTATCAGCTGTGGTCATTTGGTCTGTTCCTACTCCCAACGCAGTTAATCCGTCTGATAACATTCCACCTACCTTCATAGCACCTCCTATAATAGTACCAACTCCAGGTATAGCAGATACAGCATTAGCAGCAGCATCATAGCCTTGATTTAATCCAGTAGTTAGTGCTGATTGTTCTTTCTGGGGAATTAGACTTCCAACTACATCAGCTATACCCCCAGCTACATTCATGGTATTACCAATCTTAGCTTTGCTAAATATTCCACTATTAGGAGTAACAGTAGAGGAGTTCCCACCAAACCTCTTTATATCCTGTACAGCCTTATTAGAATCTCTGTTGAATTTCAAGGACATACTTAATGGGTCTCCCATCTTAGCGTTAAAATCAATTAAGCTGTTAGTCGGAGCCATTATTTGCTCGGCTGATTTACCAAAGTCAGCAGCCCAGTCCTTTCCCATTAAATTCTGATAGACTGGTGTCCCATTGTTTTGTGGAATGGTGTAGGGACCCCATGTTGAAGTCCCTCCCCACTGGTATCTTTTAACTAGTTTACGCATAACTTACGATATATAATGTTTTTAAAGCTGTTATTATAGCTAACTCGTCACCAGTATATCTCACTTTAATCTTTATGTACTTATCCCTAATTCTAGTCTCTTTTCTTTCATTAGACCATTTATTAACATCTAATGACAAGAAATCAGCACTATAACCTCGGTCTCTTAATTCAGATGGAATGTCAGAATTACTAGTAATATTTAGAGCAGTCATACTCTCAGGTAGTGGATTATTAACTAGATTAAGAGGGGGATATGTGTTATCATCCTTATCTTTAACAGTCCAAGCTAATTCATTCTTAGCCCAATAAGTTATAGATGGTATTTGAATATCCCACTTATCTTCTAAGTAGTCCATGTTACCATTGATTCTACCATACTCCATAACTTCATACCATTTACCATTTTGAACTAGCACATTCGTATATCCAGCTGCTATAAGTGAGCTATATCTATCTTGAGTTATCTCTTGTAAATATCTCTTTTTAAAAGGACATGCTTTTATATGAGTAGCTATCTTAAATTCATTTAACTGATTATCATGCACAATCTCAGAACCAGATATGTGTTGATAATCTCTACCAGCTGATGTCATTGATTGATAATGGTCTTCAATATCATTCAGACTATCTACCCTTGAATAGAATAGCGGGAACATAACTGACATATCCTTGTACTTAGTAGTACTATATAATATGTCTCTCTGTTCTGGTATAACATCCAAGTAATCATGATTATAAACTATATCTGCACCATTATACTGGTATAGATGCTTAGTAGCCTCTTGCCTAAAATACATATTCTTTTTGTCTTTGGCAAAGTTATATACTTCTCCAACAACTTCAAAATGGAATGATTCAGGTTGGGTCTTATTACTTATAATCTGTAAGTTATTAAAGATTTTATGTACTGATGGATTATCAACTACAATAAATTCCAGCTCAAATGGATGTTGCTTACCATACCAATAGCAAGGACTAATTGGCTTTCTAGTAGGCATTAATCCAGCTTGACCATGCTTCCAGAATGAAGTGGTCAATATGTCATATCTCATCTTAGTAACTACAGTTACATTAGAGTATAATGTCTTTACTACATTCTTAACTTCACCTTCAACTAAATCAGTTCCTTGATTATATACTACAGCTTTAATAGGTATTGTCCACCTACTATCTCCGACTGAATTGGCATTGACTGATACTTGATTACCATTAGTAATGAAGAATTTATTTCTAACTCTATCATCAGCAATACTATACTCAATGTTAGAACCGCTAATATCAAGATTTAGTTGCAAGTTACCTAACTTAGCTTTACCATCTATTACAGTTAGTACGTTATCAACTACTGCACCACCCTGCATACTAATAAGAGGATAGTTAGAAGTTAACTTAGTAATTGTCTTAGATGTGTTTCTATCAAAACTAAAGAAGATGTTATCAATATTCTCAGAATATGATGGAACCCATGAGTAGAATGTTACAAACTTCTGCATAACTTCATTGTAGCACAAATTCCATACATTCTCTTCCAATGTATTAATATCATCATAGAATGTAAACATTACATCTTGCTTAAACCTATTGTAGTGAGTTTTAACGTTCCTAATACCAATAATTGGGGTCTTCTCTTTCTCAGTAAGTGAGATATTATCATTCAAGAACTTCTGTACTTTAAAGTCTGAGATAACCTCGAACAGTTGTCCATTAGTCCTCCAAATCTTCTTTCCAACTGTATCTACTCCATAGACGTAATACGGAGTCTTGATGACACTTTCCGCCCACTGAGTACCGAATGTATCAGATAGCATTTTTGGATTCTCTGGCAGCACGTTAGAGGTGTTTATGAAGATATTTCCGCCTGCACCTTCACCTGCAACTACTCTTTCATTTACAGGTATCAAAGCAACGCCATGTTCAAATACACAAATGATACTACCAAACCATTCAACCAGCTTAACTATACTACCATAAGTTAATGGATAGTCCCTATAGTGAGTCAATTTGAATATTCTATAACCATTTTTGAATGAGTCATTGACATTAATGTCAGAGTACATAACTCTAATATGGAACTTATTCTTAATAGCTGGAACATTAGGTAGTTCATAGTAGTACTTGTCAGATGTAGTACTGTTTATGCCGCCATTTATTACAAATGATTCTGGTATCTTAGATTCTCCAGTAACTGACATAGCTTGTAATGGATAGAATCCTCTAGGTTTACCTGCCATTCCCATCTCAGATGTATATGATACGTCAGTACACCTCATTGATAGATTGACGTTGCTGCAAACCTTAATAGTAACCCAGTGTCCTATCTTGATGGCATTAACATCACCTCTGTTGATTTTACCATTCTTCTCACTATCTCCTATAGTATAGTTATCCTTCCATGACATTTGGTCTACAATATCATCATTAATAGGAGCTGATGAATCCTGGAAGTTTCTACACATTCTATGTGTATAGTTACCTATGTAGCAATCACCTCTAAATAGGTTCTTAGCTATCATAGTATCTCCATCCTCATCTAAATCATCCCATAACATTCTATTACATATAGCATAGAAGGCTGATGAATCTTCATATCTAATTTCGAAGTAAGTATCTAATAGGTTCTCCTCATAGTTAGGAATCTTAATGTCAATAAGACTCATCTTATTAGTATTATATCCCTCCAAACCAATATAAGGTCCCCAACTTCCTCTTAGTAGATTACGAGCATTAGATGATTTATTTGTATAGTTATAGTAAGATACTCTCCATGCCTCTTCAGCCTCTCCAGCTCTTGCACTAAATAGCTGTTTCTTACCCTTTAATGCCTTAACATTATCACTAATAGCCATAATGTTATATGTTTCATCTTGAGTAGAATCATTAGTAACATAGGATAGATTGTAGAAATGAGTACCACTTCTATCAAAATACTTCTTGCTGAACTGTGATTTAGCCATCTTAACCTCAAACTGAGTACCAGTAAACAACTGGTTAAAATAAGATTGTCTTAGTTCAAATTCTGGACACAGGGCTGCATATCCTTCTAATACATTATCCTTAGCAATGTCTTCGCACCTCCTGTCAAAATCATGTGTAAGAACTCCGTCCTTGTCTAGGAATCTTTCTACTCTATATTCATCAACTCCAGAAGGAAGTACTGGTAAATGACTTGTATTCTCTAGACCTATTGTAACAGCTTGTGCTAGTGTAGTAGGTATTCTCTTTTGTCTTACAAAGAAGAATCCTTTAGTATATCTCTTTAATTCTCTGACAGCATCCTTACTAATTTTAATATCAAATCCAATAGGAACTGTACCACTCTCAGCTAGCTGATTACCATTATACTTAATTTTAACTACACCCTTAGAGTTCTCATTTTGACTATCAAGCTTATATGTCTCTTTATTGATAGGAATGTACTCTCTATTAGCTTGAATAGTAGCTATATTATTTGTACTAGTTGGGTCAAAACCTTCCTTGAATAGAGGATAGTCTTCCCAATCTATTCTATCAGAATCACCAGGGACAGCTAGCCTACTAATACCTCTAATGTTAAATACTGGTGACAAGGTATAATCGTTAAGAATATACACTACTCCTAGTCTGTAGATTTCATCATTCCAATATCCGAGCTTATTATAGATGTTCATCACATTATAATACTCGTACTGTCCTGTTTCGTCCTTGTAATCCTTATCAACCCTACCAATATTATTCTCTACATTTAACTCTGGTAAGAAGTGTAGAGATAGGTCAGTAAGCTCTTTATATTCAATATCTGGATTTGCCACATTACCCAAGAATAGCATATTCTGACAAGTAGTTTGTGCAGCTGCACTATTAACTACATTATAAGCAACGTTAATATCGTTAATACTAACAGATTGTACAGTTTCAAACCCAGTAATACTAATCTTAGCAACGTTGTTATATACAGCAAATTGCTTCATAATCTTAAATGAAGTAGTCATTTCATTTCCATCTACATCGGATGTACTTCTTGTATAATAAACTACTACATTGTTGTAAGATGAATCTATATTAGTTAATAAGAATGAAGCTGACTTATAACTGTTCTCATCTCTAATTCCACCTTGTATAGAGGATGGGTCATTCAAATTACCAATATGGCAAGTTACTATGCCTGACTCAGCTATAAAATCTGTTTCATTCCCATCAGAATCTGATAACTTAAAGTAGAATACATAGTTACCAACCCTTAAATTACCACTGGTGTTTAGTCCCATGAATGTAAGGTTAGCAATATTGTTAGTCTTCTTGTAAAGAGATATGTCAGATTCAAAGGAATCTATATCGTATATATTAGTGTCGTTATCTCCTTCTCTATCTACAATCTGATATGTATTCATACCAGTAGATGAGAATCTTGTGTTAATCAACTTAGGATATGTACTTCCATCATTAAGGATAAGGTTTACTGAACCATCATAAGACTGTTGAGGAACAATGTCAATAGGATGGTTCAGGTCAAAACTGAGTAATTCTGTATCTAGGTTGATTAAACTACCTTTAGGATACACAATTACTCCGTTTTCCCTTATATCTTCATTAGTTCTTAGTACTCTTAGTGGATTGTACTCATAAACTAATGCTCCCTTCTGTTGAAGTTGATTCAATCCTAAGTCTAAGTTCAGTGACTTACCACTTAGTGATTTGAAATTCATATATTTATGTGTAAATAGATTTGTTACTCTTTAGGACATTGATAGCTAAGTCTGGTGCATCACTATTCTTACCTTTCTTCCAGGTTCCAATACGAGTACTTGGTGATTTAACTAGGATTTCGTTATAGTAACCATCAGGTATCTCTCCTGATAACTTCTCATAAGCATATGAGGTAACGAATACATTGTTAAATGACTCAGAGAATGTCCATGTATAGCCTTTCCAATCAACCAAAGTTGTAGCAGATGCAGCTTTAGGTTTGTAAGAGTTAAATGTTAAACTACCATCATTATTAACAGTATATCCAACACTTGAATCGGCTATATAAATCTTACCTCTATCTATACCACTTAAGGAATCAGAAGTAACTGTATAAGCTGAATAAGCATTAGTATAACAGTTAAGAATATCAGCATCCTTAGAGTAGTCCAGGTCATCTCCTATAGATACTACAGTAGACATAGATTGATTCTTATGGATGCTAAATATAGGAAGATAGTTGTTTAATCCTTTAATAGCAGCTGTCCATCTATTCATATGAGTCTCTATAGATGTAGTATCACTTCCCAAGAAGAAGTCTACATTTACATTAGTGCCACCATTTGGAACCCCAATGTTAATAGTACATAGTGTATCAGAAGCTACGTGATATACATAGTCAAGATTGTTAGGTCCAACAAAGTTGATTGTTTTACTTCCCTTCTGCAATATAAGAAGTTGACTTAGTAAGCATCTCACCATTTTGTCAACTCTAATAAGGTTATCTGTCCTATTAGAACCACTGGATGGTGTAGTAGGTGCTGTACGTCTAGAAGCTAAATTAACTGGATGGTGAACTCCATTTACATCTTTCCATGTTGCAAATAGGAAGTTATCTCCACCATCTACCTCATTTTTACTACAGCTCCAGCCGTCTATGGTTCTTCTTGAAGCATTATACCACAGTGAAGCACTATCTCCATCTTTACCTCCAAATATACCTACTGTACCATTACCCATGTTAGATAGACTGGTTTGTAATCCAGTATCATCCACACCTGCACCACTATTTTGACCACTACCTACAGCAGCACCACTAGCAGTAACGGAGCAGTTATATTCCATATTCTTATCACTAGCCAGTACGCATCTAAGATTACCATTCTCTTCTCCGAATGAGAATAATTTCTCCTTCTGTGTTAAATCCATGGATTGTTCATAAGCTGGTCTTAATACCTCTTGGCTTATAGTCTTAGAAGCCACACCTCCAGCATTAGAGTAGATGTACCTTGTAGTAGCTAGTTGTCCTACTAACTGATTATTACTCCAAGCAAAAGCCTTTGCAATCTTTGAAGTTGGGTTAGATATACTAGCAGTTAGTGTAGAATTATTATTAGGTAGAACTTCTGAATGGTCAAAGTCACATGATGTTACACTTGGCGTAGTTCCAAAATAGTTATTTACTATTTTTTCATCAGGCTTACCTGCATACATCTTCTTATCGTAATCATATCCAGCAGCTGGGGTTACTTTAACTTCATAAGTTCCAGTTTTACCTACTTCATATTTATAACCAGAAACATCTGTATCTAGTGAAGGTACTTCTGTAATGAATTGAGATATACTTACCCTCGTAATAGAAGAAGGGGATGTAGCTGCACCTGCCTTTAATGTTAAAGATGGAACTCCAGCCTTCTTAACTGATGTATTAACCTCACTTTTAACATCCAATAAGATTCTACTCCTAGCATTACCACTAGGAAGACCAGTATTAAAATCTGGAACTTCTTCATAGAAATCATTGAAATATCCTCCAGTATAGACTAGTTTATAACCTACAGTCTTCTTAACTCCAGCTACATATCTGTCTATTCTAACTATATAAATCCAATTCTTTTGAATTGTACTATCATCGAATGGTATAATCTCTTCAAAGCTACCATTATAGTACTCTTTAGAGATAGCATATTTATAGTTACCGTTAAGAGTCTCAGCACTTGCAGCATTAGCTGAATCAGTTAGACTTATAAAGGTAAACTCTATTTTTTCAATGTCTGAATCCTCATTTAGGTTGTAGTAATCATATCCCCAACCTATTTTCAGGTATGTATCAGTAACATAGAACCTCCACTCTCCTAACACCTCAGAATTAGTTCTAATAGCATCAAAGTCTATAGTTCCACTCTTAGCCATTCTCTCTAATACTCCATAAGGACAAGCTGGCATAATTTTATATTGAGTCTTACCTGTCTTGCCACTCTTAGTAATAGTTGACTTAACGGCAGATGAATCAGCTTCAATCAATCCAACCTCATCTGGATTATTTTTGGTTGTTCCTTTAAACACTCCTGTAGTTTCTCCAGAGAACTCTACACTGATAACCTTAGTATCATCATTACATGAATACTTTCTAATAAGGTTGAATGTATCAAAGGTCTTCAACTCAACTACTAAGATTAGTGCTCCAGATGATTTAGCACTAAATACTTGGACTAGTTCTTTAGATTTAATAACATCTAGCATTGGTGTATTACTATTCTCATAAATCCATAGTCCATTGCTATATATCTTCAAGTTCTTCTCATCTATATAATCAATACTACCACTACTATTTATAACACCCAATCTTAGTTTAATTGCACCTCTATTGATTGCCTCTTTAATAGTTGCATCTATAGAATTAGTAACTATCACAAATCGGTCTCCAGGATGAAATATCTTTACTTCATCTGAATTATTAACTTGAAATAATTTCTGCTTATAGTATTCTAATTCTATATAGGGCACTGAACCCTTCATTGTGATAAACTCATTGAAGTTAAACCTAATAGGAGTGACATTTAGGTCTTCTCCCTCATACAACTGTTGAGGAGATGGAAACGAACCTATCTGACTCTTACCAGTGATTGGATTATGAGCTGCAACATATATAATACCTCCATGTTCCTTCATTCCTACAGGTACATATCCTTTATCAAGATAGGCTGTGTGAACTTCACCATTTCCCATATCATTCTGTAATACAAACTCATTACCATTGTATGTTATTATAGTACCATTTAAGCAGTTTGTTAATACATTACTGGGAGTAGTTAATGGATGTAAATCCATTATTAAACCCTCACCAAAGGTATTAATTGCTTCTTTTCTCATATTTTATAAGTTCATAGTTGTTACTACTAATAAGTATGTCCTTGAACGTACTTGGATTATCTCTTACTAATGCAATCTCTAAATCATTGCATTTCATTGTATCTTTAAAGAATGTATACCCCATATCGGTAATGTATCTATATCTTATAATGTATTTAGACCAACTGTAAAACACCTTAGCCTCGTCAAATACCTTCATCCCGAATTTATTATGGAATATGAAATTCTTCTTCTTTCTTCCTCTTCCAGTGGTTGACTTAATTACAGTTTCGTACTCATCGTCAGTCAATCCTATATAATAGTACCCATCCCACTCTTTAACTTTCTTAGAGTATAATACTCTTAGCTTCCTCCTTAACATTCTCCTATAATAGTTATAGTGTTTAATAGAATCACGTGTAAGTTGTCCGCAGTAGAACCAGTATCTAAACTTAGTACTACTAATAAGAGTATCACATCCTCTAAGATTATAGTAATATAGCATCCTCCATCCATATTCAACGGCTCGTTTAATATCTTCTGGAGGTACGGTAGGAAATTGGGCTATTAGGTCTGGTAAATAATCATTGACACTTTTAAGCATTAGTAGTATTGTTTACCTTGATTTGTGTGTTCTAATATCCTATCTCTATGCTCTGGGTCAAGATATACTAGTTTTTCTCTCATAACCCCTTTAGATTGGAAGTGAAATACCATTTGGTATGCACAGAAATTAGATGCCAGAAAGTCCACCTTAGCCCACTTTCCATTTCTCCTTGCTTTAGAGAACTCCTCTCTCTCGAATCTCTTCATCTTCAATTCAGCTCTCCTAGACCGAGTCGGAAGGACAAATGTAGTATTATTTTCGATTACATCTTCTAAAACCATATTCAAGGCACTTTTAAATATCTTCTTAGCAATAACTTCTTTGTGCCTATTACCTATTAATTCCTCACATGCCTTTGATGTCATCTTCATCTTCTTAGTGGGAAAGGAGATGAATAATTCATCTATATTCATGGCATATCCTGTAGCGTAATTCATTATTTTACAAATTTCCAAGTCTTATTAAATATCTTCCTATTCCAGCTTGTCTTAGCATCCAAGATTTCATCCATATCATTCTGGTTGATATACATAGGAACTCTGGCAGCATCACATAACTTATACCATCTTTGCTCAAGTAGTTGTGCCTCTTGTAACATACCTTGATTATGTTTACTCCAGCCCTCTTTGAACCTATCAGTATAAGCACAATAACAAGCTATTGCATCCTTTTCTTTCTCATTGATAAAAGGTAATCCATCATCATCTAATAGTATTCCTTTATATAATATGTTAACAGAGCCATAATCCTTATCAAAATAAAGAGTATCATTGACTCTCTCATACTTGGCTAGTTTACCACTAATGTAGAATGGGTTGTTATAAACCTTACGCCCTTCAATGTAATTCTCAATAAACTGTGATTGATAATCTCCATTGACTGTATCATTGGTAGTATATCTCCAATCCTCAAAGTCATATGTTACAGCTTCAATAAAATCACAATTACATGGTAATGTAACGGTTAGGGTTTCGCAGTCTATCTTACATCTATATCTATATAGTTTAGTTTGTCTATTACCTATTTTATTCCAGGCAATCAGACCTATTTCTTCGAACTCTTCTGGTGCTAATTCTATACCATATAATAGGTTAGCTTGAGCATATGCTGATTGAAAGTTTTCCATTACTTAGGAGTTTGGTCATTAGGTAATATTGGAGCAGCTAACTGTCTATAATAACGTAGCTTCTTCTCTGTCAATCTCTTCTTTATTTCAGCGTCGATGAAAGTCATATTATTAATGTCTAATGCAGAGCAACATCCATAAGTTTGTAGCTGACGAGGGTCTTTAAATATACCTACTACAGATACTTGCTTAATAACTGGAAGATTGAATATCCAACAATCATACATATTATTAGCATTGGGAGTTACGTCTATATATACATAAGGCTTGTTCTTAGCTCTCTTTCTATATTTATGATACTGCATTACGGTAGGACTTATGTACCATATAAATGGCTGTCCTTTATCTACAGAGCCTATATATTCGATACCACCTCCGAACTCAGTTAGAAGTTGTGGTATTTCAAAATGGAATGTAGGAGTACCATCTGCCTTATTTCCACACGTACAGCTCTCTATATCCCTACAGTCTACGTTAATGCAGTTTATAGACATTAATAAGTCCCTCTTAGGGATAAGTCCCTTCATGGAATACTCCTTAATGATTTGGAGTCTTTCATCTACAATATCATCTTCTAATTGTTCTATTGATAAAGTATTGGAAGTGGTATAACCTCTAAGTCCAGATACTATATCATTATAGATTGCAGATGCTAATTTAAAATAATATCCCATAAGTACAAAATAAAAAAGGCGACGACTTAAATGGTCATCGCCTTAGTATTAGTAGGTTTATTAAGCTACGTCTTTGATATCTGCACCTGGTTTCTTGATTTCATGGATAGTACCAAGAACCTTTAGAGCAGTTTCAAACTCAGTTGCTAGTGAATCTAGCACATAGAATACATGAGTAGTCTTAGATGTAACTTGCTGACCAACAGCAGCTCCACCAAACAGACCTCTATCTACCTTGTACTCGATGATGTACTGGTTGTACTTAGCACCTGGTACAGGAAGCTCTTCTTGGTTAACAGCTTCGAACTTTCTAGCCTCGATAGTAGGTAGTCTAAGGTCTTTTAGGATATGAGTATAAGTACCGAATCCTTCAACACTCTTAGTGATTTTTCCTTCGATAACATCCTCAAATACTTCATTAGTAAGTGGGTTGTTAGCAGCTGTGTTAAGTTTTTGAATCTTAGCCTCAGTGAATAGTTGATATTCGTCTACTCCGTGGATTGTTAGCTTGTCTCCAGCTACCTCAGTCTTGATATATTTGTCACCATAGAAGGCTTGAATCTTATCAATAACTCTCTTGATTTCTTTAGCAACATCTGTTGCAGTAGTAGAGTTGGAAGCAATCTTGAACTCGTAAACAAAAGGCTTACCTTTGAATACGAAGTCATTAGAGTAGTATGAGTTTTGACTTCCAGATAATCTGATGTATAACTTCAACCTGTAGATACCTGCGCCTGGGTTAGTAATAGTGAACTCTGCCTTACCAATAACTGGGTCGGAAGCAGCTCTCTTGTACATCGCACTTACGTTAGATTTGAGGAATTTGTTTACACGTCTTACCTCAATGTTGTCTGAACCCTTAACGATTTTATCTAAACCAGTGGTTACATCTTTCAGTGAGTTTAATACAATAGTGTTAGTGTACTGAAACATAACTTAAATTTATTTTTTAGTTTGCGACTGTTGCTGAGCTGGATTTGCAATAGTCTGATTAACTGCTAAATTAGTTTGAAGCCTTGGGTCACCTGCGTTCTCCAATAATAGCTTTGCCAGCTCATTTATAATCTCTTGACACACATAATCTGGAAACTCCATGACTTGTGATGTATCTTCAACCATTTCAATCTGGTCTTGTGTTAGTCTAATTTTTTGAGGAGTCTTTATATAATCAACAAATATATCAGTTAGTTGGAATACAGAAGAATCCTTGCCATACCTAATTTCAAGTCTAACTTGAGATGGATTTCCATACCTATTAACTCCTGGCTGTTCTACTAAATCTACTGATTTACCACCAATGGTAATCTTAGTTGGAAGTGAACCATCAGTACCAGTAGTTTGTTGAATAGTTGTGTTTGGTGATATACTTCCTTCTCCAGCAGTAAGTCTTACTGGATTGGTAGGCATCGTTGTAGCACTATTTACGTTGTGTATGAAGTAATAAGGATTTCTATAAGAGGGTTGCATATAGAAGTTCCTTATTATTTGTGACCAAAGGTCTGAAGTTAAACGCTTAGCACCAATTTGTACATAAGTACCAGCATCATAACATTCGTATGTCTTTACTACTTTGAAATTGCATACACAATTCAAAATATGTAAATAATCCAATGGTAGATTTACTTCATAAACAGCTCCATACAGTGAGTTAGTTTGAGAACTAACAGCAGCGTATGTATTTGTAGCCAGAGTAGGCTGGAGGATGGCAGTAGATTTTAATACTCTAATGTCATCTGTTGATTGTTGATTTACATCATAAATGTTGTACTTCTTATTAATGTATTGGTATATCGCCTTATTTAATAAGTAGTTAAAGTCCTCAAGTAAAATACTTGGAGCAGCAGTCTTATTCATTTCAACCAATGCTCCTCTGTATACTTGTTTCGCTGTCATTTAGGTAATGTTATTTCTTAGATGCACTTTCTTCTAAGTACATATCAGGATAAGTATCTCTCTTAATAAGTTCAAGTACCTTACTGTTAGTAGGGTTCTTCATCCAAGTGATTACTGCATCGTCAGTTGCACCTAATACAATGCTATCACCATATAGATAAACCTTATTCTTAACGTATATGACATTCTTGTCTTTAGCGTCAATAAACATCAATCTCAGATTAATATCCCCACCAGTATATAGGTCAATAATCTTCTCTGGAGATTTATGTGATATTTCAAGCAAGTAGTCTGTAATATCTGCGTCTGGTGCATTACGCATATTCTTACCAAGCAATCTAGCTTTAAGTGCTCTACCTTCTGCACCTTTAGGGTCACCATAGATGTAGGAGTCAGCATCGTGGATAAGTTTCTTCTTAGAGATTCTCTTAGCAGTATCATATCCAGGTCTTTCTACATATAGTTCAGCCGTACCATAACGAGCACGAGCCTTACCCTCAGCTATTTCACCATCAATTAGTAAATTTCCTTTAGAGTCTCTCGCATCTCTTGATAGAGCAATGAGAGGACAATGTTGTATTGAGTGCCACTCAGCAGCCTGCCATTCATCATTTAGATTGAATGTAGTACCATCTTCTATAATGAATACTTTATTCTCAGGAATAAGTGGTTTACCTTCATTTCTATCCTTATCAGAGATAATCATATCACCCTTACTATCTACTGGTCTAACACAATCAGGAAATCTACCAGTCTTCGGGTCTCTAACAGGATTCATGAAGTATTTCTGCCCAACTTTACCGAACACACTTCTTAAAATAATTATATCGTCTAAAACATCAGCCATATTAATTCGTATTTTTATTGTATATCATACATTATCTTTATAATGAGTATGGGAGGGACTATAGATTAGCCCCTCCCAACACATCTTGATTATATATTTTTATTACGCTTCTTTCATAATGAAGCTTCTGTATGGAGAGAATACTCCAACACCAGAATAACCCCAGTTGATTACCTTAGATGCAGCTGTAGTACTTGAAACAATACCAGAGCTTAGACCATCTAAACCACCCACACCAGGATACTTGTTAGTAATGAAGTCACCACCCTTTAATGTAAACATTTGCCCTCAAATACACTTGTTGTGTA
>ENA-OYBY01000522-OYBY01000522.1-human-gut-metagenome-genome-assembly--contig:-NODE-522-length-14152-cov-3.982195_pt1 | contig 14152 bp, 10 predicted proteins | sample MGYA00244625_ERZ652863 | MGnify/ENA primary metagenome ERZ652863 (study PRJEB26926, sample SAMN06164696) | human gut metagenome | biome: ENVO:00009003; feature: ENVO:2100002; material: ENVO:00002003...
ACACAAGGCTATTCGTCGGCAGCGTCAGATGTGTATAAGAGACAGATCAAATGTAGCAAAAAACAAGGAGGCTAAATCCTCTCCTCGTCAGAGGACTCGGATTTTCCTTCGGAAAACTAGGAGGATTTCTTATGAAGATGAAAAAGTTTTTAGCTCTTTCCACAGCATCAGTCATGGCACTGTCTATGGCAGCATGTGGAAGCACAGACAACGGCGGCGCCGCTGAGAGTTCTGTAGCAAGCACCACTCCCGCAACTGCAGAAGCTTCCAGCGAGGCTGCAGCACCTGCAGAGGTTACCAGCCTGAATTACGCAGAGCTTACTTTGGGTGAGGATTACACCGACATTACCACGACCATTAAGGTCCTGACTAACCGTACCGACCTGTTAGAGGACGGCGCAGCAGTTCCTTTCCAGACTTACATTGATGCATTCAACGAGATGTATCCCAACATCACTGTTGATATTGAAGGTATCACCGACTATGCAAGTGATACGCTGCTTCGTCTGCAGGGTGGTGACTGGGGCGATGTTATGTTTATCCCCGCAGTTGACAAGGCTGACTTAAGCACATACTTCCTTCCTCTTGGAACTACTACCGAGATGGACGGACAGCTGAACTACTACAACCAGATGTACGAAGGCACTGTATACGGTGTTCCTTACACCGCAGGTGTTAGCGGTGGTATCGTATATAACAAGGCAGTATTCGAAGCAGCAGGAATCACTGAGATGCCTAAGACTCCCGAAGATTTCATCGCAGCATTAAAGAAGATCAAAGAGTATGACAGCTCCATCATTCCTCTGTACACCAACTACGCAGCTGGCTGGGCAATGGGCGGCCAGTGGGATCCCGCTATCAGCGGCAGTGCTACCGGAGACAGCACTTATATGAACCAGAAGTTACTGCACACAGCCAATCCTTTTGCTGATCCCGGCGACGGAACAGGCGCTTACAACGTATACAAAGTAATGTACGATGCAGTTGCTGAAGGCCTTACCGAGGAAGACTACTCCACCACGGACTGGGAAGGTTGTAAGGGTATGATCAACAATGGTCAGATCGCTTGCATGGTTCTTGGCTCCTGGGCAGTTCCTCAGATGAAGGAAGCCGGTGACAACGCTGACGACATCGCTTATATGCCTTTCCCTATTACCCTGACCAGCGGTAAGCAGGCAGCATCTGTAGGCCCTGACTACAGCTTTGGTATCAATGCCAGCACCACCGAAGACAATCAGGCAGCAGCTCTGTGCTTCGTTAAGTTCATGACAGAAGAATCCGGATTCTCCTATGACTGTGGCGGACTTCCCGTTGCTATCAAGGATACCAGATTACCGGATTTCTATGCAGCATTCAAGGGTATCGACTTCGTAGTGGATGAGCCTGCGATCGAAGGCGAAGAGGATCTGTTAAACGAGCTGAACGCTGAAAGTGGTCTTAACATCAACAACAACGGTGAGACTAAGATGCAGGAGCTGGTAGAGTGTGCAGCAGATGGTTCCAAGACTTATGATGAGATCATCGACGAGTGGAACGAAGAGTGGACTTCCGCACAGGAGAGCTGTGGTGTAGAGATCCAGTAATTAATAGGTAACTAATTTAATCTTCTGAAGTGAGAGGGAACCATTTATCCGGTTCCCTCTTATCTAAGAGAGAAGGGTATGGAGGTATTTCGATGAGTGCAGAGACAATGAAGAAAACAAAAAAACCCTTCAGCATGAAAAAATGGGTAAAGAGCAGGAACGGACAACAGACCATCGTCATACTGTCCTTCATGATCATTCCCCTGCTTTTGCTGTTCGTGTTCACCTATCTTCCTTTTGGAGAGATGGTAAAATTCAGTTTTTATAAAATGAAATATGCTACCCCGGTAGACAAAAGACAGTTTGTAGGATTTCGGAACTACATCGACGTATTTAAGAAAGATGAATGCTTCAGTGCTTTGAAGCTGAGCCTTTATTACATGGCAGGCGCAATGGTGCAGCTGGTACTTGCGTTGTACCTGGCAACGATCCTTAGCTTTAAGACCAAGTTTGGCAATATGTTCAAGGGATTCATGTTCTTCCCTTATCTGATCAGTGGTATTGCCATTGGATTTATCTTCAAATTCTTCTACACCAGAGGATTTGTATTCGATACGGTATTACAGTGGTGTGGATTTAACTTAGAAAGTCTTCCGTTCTGGCTGAAGGACAAGAGCGTTAACAATATCTCTTTGGTGGCTTCCTCGGTATGGCGTTATTACGGCAACAACATGGTACTTTTCATCGGTGCCATCATGTCTGTGGACTCCGAGATGTACGAGGCAGCAGAGCTGGACGGTGCCAATAAATTTCAACAGTTTATACATATTATCTTACCCAGCATTAAGACCATCGTTACGCTGAACGTGATCCTATCTATCACAGGTTCCCTGAGTGCTTTCGATCCTCCCTACGTTATCACCAAGGGTGGCGGCGGAACCGCAACCTACTTCGTATTGATGGACAAGATCGCACATACCAACCAGCAGGTAGGTCTTGCGTCTGCCATGGCTGTGGTACTGTTACTGATCATTTTTGCAGCAACAATTTTACAAAAGCTTTTCTTCAAACTGGTATTTAGAAGCTCCGATGCGGATAATGAAGAATATACCAGAAGAAAACGTCTCAGAAGAGAGAGAAGATGGAAGAAGGAGGCAGTGTAAGATGGCAAAGATGAAAACCAACCACAAACATTACAGCGCAGGCGCTGTCATCTGGATCGTTATTAAGTATTTCAGCCTGGTATTCTTCTCTTTCGTGGCACTTTTGCCCATTGTATCCTGTGTCATCACAGCATTCAAGACCGACGCAGAATATCAGAGCACCAATGTTATGACCCTGCCGGAAAGCTGGCTGAACTTCCAGAACTTTATTGACGCTTTTAACCGTGCCAACATGGGCAGAGCATATCTGAACTCAGCGATCATCCTGGTATTTGTACTGTTAGGATCCATCCTGGTGGGAACACAGCTTGCTTATGTACTGAACCGATTCAAGTTCCCCGGCAACGGACTGGTCCGCAGTCTGTTCCTGTTTGCAACTCTCCTTCCCGGAATTGCCATGCAGGTCTCTGTATACCAGATCATGAGTAACCTTGGATTTATCAATCATCTGTATGGTTACATCATTATGAGTATGGGTACGGATGTTATCTCCATCTACATCTTCATCCAGTTCATGGAAAATATTTCGGTATCGTTGGATGAATCCGCATTTATTGACGGAGCCTCCTACTTTACCATTTACTGGAAGATCATTCTTCCGCTTCTGAAACCCGCTATCGTGACTTCGATGGTGCTTAAGGGAGTAGGCGTATATAACGAGTATTATTGCGCCAGTCTGTATCTGCAGGACAAGAGGACTCTCGGTGTGGTTGCAACCTCCCTGTATACTTTCACCGGACCTCTTGGAAGCAAATACAATCTGATCTGTGCAGGTGTACTGATGTCTCTGCTGCCTGCATTGATCGTATTCCTGCTCTGTCAGAAACAGATCTACAGTGGAATCACCTCCGGCGCTGTCAAAGGTTAAATTCAAAGGAGAGTGCGGAATATGAAAAATGCGGAAACCATGAAAATGAGAGAAGAGATCAAAAAGCATCTGACCGAAGGAATCATTCCTTTCTGGAAAGGGATGCGGGATGACGAGTTCGGCGGTTATTACGGTTTTCTGGACTACGATCTGAATCTGGATAAAAAAGCAGAAAAAGGCTGTATCCTGAACAGCAGGATCACCTGGTTCTTCTCCAACGCATATACACTGTTGAAGGACGAGAGCCTGTTGGAGGAAGCAAAGCACGGCTACGATTTCCTGAAAGACCATTGTCTGGACAAAGAATATGGCGGTATCTACTGGTCTTTAAACTATGACGGAACCCCGAAGGATACCACAAAACATACCTACAATCAGGCATTCTGCATCTACGCGCTGTCCTCTTACTATGAGGCCAGCGGGGATGCAGAAGCCCTGGAGCTGGCGAAAAAGCTGTTTACTCTGATTGAGACTACGTGTATGGATGAGGTGGGATATCTGGAAGCATTCACCAGAGACTTTAAACCGGAATCCAATGAGAAATTGTCGGAGAACGGTGTCCTGGCAGACAAGACCATGAATACCCTGCTTCATGTTTTTGAAGCATATACGGAGCTGTACCGGGTATCCGGGGATGAAAAAGTGCGCAGACGCCTTCTGTGGATCATGGATGTGTTCGCTGAGAAAGTTTATAATCCGAAGCTCCACAGACAGGAAGTATTTTTCGATAAGCATTATAATACCATTCTGAATCTGCATTCCTACGGCCACGACATCGAGACGGCATGGCTGATCGACAGAGGCTGCAAGGTTCTGGATGATCCGGAACTGACTCAGAAGATGTATGCCATCACCAGAGACCTTACCGCACAGATCTATAAGGTGGCATTCGACGGACACTCTCTGGCCAATGAGTGTGACAGAGGTGTCGTGAATGTACACAGAGTCTGGTGGGTACAGGCGGAGACCGTGATCGGTTTCTTAAACGGCTATGAGAAAGAGCCGGAGAAAACGGAATATCTGGAAGCCGCAGAGAAGGAATGGGCATTTATCAGAGATCATGTGATCGATAAGAGACCCGGTTCCGAATGGTTCTGGGAAGTGGATCCGGAAGGAAATCCCTATCCTGACCGCCCCATTGTGGAGCCTTGGAAGTGCCCTTACCATAACGGCAGAATGTGCATGGAGGTTATGAAGAGATGTTAGAGCGTTATTACATAGAAAAAGAGAAGCAGGAGAAGCTGCTTTCCCGGAAAAATGTAAAGTCTGATTTCTACAACGGTATTTATGACCGTTATGAATATCCGGTTCTGACCAGAGAACATATTCCCCTGACCTGGAGATATGATCTCAATCCCAAGACCAACCCCTATTTCATGGAGCGCCTGGGAATCAATGCGGTCATGAATTCCGGTGCGATTGAATTAAACGGTAAGTATTATCTGGTAGCCCGTATCGAAGGCAACGACAGAAAGTCTTTCTTCGGTGTGGCAGAGAGTGACAACGGTGTCGATGGTTTCCGTTTCTGGGACTATCCCATCCTGTTGGACGATACTTGTCCGGAAGAGACCAATGTGTACGACATGCGTCTCACCAAGCATGAAGATGGTTACATCTACGGTGTGTTCTGTTCCGAGAGCAAGGATACCTCCGTAAATGATCTGTCCGCAGCAGTAGCAGCTGCCGGTATTGTAAGAACCAAAGACTTAAAGCACTGGGAGAGACTGGAGAATTTAAAGACCCTTCGTTCTCCCCAGCAGAGAAATGTAGTGCTGCATCCGGAATTCGTGGATGGCAAATATGCTTTCTACACCAGACCGATGGATGACTTCATCGAGACCGGAAGCGGCGGAGGAATCGGTTTCGGACTGTGCGACGACATTACCCATGCAGTCATCGACGAAGAGCGCATGACCAGCCTGCGGAAATATCACACCATCACCGAGGCCAAAAACGGTGCGGGAGCTACCCCCATCAAGACAGACAGAGGTTGGATCCATATCGCACATGGAGTTCGTAATACCGCAGCCGGTTTACGTTACGTCATTTATGCTTTTGCCACGGACTTAAAAGACCCGGCAAAAGTGATCGCAGAGCCCTCCGGCCTGCTGATCGGTCCCAGAGGGGATGAGAGAGTGGGAGATGTTTCAAACGTAGTATTTACCAACGGTGCTATCGCGAATGAGAAGGGGGAAGTCTTTATCTACTACGCATCCAGCGATACCCGCATGCATGTGGCAACGACTACCATAGATAAGCTTGTGGATTATGTATTCCACACCCCTTCCGATCCCGGAAGAAGCGTGGAGTGTGTGGCACAGAGATGTGAACTCATCCGCAGAAATGAAGAGTTCTTAAAACAGGAAGCAAGATAAATAACGCAGAAATGAGGTAACTCGAATGAGCAAAGTTAAGATGATCAGCCCTGCAGTACCTAATGTACCCTGGCAGGATAAACCCGAAGGCCATACCGGAGCACCGGTATGGAGATATAGTGAGAACCCTATTATTGGCAGAAATCCCGTAGAAGGAGTAGCCAGAATCTTCAACAGTGCGGTAATGCCCTATGGCGATGAATTCATTGGCGTGTTCCGCGGTGAACAGGTCAACGGTATTCCCTATATTTATTTAGGACGCAGCAAGGATGCTATTCACTGGGATTTTGATAAGAATAAGATTCAGTTCGTAGATGAAGAAGGCAAGCCTTTCATGCCGATTTACGCATATGATCCCAGACTGGTAAAGGTAGAAGATACCTACTATATCATCTGGTGTCAGGATTTCTACGGCGCAGCCATCGGTATTGCGAAAACCACGGATTTCAAGACGTTTGTAAGAATCGAGAATCCGTTCCTTCCTTTTAACCGTAACGCCGTACTGTTCCCCAGAAAAGTACATGGCAATTTCATGATGCTGTCCCGCCCTTCCGACAGTGGACATACGCCTTTCGGTGACATCTTTGTCAGTGAGAGCCCCGATATGGTATTCTGGGGCAAACACAGACATGTGATGGCAAAATCTTCCGAATGGTGGGAATCTCTGAAGATCGGTGGCGGAGCGGCACCTATTGAGACCTCCGAAGGATGGCTGTTATTCTACCATGGCGTCAGCGGAACCTGTAACGGTTATGTCTATTCCATCGGTGGAGCGATCCTGGATATTGACAACCCGTCCATCGTAAAATATCGATGTGAGAATTTCCTTCTGACACCGGAAGAGTGGTATGAGGAGAGAGGATTCGTACCGAATGTATGCTTTCCCTGCGCTACCATTCATGATTCCGAGAGCGGCAAGATCGCCATTTACTATGGCGCAGCAGACAGCTATGTAGGACTGGCGTTTACGACCATCGATGAAGTGGTTGACTATATCAAAGAACACAGCGTGGTCACAACAAGCGATACAGAAGAAGGCAGAAGATAGAATCACGGGACCCGCATAAAGCGGGTCCTTTTTGCTTATGGAGACAGCGTATGAAGGAAAATGAGGAATTATATGCCAGAATCGAAGAACTGGAAAAAGAACTGGCAGAAGAACGTATCAGGAGGAAGATTACCGAGGACAATTCCGACTGTGCGCTGTGGGAGTATGAAATTGCTTCAAAAAAATATGTGCTTTCCAGAAAGCTTGGAGGAAAGTGGAATACCACCAACATGGTCATCGAAAACTATCAGGAACAGATGCATAACTGGGGATTTGTACATCCGGATGACTGGGCGACTTTTGATGAATTCTGCGCCGCAATGGACCGGGGCGACGAGCATATCAGCTATGAGGTACGTCAGGTCAGTGATGAGTCTGCCTTTATCTGGTTCCGTTATGTAGGGATTCCGGTCTATGATAAGGATCATAAGCCATATAAGATCATGGGGAAGACGCTTGATATTACAGGAGAAAAAAAGAACCAGGAGCTGTTGGAACAGAAGGCAGAGAGGGACTCCCTGACAGATCTGTACAATAAAGCGAAAATGCGTAAGCTGGTGGAAAAGCATATCCGGCAGGCCGATGACACAGAAGGAGCTTTTATCATCATTGATATTGATGACTTTAAAACGATCAATGATACTTGCGGACATTTATACGGTGATGAAGTATTGATCAAAATTGCCAATACGATCTTGATCAGTGCAGGCATGGAGGATTATGCGGGCCGCATCGGTGGAGACGAGTTTTGTGTATTCTGCCGTGGGAAAAATGTGGGACAGCACGCTGTGGAGACAGCAGAGAGAATATCCCGTATGGCGGATCAGATCCAGCTGTCAGGCAGACGAGTGACTTTAAGTATGGGAATCTCCCGATATCCGGAGGATGCTTCCTCTTATGAGGAACTGTATCAAAAAGCGGATCAGGCGCTGTACCGGGTAAAACGAAGCGGCAAAAATGCATTCAGCGTGTACGACAAGAACTATAATTATGTCGATTATACCTCAGAACGGAAAGGAACAGACCGGGAGACCGGTTTCTGGCAGGAGCTGGAGAAATATTATAAAGGACGTCAGTGGACAGAAACGGAAAGTGAAATTCTGTCTACTATGACGCGGATGATGGAAAGCTACCTGAACCATGAAGAATATGCAGGGAATGTCAGGGAGCGGGAAAAGGATACAGAAAAGCCGGAACCGGACATTGCCGGAATGGAGACAACGGAAAGCTTTTCGATAAAACTGGAACAGATCCTGCCCTGGCAGGACGGTCAGTATGCAGAGGTATTTCTGGGCATCCGGGATTACGATGAGATTTCCGCGAAGATGAGTGAGGAAGTGAAAAACAGCCTTCTGTACCATCTGGGGACGCACATTCAAAAGCACCTGAAGGGACAGGAAATGGTGTGCCATGTGAAAAAGGATGAGTTCCTATTGCTGTTGGACAATCATGTGGAAGCTGCTTCGGAGAAGATCGGTCATATTATGATCATGTTCGAAGCTATGATCGGAGATAAATACCCCGATGTATCGATCAACCTGTACAGCGGCATTTATTATCTGGAGTCCAGAGGATACCGCCCGGAGGAAATTTTCCGCATCGGCAAGACTCTGAAAAACAAGGCGAAACGTTATTGCACTCTGGAAAACAGCATCTATGAGAACCGCAAGAGTGCGGGGAACATCATTGATAAAGAAGCCGGAATCCTGAACCGGGGCAACCTGACCAGACTGAAAGGTTTTATGAACCGTGCAGCCAAAGGAGAGCGGCTTACGGTAGGATTTATCGGCGGTTCCATTACCCAGGGATTTTCCGCTACGGATCCGGAAAAATGTTATGCGGCAAGGACATTTGGCTGGCTGAAAAAGGTATTTCCCAATACGGAATTTGATTATGTGAACGCCGGAATCGGAGCTAACGATTCCCAGTTCGGCGCGGCGAGAGTACAGGAAGACCTGCTTCAGCGGCTGCCGGATCTGGTATTTGTGGAATTTTCCGTGAACGATCACAGTACGCCGCATTTCTGTGAGACCTACGAAGGTCTGGTGAGGCAGATTTATGGCAGTGCGAGCGCACCGGCAATGGTGCTGATCCATAATGTCTATTATGATACCGGTAAAAGTGCGGCATATTATCATGCGCAGGTAGGACGACATTATGATCTGCCCTGCATCAGTATGCAGAACAGTATCTATCCCGCTGTGGCAGCCGGAAGACTGCCGGCAGAGAAGATTACGGCAGATTTCCTTCATCCCAATGATCTTGGTCATGAATTCATGGCATCTGTGATCACGAATTTCCTGGAAAAGGTAATCCATGATAAAACGCAAGAGCCGCAGGAAATTTTCCCGGCCCCGCTGACAGAGAATGCCTATGAGCATTGCGTGAGACTACAATATTTTAATTCCACACCGGAGAAGAGCGGTTTTGAAGAAGATATGACACCGCAGAGAGACATCACGGATATTTTCCGTAACGGATGGAGCGCCGGAGAAAAAGGAGCTTATCTGGAGTTCACTTTCCGGGGAACCGGTGCCGCCGTGCAATACCGCCGAGTGAAGGACGGACCTGCACCCATTGCCACAGCAGTGGTGGATGAGAACCCTGAGACGGCGTGCGTGTTGGACGGAACCTTTGATGAGACCTGGGGAGATAAGATGGAACTGGCAACGATTGCGGAGCATCTGCCCTATGGGGAACACCGGGTGAGAATCGAGATCACGGAGACACACGAGAACGATAAGGCTGGATTTTATCTGGTGTCATTGATTGTATCCGGGGTAAGAACAGAAACAGAAGCGGAATAGGCATAGTACGGAAGTCAGGTAGACAGATCGGAAGAAATGTGTTACATATCAGATAGAATATTTTTCCAGAAACGGACGTTGCAAAGCTAAGTAGCGGAATAACGGGAAAGATGCCGTGCAATACATAGTAAGTATCATGGGAAAGGATAGATGATCATGAACAAAGATATTATTTTTTTAACACCGGTGTGTACCCACAATATCTGGGGCGGTACCCGGTTAAACAGAGAATTTGGGTACCCCATCGAGGGCGACGACATCGGTGAGTGCTGGGGTATCAGCGCCCATCCCAACGGAGACGGCACCGTGGCAAGCGGCGCTTATAAGGGAATGAAGCTGTCCGAGCTGTGGGAGAAGCACCCCGAGTTGTTCGGAGACACGGGAATGGATCGTTTCCCGCTGCTGATCAAGATCATTGATGCAAAGGACGACTTAAGCATCCAGGTGCATCCGGATGACGCTTATGCGAAGGTACATGAGAACGGATCCCTGGGCAAAACCGAGTGCTGGTTCATCTTAGACTGTAAGGAAAATGCTACGCTGGTGGTTGGACACAACGCGAAGAGCAGGGAAGAACTGGAGCAGATGATCCAGGAAGGAAAGTGGAAAGAGTTCATCCGTGAGATTCCTATTAAGCCCGGGGACTTCATCCAGATCGATCCCGGTACCGTACATGCCATTAAGGGCGGTACACTGCTTCTTGAGACCCAGCAGAGCAGCGATATTACCTACCGGGTGTATGATTATGACCGACTGAGTAACGGTAAGCCCAGACAGTTGCACATCACCCAGAGTATTGATGTCATTACCGTCCCTGCCAAATCCGCAGAGAACAGTGTGGTACACACGGAGAAAAAGGACGATGCGATCCAGCAGTTGATCTGCTGCCCTTACTACACCGTATACCGTATTGATGTGGAGCATCGTGTGGAGACCTGGCAGGATAAGCCCTTTGTTCTCATGAGCGTGGTAGAGGGCGAAGGCACCCTGAACGGTACTCCTTTAAAGAAGGGCGATCACCTGATCCTGCCCGACGGCTACGGTAAGGTAGAGTTACAGGGCAGGATGCAGATCATCGCATCTACGATCTGAGTTCACGACAGATCAAACTCCGGTCACTTGATTTATTTCCCAAGTACAACGGATAGCTTGATTTCTTTTTCTGTTTCGCTCAGGTCGAAATCACCGCCGTCGGAGACGGTCACGCGCAGTTCATAGAGCACGCCGTCTGTCAGCTCCGTCACATTTGCTCCGGTCTCGTCTGTGAGCGACCACAGTTCAGAGCCAACCTTTTCCAGCTTGCCGTCTGCACCATAGGCGTAGAGCGTCAGATCGGAGGCACTGCCGGACAGGTTGTTCATACGGAAGGCTACCATGGTGTTGGGATGCACGTTGCAGATGGTCGCGGTGTTGTGCCAGCTTGCAACCGTACCTTCACCGCCATCCTGCTCAAACTGATCCTGCGAAAGAACATTTCTTGCCGCCTGATCAAGATCAACCTCACGGTACGGAAGCTCGGGCAGGTACACAAAGCGATCCTGCAAACGCAGCAGTTCCAGATAGCCTGTCGGGCAGTAGAGCGTATTTCCGTTGCTGCCGGTGTACATGCCGATAGCCATATTATTGTAGCCGTATTTGTTGGACACATCCATCGTGAAGACGGTTTCGCCCGTTGCAAAGTCCAAAATAATGTACTGCCACATGCCGGTATCCAAATCCTGTACATAACCGTAGATATAGCCTGTTGCAGTGGAGAGCTTCATGATCGCCGTGTCGCGCAAATCGTTCCGGCTCCAGACGCTCTTCATTTCATAGCCATCCGAGGTTTTTAAGGTGTCCACCCGCTCAACGCCCGGGGCGATCATAACATTACCCTTCATCAGCCAGTTCTGGTCATAAATGTTGGCGTAGCTCTGAATCGAAGAGTCATTGTCAGGGTCGGCAAGACCTGCGTTACCAGCGCCGAACCAGTTGCAGACGATCGTGCTGACGGTGCCTTCACCGTCGTCATAAACGATTGCAGAGTTTTCAACCGCCACCTGATACCCATCGGGCAGATCATCCAAAACAGGCATGCTGGCTACGACCTCTCCGGTCTTCATGTCGAGCGCAAGAAGCTTAACGGGGTCTGCGTTGTCGGTGAACAGTACAAGGTTTGGTGTCAGTGTGGGCGAGCAGCCGCCACCCCAGGCAAGGCCGCCGCCGGTAGTCTTATCGCCATCATGACTGACCTTCGCACCGACACTCTCATATGGCGTGCACCACACAACGTTCACACCTTCTTCCGCGCGCAACAGATAGCAGTTCTGGTTCGTCAGAATGACCGCACCGTCTTTGGAGGCAGCAATGCCGTTCTCTGCGCCCTCGCCAAGGGGCAGCCCGTAAACAAAGACAGCCTTTGAAAGATCGGTTTGTTCGCCATTCAGAATCGATTCTATCGCTGTGTGGGCAATGTAGCCGAGAACACCCTGCTGCTGCCGCTCGGGATAGATTCGGAAGCCGCCGGTGGCGAACCAAAGGTTTCCGTCGTAGTCAAAGACCACGGACAGAAGATTCTGTGTCAGCTCTTTGCCGAGCGCGGTCTCAGCAGCTGCCTTGATATCGATATCCAGAACCTTTTCAAATTCCGGAATGACGCTGCCATCTTCCTCTGTCGTACGCAGTATCAGTACATGGTTGTTGCTCGTCGGGCAGACGACACGGTTTTTAGAGTCAAGGAATGTGTAGGAACTCTGGATGACGTAACCGCCGCCATCATGCTGCATCGGTGAAAAATAGCCGAGCGTCTTCGTCTCTGTTGCATTCAGATCACGGATGGCGATGCCGCCGAGCAGTGGCACGACCGCGTGACCGTAGTTGTCAAAGTAAATCGCGGGTGAGGCGTTCGGGTTCGTTGTCTCAAAGGAAACATTGATTTCCGGATAGATGCCGAGCGGCAGAATTTCATCCGTTGAGTCGGTGTTGTAGCCGTCGTGATGGATGTTTGCATCACTTTTTGCCATATAAGGGTTTTCATCCACGTGTTTGGGTTGTAAAGCCTTCACGGGCAGTGCACCGGATAACGGTGCAGAAGATGTTGTTTCGTCCTCTGCCGGTGTGGGCGTTCCACCACAGGCCGCCATAGACAGGCACAGTGTTCCCGCCAGAAGAAAGCTAAATACAGAATAAATCTTTTTTCTCTTTTTCATCAATAATCCTCCTCATTGTTATGTTTGTTGTGATCCGCCCGGAATAAGGCAGACGTTTTTTTCCCATCTGACCATGTAGAAAGTCCCTGCTGAAACGCTTCTTCTGTTATTGGCTCTAACAGAAAATAGTCTACACGCAGCCGAAATGCATGCAGGGAAAAATCCAGATCGCTGCACCAGATGATGCGTGTTTCGGGAAAAAGCGTTCGCAGATGCTCCACCGCATTCAACCCTTCTACTCCCGGAAGTGCGATCACAGTGCAGGTTGGCGCATTTACACGCGCCACATCAAAGAACAACTCCTGCCCACGGTAACAGTCCATTTTGGGAAACAGACCGCGTTCAAAGCAGAACCGTGAAAGCTGCTCTATATAAAAGGCTTCCTGTGTTTCGCTACTTGTCAGCACGGCAATGCGGTACACAGCACTCCCTCCCTTCTGCCGTCATTGATGCTTTCTGCTTGTCAGTATACGGATATGCAAACGCTTTTCAAGCCGTTTGGCACGAAACCCTCAATTCCGTCACGAAATCTGAGTTTTTCATTGTGTCGGTGTTGGACAGGTATGATATAATTTAGTTTGGAATAGTTACTGGAATTTTTTACAAAGGAGTCAGTCCGGTATGAGAATAGCAATAGTGGATGATATCGAGACCGAACGTGCGCTGTTGAAAATGCGGCTTGAGCGACAGCTGAGCTTGTACGGTGTAGAGACGGAGATCTTAGAATTTGACAGCAGCGAGAGCTTTCTCGCAGCAGAAAAAGAACGGCACTTTACTGTGGCATTTCTGGACATTTACATGAAAGGATTAAGCGGCATGGATGCCGCAAAGGAACTTCGGAAGACGGATGCAGACTGCTTTCTGATCTTCACCACAACATCTACCGACCATGCACTGGAGGGATTTCAGGTGCGGGCATTCCACTATCTCGTGAAGCCCTTTTCCGAGGGAGAACTTGCCGGTCTGCTTACTGAAATGCTCGCTAAACTTCCGCGTCCTGAGCCGATTCTGACGGTGAAAGTCAGTGGCAGCGATGTTCGCCTTCGCTATAGGGACATTATTTTTGCCGAGCATTTTGCTCATATGATCAACATTCGTACGACTGCCGGTAAAACGCTTGCCACGCGGCAAAGCTTTAAGGCATTTACCGAGCCTGTCTCTTATACACATCTCCGAGCCC
>ENA-OYBY01000533-OYBY01000533.1-human-gut-metagenome-genome-assembly--contig:-NODE-533-length-13990-cov-7.751058_pt1 | contig 13990 bp, 12 predicted proteins | sample MGYA00244625_ERZ652863 | MGnify/ENA primary metagenome ERZ652863 (study PRJEB26926, sample SAMN06164696) | human gut metagenome | biome: ENVO:00009003; feature: ENVO:2100002; material: ENVO:00002003...
ATCTAGTACGGTCTCGTGGGCTCGGAGATGTGTATAAGAGACAGTTATTATACTGTTTTACATAATATTTTCCTCTATTATACATATTCATCTGAAAATTTCAATTTCTAAAATTTCAGTTTCTAATAATCTTTTCTGTTAAAGCCTCTTTTTGCTATGTCACAGACTCAACGCTGTTCTAACAGCTTATAACTCTTCCTGTTCTAGCTGTAACCCTGTGTGAGATTGATATAACAGTCCTGTTTTCAGATACATTTTTTAATGCCTTTAGTACTTCTCTTTCTGTATCAGCATCAAGATTAGCAGTTATCTCATCTAAAAGCAGAAGCTGTGGATTAGCAGCAGTTGCCCTTGCAATAGACAATAACTGCCATTGTCCCTGCGAAAATATTTCCTGTGTGCAGGGTGTATCATATCCCTTATCAAAGCTCATAATTGTATCGTGAAGTCCTGCAAGCCTGGCTGCATTCACAACCTCATCCATAGATATAGCTTCATCATATAATGTAATCTGGTCTTTAACTGTTCCTGGCACCATATGAAATGTCTGTTCAACATAACCAAATATTCTTCTTTTCATATTATCAGGTATATTACTAGAATCAATTCCATCAATTAGTATCTGTCCCTTTAAAGGCCTGTATAAGCCTAAAAGCAGCTTGAATATTGTGCTCTTTCCCGCACCTGTCCTTCCCTGCAGTGTAACCTGTTCACCCATATCAACATTGAAGCTCTTATCTTTAATTATAATATGGTCAGCTTCATATCCGAAAGTTACATTATTAAACTTGACATATGGTGTGCAGGCTTTTCTAGCTTTTAATTCTTCACTATTATTGATGCTAGCTGTCTGTGTTTCTAACGCAGCATTAATATCTGCACTTATATCAGCATTAAAATCCGCCATAATATCTGCTTTAATATCAACATTAAAATCTGCCTTAATATCTGCTTTAACATCTTCAAATGCCGGGAGTGCAAAGAATTCATTTATTCTTCTTACACCGGCAATTGCTGACTGTATAGTCTGGATTTCCATACCAAGGCTCTCAACTGGTGCAAATATCTGTGATATGTAGTTAATAACAGCTACCGCCGTGCCTGCCGACATGCCAAAAAGTGTAAGAGCCTTTGCATTGCCCGATGCTGAAAACAACATAACTACCGCTACTACAATTGCATTTAGTATAAGAATAACCGGTGAATATATGGCATCGTAAAAGTTGGTCTTTTCCATAGCCTTATAGCTGTCACCTATATATTCATCATATTTTTTCTCCATATACTTTTCCTTGCCAAGATTATGTATTGTACGGATGTTATGTAGTGTTTCCGGTACATGTCCCGAAGCCTTGCTTACTGCACGCCGGTTTCGCAGCTGGGCTTCAAGCATATTCCTCTGCACATATCGGGTAAACCAGAATATAAATGGCAGTAATATAAGCAATAATATTGCAAGCCCTTTATTTCTGAACCATATAACTGCAAGAATACTTATTATCTTACATGTATCCGCAAACATACTGACTATACCTGAGGTAAACAGATTCTCTACAGTATCAACATCGCCAACGAATCTTGACACCACAGCTCCCGGCTCCTGCTTACTTAATGACGCGGCAGTCAGTCTGGTAAAATGCTCCATAAGGCCACTACGCAGAGCATGCGTTATCTTTTGACCAAATACAGTAAGAAGTCCTTCCCTTGCAGCCTCCATAAGACCTGTGATCACATTAAATACCATATAAAGAAATATAAGATATAAAGGAACCTGACATCCTGCTGCCAATGTATCTACTATTCTTCCAAGTACAAGCGGTGGATAAAGTGCAGTTATAACTGCACCACATACTGCTGTTATAATACCAAGTGAAAGCCACTTTTTCTTTATTGTAGTATGCAATATTATTGAGCCTACACTAAGTACTTTGCCGCCATTATCAACATTGCTATTATGTTTACTCATGCTTATCCACTACCCTTCTGCTGTTTTCCACTACCTTTGCTGCAGCCAGCCCTTCATTCTCTGTTTCTACAGTTCTGCATTCTTCAACACTTACCGTTTCATACATTTTTCTGTAGCCAGGACATTCCAACATAAGTTCTTTATGTGTTCCAACATTTGCCTTACCGGCATCCATCCATATAACCTTATCCATCTTCGGAAACATATAGAGACGATGAGATATAAGAATAACGATATTATCTGATGCCATATCTTTAAGCTTCTTATATATCTGTTCCTCTGTATTCCTATCGAGTGCTGAAAATGGATCATCAAGCACCAGCACCAGCTTCTTATGACAAAGCATTCTTGCAAGTGCTATTCTTTGTGCCTGTCCACCCGACAGCCTGATTCCTTCACTTCCAATAATGGTATCTGCTCCCTGCTCCATAGCCTCAACCTCTTTATCCATGCATACTGCCCTGAGGTATTCAAAAACATCATAATCATCACCTAACAACACATTATTCCTTACAGAATCGTTAAATAATTCAGGATCATGTCCAAGATAGCTTATTATTCCCGACCTTACATTATCCGCAGCGTTTCTTAGCTCACATCCGTTATATCTGATACTTCCCTCATATGGATATTCACACAGAAATGTCCTTCCAAGTGTTGACTTACCACTAGCAACCGGACCTGTAACACCTATGATCTGTCCCGGCTCTGCAGTAAAGGAAATACCATTATATACATTTTTTCCATCTGGATATGTAAAGCTTAAGTTTTGTACCTCAAGCCTTCCTGATGTCTGATTTTTACAATCTGTATCCTTAGCCTGAATAACCATAAGCGGCTTAATACGTTTCCATGAAACCTGTGCCTTATGAACTGCATTAAACAGCTTCGCCGCCTTCGAGGACTTATCAGATAACTTTATAAAGCAGGTTAGGAATGTTGTAAATGCTGCAATATCCCAGGTTCTCCATCCTGTTCCAAGTACATTTCTGCTGCCAAAATATAATATAAATAAAATGCCCATCATAGATATTATTCTATATAATGGTGTAAGAGAAGAATTCCATATATTAGCATAAATAGCTGATTTCTCATACTCAGCCAGATTATCTTCGTACGCATTTTTTCTGTCAGCTTCCCTGCCATAAACTCTGTAGGTTATAGCATTGGATGCTCTGTCGAGTGTTGCATTACTAAGGATACCAGATTGTTTTTTATACGCAGAACCTGTTTTCTGGACTATTACTTTCATCTTTTCAGCAATGATATAAGATATAGGTGGAAATATCATTGCAATAAGTGCCAGCCTTACATCATATACAAGCAACATTCCTGCATATGCAGCCAGCGCAACTCCTGTATCAAATATTTCTGTTGTAAACTTTCTCATGCCTTCAGCACAATCATCTACATCAAGTATGGCCTTTGTCATAATATCACCCATACCTTCACCTTCAAGCTCTGTCCTGCTCTTTAATACAAGTGTTCCATATAATATTTTCTTCATTCTTCTATTAACATTATTGGCGAATCTACGAACATAAAAACGTTTTATATATCTTGATACCTGAACTACTCCAATTGAAATCACATATGCAATAACAAGTATAAGCATATCCTTGTATACAGCATTCTTTGCCAATATATCTATAAGACAGCCTGCCATTTTTCCTTCAAACCATGGTCCAAACAAAAGTCCAAGATTGTATATAAAACCTGACACAGTTATTATAAGCAATACCTTCCACTCTTCTTTAAAATATGATAGTATTCTGTCGGCTTTAAATGTTTTATGCGCGGTCACATTTTTGTTATCTGAAGGATTTACTCCATTATTTCTTAATTTAAAATCCAATCTCATCTGGTGCCACAGAACATTTCCATGAGTGGATTTATCTGTTATCCCCTCATCAACGAATCCAAACTTGGAATAATATGGAACAAGGCTTTCTTTACATGTTAATACAAGCCCTTTCCGGTTCTGTTTTCTGGCATCTAAGATGGCCTTCTTAATCAGCTCTTTCGCATATCCACATCTGCGATATTCAGGAAGAGTATTTACACCAAAAATCATCTGCCATGCACCATTCTCATTATGCATTGATGCATTTTCATACATCTCATCTGTAAGATCAGCCTCATCCGTAACAAAACCATCTACAAACGCAATGAGTTTATCATCATCAAACATAAGCCAGAAATGATTTCCATAATATTTTATTCTCTGCTCAAATTCTTCTTTAGTTGCTGCCTCTAAAACAGGAAAACATTCGGATTCAACCGATGCAATATCGTCTAAATCAGCCATTGTTGCATATCTTATATTCACAATCATTCCTTCTTTACTATGATTTTTTCATTATAGCTTGCTGTAAGGCAGATAATGCTCATTATATGTGCATATCTAATACTTTCTACTCTATCACATACTCATACATTCTAAACAGCCTGTTTCCAACCACCTCATAAAATACGTTTTCAGTACTTACATATTTAACTCCAGCTCTTCCAGACATCCGGCTGGTATCCAAGTGTTGATACTTTTCCACTAGTCTCTCAAAAGAGGCTTCAAAGTTTAAATCATCCTTATCACTTCTTTTTCTTGGACCTTTCATGTGGTTTTTACTGCTTGCCCGCCTTGCCTTCTTACTTATATGTCTTTCCATTAACATAAAATCAATATTTTCATTTGTATACCATTTCCCGGACTGATGAATGGCATATGCACCCTTACTTAATGCCATGGCAGCAACACCATAATCCTGCGTAACTACTAAATCTCCTTTTTCACAAAGGCTTATTAACTTAAAATCAACCGCATCAGCTCCGGCACCCACATATACCACTTCTGAATAGTTTGATGTAAGATAATGATTAGTATCACACAAAAGCGTTACGGCAATATTATGACTCTTAGCTATTCTTTCAACTATCCCTATCACAGGACATGCATCAGCATCTACATATATATGCATACTCTTATCTCTTTCATTTACAATCAATTGTTATATACATTTAGGAACTGTCTCTATTTCATTCCCACAGATAACTTATACCAGCGTTTTATGTATGGATCATCAAAAAGCTCAAGGTCGTTTTCTGTAAGTCTCACGAAAAGCCCTGTAAGCCCGTCATACTCATTAATGTCTCCTGCAGGATACAGTTTACATTTTAGCTGCTCTATTGTCCAGTTACTCTTAACTGAATTGTGAAGCATAGACGTTGTCGCATAATTAGACGGGTTATCCTCTCCTCCAATGGCAATAGGAATGATGTGGTCAATTGTTGGGACCAGCTCCCAGTAGGCACTGTGACATTCTTCCATCTTCCAATGGCTCTGATATGGAAATGTATCCGGCATGTAATATGATAACACCTTTAACAATCCCGGATTAACAAGCTTTTCCCCGGTATATCTGTCTATAAATCCGTCTCTTACAAACTGCTCATACTTTTCCTTATCTGTATAGCTTCTTCCCTCCGGTTTTAACTTCTTAAATGGATATTCCTTATTTATAAGATTCTTTGCCGATTCGATATTACCTGTGAGAATACTCTTAGCACTTTGTTTGATTGTTGTAATCTTATCCATAAAAACACACCTGCTTTCCTTTATCAGTTTTATAAACAGGAAGTTACCGAGTTATGCTTTCAATTATTTCTTTTGCAACACTATCAATGCTCATGTTAGACGTATCTATTATGCTTGCATCATAATAGTGATTACTTAAATACTGTGTTGCCTCTGGCATATAGGTTACTGCCAAATCGATGTCTCGATTTTCTTGGTTATTTATGCGTTGATGTAGGATTTCCGTCTTGGCCGTTAATATAAAATGGTGACTCTCAATATTTGCGAAGCCATCTATAAGTTTCTGATTGCAATAATCATTAATCAATGCAACTGGAATGACTAAACAGTTGCAACCTCCTTCTTGTATTATTTCTGTTATTTCATCAACGAGAGCATCAACCAAATATTTTTTAGCTTCTGGATATCTTCTCCCAAAACGATCAGAATCTGAAGTTGGCTTATATTTTTCTTGCAATGCATCGAATTCAAGCAGATGTGCCTGTGGTATTTTCTTAACAATCGCAGCAGCAACAGCAGACTTTCCAATTCCAAAAGTACCATCTATCCAAATGATCTTCATATTCTTCTCCTGTAAATTCCGATTTTCTTAATTCTACAAACTGAGAATTGTCGATTTCTTTACATCGATAAAGTTCAATTTATCTCTCGATTCATAATTTTCTCTTCAAGTAAATTACCCACATGCTTTGTTTCAAAGAACATTTCTTTATTTATAACAACAATTATAATTGCCGCAATAACAACAAAAATAGTTTGTATACATTTTGTTTCAGGAGTCATGTTTATCTTTTCCTGCATAATATTTATAAACAAATGAAAAATAATTGTTGCAAGCATACTTCTGTTATTCTTTACATATACCCATGTCTGAAGGAAATCAAGTGGTATCACGCTAAGAAGAAAGTTAATCACATACATGATTCCCATCTCTTTAAGTCCATACTGGTACGTTCCAGGTATCCAGAATAATGGCAAATGCCACAAAGACCAGATACATCCAAAGATGATAGACTCCTTAAACCAGCTGTTGTACGCACCAACAGCATCCTCTCCATAACCTCTCCAACCTAACTCCTCTATGCAGGATGCCAACAAAATTGTAAGAAATGCAGACGTACCACCTATAGAAAATGAAAAGTCTTCTGTAAATGAAAACTGATTTATACTACCGCCAAATAATACTGATGTACCGATTGAAGCCGTCACTATCACAGCAAATATCAGCACTGCAATTAATATATATTTAGGTTTTATTCTATAAAACCCAATCAGCTTCTTCTTAAAGTCATTAATGAGTGCTTTATTCTTAGACGTAAATACAGTTACTACGGCAACCACGGCAGGTGAAACCAAGCCAAGAAACATTCCAAGATAAAGCCCCGTCCCTTCATTAAGTAAAATTGCAAATAGCCACCAGAACCAAGTGCAGGCAAATGTAATCAAATAGAATCTGACCGGTCGATATATATACTTTTCCATGACTACACCTCAGCCTCTACAATCACAAGCTCACTCTTTATACCATTGAGCTCGATGTAATTGTCTGCTTCGGCATCTGAAAAGTCATCAACCTTTTTGCCCTGTCTCTCATAATAAATATGAGTTGCTATTCCCTTTTTTGTGCTTCTAAATCTATAATCTGCAGGAATTGTAAGTCTTGATGTTGCTGACAACTGATTAATCTCAATCGCACCCTCATGTGATAAAACACTGATCTGCATATCAAGATTTGAATCTATCTCAATTTCACTTTTATTTCCCTGAAGGGTAACTTCGCTAATTTTGCCATTTACCTCAATATGTTCATTTTCTATGTCAGTAATATTCAGTGTCCTTGCATTAACTGATAACTCGATTTTTCCAATATATTTTACTGGAATAAAAATAGTAATGACCAAACTCTCCTTTGCATCTGCTTCACTGGCTTCATTAAATCTGTTAAGATCAATATCGATTCGGTTTTTTATATCATCAATCTTTACTTTATAATCTGCCAGAAGATTCTTATAGACATTTGAAAACATTGCGACTTCAATTTTTTCTCCATGATATGCCTTTAAATCTACAGCATATGCTCCACCAAGCTTGATATCAAAATTCTTCTTACCATCAATATCGTATTCAGTACGACTTTCATAGATGTAATCAGACTGCTTTTTATCTGATTTCTCATTCGAAAGTAATTCATCTACTGATATCTGGAAGAGAGCTGCTATTGCCATCAGATTTGCAATATCCGGTGTTCCTGTTCCGTTCTCCCATTTCGACACCGCCTGTCTTGTCACATTACATGCCTCAGCAATGTCATCCTGTGTAAGCTGATTCTTTTTTCTGTAAAACTTAATATTGTCACCTATCAAAATAAGTACCTCCAATTCAATTTATACCCAAAATTATACCGACAGGTGGCTGAAAGTAAAGAAAACATTGGTTGCAAACGCGCAACTTTGGGATGGTTGCTATTCAATCTTGCTTTTTATTTCTATAAAGCATATATCTTTTCTGTCCCAAGATGCTCAAATGGTCTAAACAGTTCTCTTAAGGAATCTGACTTCGACCAATCAATCTTAGAAACAAATGTTCCAAATGAGCGCATTGCATTTTTAGGATTTACCTGATTGAGAAGAAATTTCCATTTCCATTCCCATACACGCCTTCTGCTTTGATTCCGTCTGTGTCTTTTCTTTCACCTCTTCCGCAGCGTACACTCCCTGTTGTGTTTTCTTTGAAAAAAAGACGGACATACATGCCCGCCTTCTCCATGGTTATTTTCTCGTTTCATTTTTTTACTATCGTTTCTATGAATTCAAATTTTCTCTGCGTTTCTTTACGGTAATAATCAATCCCGTTGCGGAAAGAATTAATAGTATAAACAGCCATACACTCGGTGTGTTGTCTCCGGTTTTAGGTGCAGTCACATCCTTCTTATCAGTTCCACTCGATGGCTTGTCATCAGAGGAATCGCTATTGTTATTGTCATTCTGGTTGTTATCACTGTTATCAGAGGTATTTGCTTTGATGGTAAATGTGGTGCTTGCAGAACCATCCGTCCAAAGGATTTCAACTGTATTGGTTCCTGCCGAAAGTGTATTCAGGTAGGAAGCTTTCAGTGTGATAATGGTAGAGCCTTCCTTTGCAGTGTAGTTGCTCCTGTCTATCAAATTTCCGTCCACCTTAACTCCGGTAAACTTGGAGAAGTCTCCGTTACCCCGGATGGTGATATTACCATCACTGTCATGCGTCCAACTACTGTTTGCTCCATCAATAATCTGATAGGTGTTATTCGGTGTGTCAGGATTATCGGAACCGCCCGCATCCTGTACGGTCAATGTTGCAGAATTACTCTCTACGTTTCCTGCGCTGTTTGAAACAACACACTTATACTTAAATCCGTTGCAGCTTATATTGACTGTGGATGTGGTATAGCTCGTTGCCGTTGCACCGTCAATGTTTACCCATCCTTTCCCATCATTTCTGTCTATCTGCCACTGATAGGTAAGATCTGTACCGCTTGCTGCTATGGTAAAGGATGCAGTCTCACCTACCTTCACTGTCGCATTGCCAGGCTGTGTGGTTATGCTTGGTGCAATCACATCCGGCACATCCGGTGTCTGGCTTTCCTGTTTAAAGGTAACTTCTATGGTGTGATCAGTATTCACATCACTAAAGGTGTAGCTTGTGGTTGCTGTCACTTCCGAACCATCCACCTTTACGTCCGCAATATAATATCCTTCGTTCGCCTTGATTGTATATGTAAGCTGACCTGCGGCAGATACCGTTGTCGTGCCACCGGGAGAGATTGTTCCACCGATACCTGCCGTTGCGGTAATCTTGTAGCTTGCTGTACCGCTCGGAGGCGTTATCGGCGCTGTATCCGCCGTAAAACTCCAGCTTCCACTGAATACCACGGTTGTATCGTTTAAGCTGCCGGTACCCCAGCCCGAAAAAGCCCATGTGCCGTTTTTGCCATCCTTTGGCGCCTTAATGCGAGTTGCAGCGGTATATTCCGTATCCACAGCATCCCTCGCCTGCTGCTCGCTGGAATAGGAGTTGCTATTCTGCGGCAGCGTTACGCCTGTCGGGAATACAGAGCCCCAATCATATTTCACCGTATAATTTTTTGTCACCGGCGGCTCGGGGCGTTCCTCAGTCCTTTTATAAATATAACGAATCGTCATACCATTGCTCGGGACAGCATTTTCCATTCCCTCCGCGTGAACAAAAACGTAGCCGTGCAGTTCCTGCGGCGGCTGCCAATCAACCTTTTTGCCTACCGGAACAGTAAAGGTAGTCGGCATGGTGTTTGGAACATCTGTGCCGTCCTCCAGCTGATATTGGATGGTGACATCGACATAGCGCTGCTTCTCCGTATCATCATGAGCCAATACCTCGCCTGTCGCACCATCTACAATATCAAAGCCGATGGTATCGCCGTATTGCAGAATGGCATTCTCCGGAATCGTGTAAACCAGAGAGCAGTTGACAAGGCCGGAATCAAAGTCGCTGCCCTTGTAATCCAATGCACCCTTTGGCCAGAATTTGCTTTTCTCTTTCCAAACAGGGATGTCAAACTCCTTTGTAGTGAAAACCTGCTTCCCATCTGTCGTGACCGCTTTGTCACCGTTGGAATGTTCCACCCACAGGCGCAGGGTCACAGTCTTCGCTTGGGTATCCGAAAGATTTTGTATAATGGTACGCAGCTCAACCTGCTGCCCCTTCATTTTGCTATAATCAAAGTTGTTTTTACTGCCGCCGCTTAATAGACGGCTATTCCTGTCATATTGATAGCTCGCATATGCGGAGGAATTCGCTGCCTCAAAGGCAAAAGGTTTTTCTGCAGGATTTCTGTAATCACCGATATACTTTTTCACCTCAGGAACAGCCACATAAAGCGCAGGGGGATTTTTAATGAGCTGACTCATAACCTTCATGCCCTGCAGCTTGCACACATCGCAAAAATCATTCTGAAAGGTCTCTCGCATCAGACAATCCCTGCTGGAATTATAGGTATAAGGATAGTAGTCAAGATGCGGGCAGGTATAGGTATTACGGAAGCCAAGCAGCTGCTTCCACTTCACTTTCGTGGGATCTTTTGTTGCAGTCATATTCAGTGATGTAGTGTAATTCCACTCATCTACAGGAACAGTGCTATAATTATATTCATCTCCCAGATGGAACAGACCGTGTCCCAGTTCATGCCGCTGGGTAAACGCAGAATATGCGTTTCTCGCTGACGCAACAATATAGTGAATACCATATTGTTTATTATCATGAGAGCCACCGAAATACTCACCGCTATTCGCCAACACAACGAATTGGTTGATATTTTCATACACATAATCATACTGTCTATAATTATGATCCATCGTGTTTTCGTTTGGATGCGTTTCATTAGGAATATGTGCGTCATGAATCTTCTCGATAAACGCAGGGCCTATGATGCGCTCCAAAACATGGTTGCGCCAGTTCCCTTTGTTAGTAGAAATTCCTCCTTTGGCGGTCGCAGCAAAAAATGTGCTGGTACCGCCATAGCCATCCACCGATGCCGTGCAGAGTGCATAGACATTAAAGCGATCCGCCATGCTGCGATATGGCTCTATCTGCAATACCTCCCCCCACAGCTTTTTTACATCCTCGACAAACTGCTTTTGCTGGCTTTTGGTGTAGCCCTCGGCGCAGTACACAATCACCATGTTCTCCTTATCGCTGCGAGGCTTCTGGATTGTATACACCGGTACGGTTACATTTGCATATGCAGGATCCTCAGTGTAGAGGGTACTCATCTCCAGCTGTAGATACTCATCCGTGTTCACATTCCAGTCACCATTCACATCCTCTCGCACAGCGCCGGATATGCCAATACTGTCATCCGGCGCATCCAGTGCGGAAACAACATAGGGGTCCTGTGCGCTCTGTCCTGTGCCGGATGATACGGTGTAATTTTCCGTATTCAGATAGAAGGCAGGACGAACGCCGTAATATCCCTTATAGGGTGCGTCACGCAAAATATTCCCTTGAGGGGTCACAAATCGCATATCATGGTTACAGGTTGTAATCGGTGTACGCAGCCAATAGTTCCATGCTACACCGCTTCTGTTTTTTGCGATATGGTAGCCGTTCAGGTTATCATTAACCGTTTTGAGTTGCTGAACATCCAGCAGAAAAACTCTATCCCAAATATATTCATAATGGGCACTGTCATACCCATCCGCTACCGTATCAATTGTGGTGTTATAGGGAAGATCAACACCGGCTGCGTCGATATAACCTGCCGTATACTCCGGATGGGAAACGATAGAACGCTGCTTCACCGTTCGAATCGCTCCCAGCTCATCCGAACGAAAGCTGCGAAGGAAGCCCTCCTTTTGGTCATATGCTGCCGTTTTAGGATAGACAGAATCCTCTGTTGGCGGATTTCCGCAAAGCCATTTCACTTTTCCTGCTTCAGCGTTGGAATTGAGCCAAGAACGTATGTTGCTGTCTCTCCAGTGGTTAGAACCAAAATTATCTCTCCAGCTATTGCGCCGGTGCGAGCCTGTTTCGGCATTTTTGTTGGTTTTTGCATCATAGGGCATGTAATCACACAATACTCTATCCGAAAGCATCAATGGCCCATTGCTATCCTTCGCTACACAACGCCACACAATTGGCACTCCCCCATAAGTACCCATCTGAATGTAGTCACCAATTTCGATGGTTGGCTTGTTATCTGTCGCCCTAACCTGCAAAGGGCATAGCACCAAAATTACCGCAAGCAGCAGAGATACCGTTCGTTTGCCATATTTATGTTTGATAATATTCATAAAGTCCTCCTTTTGTCATTCTCTCCTGAGCATCATTCACGGTCAGTAGGCTTCTACCCCACCCCCATTTTTGACATATGTCAATTTATACAATTGCTGCATCATCGATATTCACCTCATTTCTACTTGAGTTATTGCAAAAAATAGGTCTTTCTGCGATAACCCCTTGTGCCAAATGCTGAAACACCTTCATAAAGATGTAATAGCTTATTTATTTTAGAAAAGTATCCGACAAAAAACTCTACACTTCCGACAAAAAATATATATATTTCTCAAACCATATCATGGCGATGTACATTTGTCAATGATGTGACACCTCAAGATCACCACAGTCCTGATACTTCTTATACATGTCATTGATATAAATCGTAGGCGAAATATTCCTGCCTTCCTCTCGTAAGATGATGCCATCAAGAGTCACATTCACCTTTTCCACGGGTTCTGCCACAAGCTCCATTCCTTTGAACTTCTCAGGCATATAATCCATAAACTTTTCTTTTACTACTTCCTTAAAAATCTCGTAATTCATCATATTACGGTTCCTCCTTAATCTAAATTGTCATATAAAATCCCTTCATCATCAGGATTTTTGTGTTCTCTGTAACTGTTGTCTTCTTCGATTCCCATATCAAAAGTGGTATGAGATTTTCTTTTCTTTCTGTAATAATTCTTGAGAAACATACACTTTCTACAGTCCTCACAGAATAATTCTTCCGGCGGAATGCCTAGTGCCTTTGCAATCCTGTTCAACGTTCCCGTCCTTGGAACTCTTGAACCATTTTCGTATTGGGCAATTCTTACATCACCTCTATTTTCAAAACCACTTTTCTCGCCCAGTTCCCTGAGTGTCATTTTTTGTCGTTTTCTGTAATATCTGATTCTTTCTCCTACCACTGTTTGTCCTCCAAATCAAAAAAAGCAGGGAACATAAGTCACTGGCTTACATTCCCCGCAAGGTTAATTGTTACTGTTTATTCTTTTTCTTTCTTCCACGAAGTCCTACTCCAACACCTGTAATAAGTGCAAGTGCACCAATTCCAAGATAAAGAAGCGGATTTGCATTGTCGCCTGTCTGTGGAAGCTTAGGCTCTGTCGGTACATTGACAAGCTTAAGAGTTGCTACAACAACATCCGGTGCATTGTCATCATATCGAAGAGTTACATCATGAGCTGTTTCATCAAGGATATATCCGTCAGCTGCTTTTGTCTCAACTACTGTATAATGGATATCTTCCTTAAAAGTTCCATCCTCGTTGTAAGTACAGATAGGGAGCTCCTTGCTCTCTGCATGACCATTCTTGTCAGTAGTGAGTGTATCAAGCACCTTTCCGTCCTTATCTCTTACTTCAAATACAACACCCTCGATTGGCTTTCCGGTTACTTTGTCAGTTTTCTCAATGACAATCTTTCCGACAACCTGCTCATCCTTCATGGATACCTTCTGGATTTCTGCTGTCTCCTTTACTTCAAAGGTTACATCACTTGCCACCTTATATCCATACGGTGCAGATTCCTCTCTGAGTGTGTACTTGCCAACAGGAAGTCTTTCAATCATATGAGTCTTTCCTGCTTCAGATATCTGTCTCTTATACACATCTGACGCTGCCGACGAATAGCCTTGTGTAG
>ENA-OYBY01000534-OYBY01000534.1-human-gut-metagenome-genome-assembly--contig:-NODE-534-length-13983-cov-4.091614_pt1 | contig 13983 bp, 10 predicted proteins | sample MGYA00244625_ERZ652863 | MGnify/ENA primary metagenome ERZ652863 (study PRJEB26926, sample SAMN06164696) | human gut metagenome | biome: ENVO:00009003; feature: ENVO:2100002; material: ENVO:00002003...
TACGAGATCTAGTACGGTCTCGTGGGCTCGGAGATGTGTATAAGAGACAGTCTTTATCCTAATCTATTCCTCTTTCCGTGTAAAAATGTCTTCCGTTTTCCTCCATGTCAGGTATATTTTTCCTTTTTTGTTCCTATACTGTTAGCAGAAAGGACGGTTAATGTTATGAAAATCTTTTTTAGTCAGGCAGATGCCTCCCCGGAAATCATTGAAGAGGATTTCTCTCCCATAGATCTGAAAGAATCCATAAGAAAAACCCGCCAGGCGTTGGAAATCGCCTATGCGGGTTTCGATAATGCTTTGGAAAGTGATCTCATTGACAGTTACATCTATGAGATCAATGCGCTGCAAAAAAGGTATCAGCATCTCACAGAGCTGGCCGCTCTGCAGCCGGCGGATCGGGAAAAAAATCTATACCAACATTCCCCGATTCGTGCCCTGGTCAGCCATGTTTTCGGTTAACTGGTTCCTGCCGTAAGTCAGTCCGGCATATACTGTCTGAGAATTGTTCATCACCGGGCCGGAAGTATCCTGATCCTGGATCTGCCTGTACGCATCGCAGAGAGGTGCGATCACTTTGCGAATCTCTTCCAATATTGTGCGGTCTCTGCGGACTTCACATACAGCAAGTCTGCGAAGGCAGAACACGTACAGTCTGGAAAGCTCTCCTGCCGGGCTGTATTCTCTGTGCAGAGAGTTCAGGAGCTCTTTGATACATCCCCTGGCTCTGTGAACAGCTTCCACCAGTCCGGCATCATCTACTGCCTGCTCTCCGTCTGCCAGATATTGTAAGGTCATTTCATACAGGATCACGATCAACTGCGTGGAATTCGCCTGTGTAATCCGAAGTGTAAATTGTTGTTTGCATTCTTTTGTCATTCTGCCATGTCCTCTTATTCAGAACTTTCCTACTGTAACAACTGCAGTACCTGAGACGGTCTCTCGTTGGCCTGTGCCAGCATGGAGGTTCCTGCCTGTGCCAGGATCTGATAAGTCGTATAAGAAGTCATTTCTTCCGCCATATCTACATCCATGATACGGGAATATGCGGAAGTCATATTTTCGCTGGTAATATCCAGACTGTTGATCGTAGATTCCAGACGGTTCTGGAATGCACCCAGTCTGCCTCGAACGGAAGATACATATTTGATGGCGCCGTCTACGCGATCAATGGCATCGTCCGCACCTTCTGCAGTGCTGACATCAACATTCTCAATTCCCATATTTTGCAGGGAAACAGCCGGAATATTTACTTCCAGCACCTGATGCTCATTGGCTCCGATCTGTAAACGCATAGCGCCGATACCTGTGGCATCGATCGTCAGATTCTGAATCGTTGTTACTGTTTGTGCTCCGGTCAGTGCGCCGCTCACATCAAGTCGCATCTCAAATCCGTTTTCTCCGGTAATAGTCAAAAGATCATCCTTCAACTCAGTCTTTAGTGTCTTCGCATCCGGGAAACCATCTCCAAACGTCACATCTCCGTTCAGCACAATATTGCCGTCCGCATCCTTTGTCAGCGGTATAGACTTTATGGTATATTCTTTTACCGGCACGTCGGTAGAATAGTAGTTCACCTTAACTTCCTGCTTGTTGGTATATCCCTTCAGATCGTACTCCCCATTCAGCAGTTTCTGTCCGTTGAACTCTGTTACGTCAGAAATTCTGGTGATTTCCTCTTTCAGTTGCTTTACTTCATCCTGTACGGTAGCTCGGTCATCATCCGTCATTATACCGTTGGCAGCCTTGACGGAGAGCTCATTGATTCGCTGCAGCATCTCACTGATCTCGGTCATGGCGCCATCTGCAATCTCGATAATGGATACGCCGTCGCCGGCATTCTGGTTTGCCACGGACAGGCCCTCGATCTGGGCATTCATACGTTTGGACATTGCCAGTCCTGCCGGATTATCCTTTGCATGATTGATCTTTAATCCGGAAGAAAGTCTCTCTAATGATTTGGACAGCAGGTCATCATTGGTAGATAAGGCATTGTTGGATAACATTGCCGATACATTGTAATTAATTCTCATGTGTTGTTACTCCTTACTTTCCGCTGCTGTCTGCGACAGCCTGCAGGAATCCTTTTGCCAGGCGGTACAGTTGCGCCGCATCTGCCCGGCTCTCTATTGTTTCTGCATTTTGCGTCTCACCGGCAGCCATCCTTGTCATATCCCGGGAGCTGACAACAGAAAGCTTTTCCGCTTTCCAGTCTGCAGAGGTATCTGTCTGAATCCATTCAAGGAATATATCGGAGGTCTTTTCCAGTTTCGTAACCTCTTCCGGGGTATTTCCTACGAGATAACCTTCGATGTGTTCTCCGTTGACCTGTAAATGCGCTTCCAGCTGTTCGTCTCCCGCATCTACCCGGATATCCACAGCCGAGGTCTCTCCGGTTCCCTGCTGTAGGGTAAGATGCACTCCTGCCAGCTGGTCTCCCAGATACATCGGTAGGAAATACTCCTGCCTGTTCTGAAGATTTCCTGCAAGGCGCAGCTGTTTGTGTACCAGCTGTAACTGTTTCACATCCAGATGGCTCTCTGCCTGTTCCAGACTGATCGTCTCTGTCTCCTGTAAAGCATCCTGAAGCATGGTCCGGTAATCATCTGCAAAATTCTGCTGATCCAGCTGTTCCCACAATCCGGAGGCTTCTGTTCCGGCAGGCTCCTCTCCGGTTGCCGCCACAGGTATTTCTTTCTCTTTGTTGTATTTCTTACGATAGCGTTGCAGGTCGCTGAACAGTTCCGCCGGATCCTCCAGCAGAGCCTGAGCTGCCAGCAGGTTAGAAGTACTGGTATTTACCTCTCCCCTTTCCAACATTTGTGCTGCTCCCGGTTCGGTCTCTACCGCTTCCCGCATCTGCTGCAGACATTCCTGATAATATGCGTCTCTGCTCTCAGTGTCTTCTGACACATCTGTCAATATTTCTTTTGCCATCCCTACAGAAATCTGCTCTGAAATATTGTTCTCCGATAAACGTACTTCCTGTGTCAGTCCGGTATCATCCGACACTTTCCAGTCCATATGGGAGGTTCTTCTGCTCCTGGCAGCTGCCAGAAGTGTGGAAAATTGCAATTCTGCGCCGGTATTTACCACTGCGCCTACTGCGGCACCATCTTCTCTCTCAATCTGGTGTACCATACGATAGATACCAATATAAGCTTTCCGCTCATTCTCCGTGATATCTTTCTTTTGTTCCAGCTGATACAGGAAACGGCTGTAGTCCTCCGCCTCTTCCTCATAACTCTGAGGATTTTCGGCAAAATAGGACTCCAGTTCCCCAAAAGTCTTCTCCAACGGATTTACGCCGTCCCGGATCATCTGCAATACATTCTTCGGTGTCAGTTTCTCAATCACTGCAGTGACCTGTTTGTCTGCTTCTTTGACTCTTTCGATATTTTCTGCAGTAATCTCCATCCGGTTATACGCGAGGATGCGGACCGACCGCTGGTTCTCCGGTGTTTTATCCAATGACATATCTGTCAGAATGTCATCTACATTGGAAAATGCCTTGCGGATGCTGTCCCCCAGATCTCTTCTGGGGGCTGTCATCAGTGTCTCATAACGTTCATTTGCTTCTGTATAGGCCGTCTGCAACGCCTTACCTTCGCTGTGAAATTCTGCCACGGTCTCCTGAGAAACTTTCTGTTTCAGGCTATAGGGTCCCAACACGCTGACCGGCAGTCCCGGCAGTTCGTTTGTCACCTGTACGGTCTGTGTATAGATCTCATATTTTGCCACGGCATCCGCATCGTTGGGGAAATACTTATCCGCAACTTCTGCCTCCGCTCTACGCAGTGCTTCGATCAGCTGCTCCATAGGGGCCGTATCAATGGAAAAATCACTCTGTAAGAGTTTCACATTCACTTCCGCTGTCATGCGCAGCCGGATCTCTTCCAGTTGTTTTCTGGCCGCCAGATTCTCCGCCGTGACATCCCATTTTGCATCCGAGAACCAGTCCTGTACCATTTCTGTGGCTTTCTCGTATATATTTTCCTGCCGTGCCAAATTCGCATGAACAGGGGATTTCCCCTCCGCGAGTGCCGATGCCGCTGCCTGTGCAAAAGCATCCTCACTGACGGGATAGTCAATCGTATCCAGTTCTGCCAGCTGCTGCAAGGTATCCGTTGTCAGCGGCAAACCTGCTCCCACCAGCCACTGCGCTTTCTGGCGGTTCTCATCATTGACCGGCAGGCCGGCATCCGTGATCACCTTATCCATCTGGTCCTGCAATTCCTGCGGTACGGTATTCTGCTGTACTTTCGCACCGCTGTTCTCTGCCACATACAAGTTCCAGATCTCCGGCTCCAATCCATTATCTACAAGATACCCGACCTCGCCTTCCTGGGGCTGCTGCAGAGAAGATGCCAGCTCCCAGGCGGTTTTTAATTCATCTACATTTTCAGGAGTCAGAGGTATATCCGTTGCCCGGAACTGTTCTTCAATACTTTGTGCCAGTGTATCGCTGCCCACAGCTGCCGCCAGGGTGTCCAGATCTATGTCGTCCGTGTATCCGGCAATGTTCTGTCCGGAACGCACCAGTTCTGCTTTGATCCTGTCCACGATGGTAACCGCGGTATCCTGATCCAGTTCTCTGGGGTCAAATCCGTCCTCACAAGCCTTCGCATAATCCTCCTGGGACATAGTATGTGACAGTAGTGTCATGTAATCCTGCTGTAATGCCACATTGGTGTTCCCGGCATCCTGCTGCAGTTCAATCAGGGATTTTCCCTTATTATTCTCTTCATTTCCCACAGGCATTGGGATCTGCCCACTCTCGTATACGGCTCCAAAAGTATTTGCATTCACACTTTTTTTATTGCGCTGTATTTTATCTCTGCCCCAGGTATTTTTCTCCGTCTGGATACTTTCTGTTCTATTTTCTGTATCAGTTACCGTCTGATTCTGAAATGTTATCTTCACGCTTGTCGTCCTTCCTGGTAATAACTCTTGAAATAACTATTCAGAGACTCATTCGCAAAATCGCTCTTTCAGAGCTTTCCTTTTGCCCATTGAGGCTATATCGCCCTATAAATATCACTAAATCCTCTTACGAATGCAAGCATTCAAAGAGGCCTTAGTGATATTTACATGTCTCTGAATAGTTAAGAAAAAAGATGAGTGCACCTTTGGGTCACACTCATCTTTTATTTCGGTCGTTTCTTATAATTTCTTAACCGGACTTAGAACAGAAATACAGCAGCTCCATAAGGGGGCAGATCAAAGCTGATAGAATAATCCTTGTAATGGTAAGGCTTTTTCTCTGCCATGATCTCTGCGGGAATCTCATTGCCCCAGCCGCCAAAACGTTCCTCATCACTGTTGAGCAGCAGCTTATATTTCTTCTTTTTCGGCACGGGTACGGTATAATTCTCCCATTTCATCGGAGTCATATTCAATACAAACAGCAGATTGTTCTTGCCGCTGGAACATTTTCTCACAAAGCAATAGGTGCTGTGTTCTGCATCATCCGCATTCATCCACTCGAAACCGTCCCAGGTATTGTCGATCTCATACATTGCAGGATACTTGCGGTACAGTTCCAACAGTTCCTTTACATAGGTATGTACGCCCTGATTCAGCTTCTCACCTAACAGATACCAGTCCAGTTCGCGCTCTTCACTCCACTCACGCTCCTGTCCGAAATCCTGTCCCATGAACAGCAGCTTTTTGCCGGAATGTCCGAACATGTAGGTATAGCCCACACGCAGATTTGCGTATTTATCCGCAGTATAACCTGGCATCTTATTTACCATGGAACACTTCAGATGTACCACTTCGTCATGAGACAGGGGCAGAATGTAGTTCTCACTGTCATTGTAGCTCATGGCAAAGGTCATAGCGTAATGATTGCCCTTACGATACAAAGGATCCAGCTTCATGTATTCACAGAAATCATGCATCCAGCCCATATTCCATTTAAAGGAGAAGCCTAATCCCTCGCCTCCGATATCGCTGGTCACATTCGGCCACGCCGTGGATTCCTCGGCAATTGTCACAAATCCGGGATACGTTCCACGGATGACAGAATTCAGATGGTGGAAGAACTCAATGGCCTCCAGATTCTTGTTGCCACCGAATTTATTCGGCAGCCACTCACCTTCTTTTTTACCATAATCCAGATATAGCATGGATGCCACCGCATCTACACGGATGCCGTCCACATGGAACTCTCTGAGCCAGAACAAGGCATTGGCTACCAGGAAGTTCTTTACTTCATTTTTGCCGTAATTGAAGATTTTGGTTCCCCATTCGGGATGCTCTCCCAGACGGGGATCGGGATGTTCAAAAATGCACTGACCGTCAAATTCAGCCAAGCCATGGGCATCAGTTGCAAAATGCGCAGGTACCCAGTCCAGAATCACGCCGACTCCGGCCTTGTGCAGTTCGTTGATCAGGTACATGAAATCTTTCGGCGTTCCGTAACGGGAAGTCGGTGCATAGTAGCCGGTCACCTGATATCCCCAGGAACCGTCAAACGGATGCTCTGCAATACCCATCAGTTCTACATGGGTATACTTCATCTCCTTCAGATATTCTATGATCCGGTCCGCAAACTCCCGGTAATTGTAGAATCCTTCGGCGGTACCGTTGTTAGGATGCTTCATAAAAGAACCGATATGGCATTCGTAGATCGCCATAGGCTCTTTATTCATATCCTTTTTGTCCCGGGCTTCCATCCACTTGGAATCTCTCCAGTCAAAGCCTGTAATATCGGTAACGATAGATGCAGTGCCCGGCCGGTATTCCGCATAATTGGCAAAAGGATCGGCTTTGTAGAGCTTTCTGCCATCCCTTGCATAGATCAGGAACTTATACATCGTTCCCTCTTCCACGCCGGGAATGAACAGCCCCCAGATACCGCCTTCTCCCAGCTTCTGCATGGGATGGGATTCCTCATTCCATTCATTGAATGTGCCAATGACATTCACCTGTGCTGCATTTGGTGCCCATACTCCGAAATAGACTCCCTGCACGCCGTCTTCCACCGACAAATGTGCACCCAGTTTTTTGTAAATATCATAATGGGTCCCCTGGGCAAAAAGATACTGATCTGCTTCGGAAATAAATACCTTCTCCTTCGTCATGACCGCGCCTCCCGCTATACAAAGTCTTTCTCGGTGAGGATGATCATATCCTCATCGTCATATCTCTTGGCGAACAGTACATCGAAGAAATGCTTCAATGTCTTTTTATTTGCATGAGCGATCGCTTCATCCACGATCTGCTTTACATCCACTACCGTAACCACATGATCTATCGTCTGCATATCTTCGATTCTGGTATGTAACGCCAGCTCTCCGAGTTCGTCAATAGAGTATTCCATCTCCCGTGCATACTGTTTGCCGAATGCCACCAGCGTGTTATTGCTGAGGGCTTCCACATCCATTCGTGCGGTAAAGCACTCTCTCAATTTTTCATGTTTCTCGAGGAATTTATCAATATCCCTCTTCGTATCTTCCAGAATAATTACGATTCCCTGACTCTCCTGCTGCAATGCCTTGTGAAGTACATTTGCCGTAGCATCGTTCATTTCGGATGCCTTGCAAATGATCAGCGCGCCGTTTTTCAGCTTGGATAAGGTATCTGCAGTATCCTTTTTATTCAATGCATGTCCAGAGATCTTTGCCACTTTTCCGGAGAAATTGCTGTCGGTTGCCTGAATTTCGCGAACCATGTTCTTCGCCAGAGATAAGGTATCCATACCCTCTTCTCCAGTGATGATCACGTTGCCGGTGTAGGCTGCCAGACTGATATTATCAATGGCCTTGACTAACTGCTCTCTGGCAGATCTGCTCTGGATAAAGGGTGCGTACAGTTCTCTCTCTTCTCTGGTAAGCGCACGAACCTTTGCTTTGTCTCGCTCTACTGCGGGGCGCTCCGGCTGTTCCGGTGCTTCCCCGGCCTCCGGCGTTTCCTCAGCCGTCAGTTCTATCTCTTCGCTGGCTGTTTCCTCATCTACCGATTCTACTGCTTCCGCCGTGGGCTCCTCTACAGGCTCGTCATCCATTGCTTCTTCCGGTTCTGCCTGTTCCTCGTCTACGATTTCTTCCTGCTCATAGATTTCTGCTTCCGGTTCCTCAAATTCTTCTGCTTCCGGCTCATATGCAGGTTCTTCCGCGAGTTCTTCTACAGTATCCTCTTCCGGAAGCTCTTCTACAGGCTCTTGTTCCGCTTCCTCTACAGGAGCAGCCTCCGTCAATTCTTCCACGGGTTCCTCTGTGGCAGGCTCTTCCGTGATCTCTTCCAGCTCTTCTACCTCATCGGTATCTGTTGTATCTTCTGCCACGGTATCTGCCGTGTCCGCAGCTTTTTCTTTTTCCAGTTTTTCCAGCAATCCGTCTCTTACCGCCTGCTCAAACTCCGTGAACATGGCTCCGGTCTGCTGTAATACATGTTGGCGAACCTCTTCTTCTCTCTTCTCCAGGTTCTCCTTCTTCTTGCGTTCCCACTCTGCCAGAATATCCTCGATATTCATCTGGCCGGTGATCTGTTTCTCAATGCTCTCTGCCTCCGGCATTACCAGGCTGATCTGACCGTCGGATTCCTGTGCCAGCACATCGGCCAGTTCCTTGGGTGGCTCTACGGGAGCTTCCGGTACTTTCTGTGTTTCCGGTTCCTTCACGATTTCCTGTACTTCCGGTGTCTTCTGTACTTCGGATAGCTCCGGTACTACATCGGTTCTTCTTGCAACAACAGGCTCTTCAGGCAGAATCTCTTCCGTCTCTACCTGGGGCACCTGTGACAGATCGCCGATTTCTCCGGTCTCCCCAAAGAATACTTCCGAGCTCTCCATCTGCTCCGTCTCCGGCTCCAGATCGTCTTCACTGACATCTGCGATCTCCGGATAGTCCAGAGACTCCGTATCGGAATCCCCGGGATTGATCATGGGTGCCACGATAGAACGGGTAATGGAATCCGAAGTCTCCTTCGCATGGTCCTCACTCAGTACCTCCCGCAGGCCTGCTGCCAGTTCTGCCTGTAGATTGATCGTATTATATTGTCCCACATCCATGGTCTTCACATGAATGTCGAAATCATCTTCCGCCGGCTGCGCGGGTGCCTGCTGGGGCTGTACCGGCTGCACCGTTTCATAGACTCTGGTGTCACCGGTCACCTGCTCGTAGGTTTCCTCCTGTACATAACCCTGATTCGGCTCATAGCCTCCGTCCTGTACATAGCCCTGATTCGGGTCATAACTTCCATCCTGTGCATAGCCCTGGTTCGGGTCATAACTTCCGCCCTGTGCATAGCCCTGATTCGGGTCGTAACTTCCGTCTTGCACATAGCCCTGATTCGGATCATAAGTTTCGTTCTGTCCATAACCGGGATCCTGCGCATAATTCTGAGAATACTGCTGCGTACCGGGCGCGTCAAAACGATGATCGTATTTTTCCTGCTGTTCCGGTGTTAGCGGCTGATGGAGCATTTTCAGCTCCATTGCCTTGATAACGTATTTGCCCTCGCCAAACCAAAGGATCAGCTCATCACATTCCTCTACACATCTGGCAGCAAGTCCTACTCTGTGATATAGATAAGCCAACTCATATGCCCATTTTTCTCTGTAATCTCTCTTTTTCAGTTCTTCCAGAACAGCAATGCGCTCTTCCAGACTGACATCCTGCGCCTCATATAATTTGTACTGCAAAATATATCTGCCGGGATCCTTTGGCGCTACCTGCACAAACTCTTTGTAATACTCGATAGCCTGTACATACTCTTCCATTTTAATGGAAAGTTCGCACAGAGAATAGCAGATCGTCCTTCCTCCCGGGCGGCGTTCATATGCCAGAAGCAGCATATCTCTGGCATCCTCGTATCTTCGATTGATCTTGTAAAGGTCACTGATAGTGCACAGCATCATAACACTTTTGACTCTGCGCCAGTCAATGGTATCCGCAATCTCCGCAGCCTGCGCATACTCCCCACGGCTGATCAAGTCTTTGATTTCTTCCGCTCTTAATTTATATTCACTCTTATCCAAGGTATTTCGCTCCCTTAACCTTTTCTTATCCTAAGCTTCTCATTTCCCCGGGTACACTACCCCACTTTTTTCTTATTCAGTGTACCATAGTACCCATTGATATGTCAAAATCAAACTGGGCAAAATGTGTGGAAATCTCCCCTTCGGAATACTACCCACGAAAGTGGGATGACTTCTTGGGCTTTTGACGTTTTTTCGCCTGTCGGATTGCTTCTTTGCGTCGGTTACGAAGGTCCTGATCCACCGAACGATACCGGGATCTGGAACGATTTCTTCTGCGGTTAAATCTCCAGGTCAGGCGGGTACTGCGGTGGGCAAAATGATAATTCTTGAAAAACGTACGTAATAACAGTGCAAGGAAGATCAATACCGCAATTCCCACGATACAGAAAAATACTTTTACCACATTAATGAAAATAACCGCAGGACCGCCGGAAGTGCTGTTTTCCTCCTCCGGGGATGTCTCCTGTGCAACCGTTGGAATTCCACCATTGTTTCCGGTGTTATCTCCTGCTGTTTCGGTTGTCTCTGTATTGTCTGCCTCTGTGGTCGTTGTGCCTGACTGCGTTTCATCGGTTGCACCGCTTTCCTCTGCAGACTCCGTGGTCTCTGCCGTATTTTCCCGGAAGACACTACTGCCCTTTTCCGCTGCCGTAAAGTCCAGGGATGCCTTTCCCAGTACCACATCATTGTAAGTATAAGTGATCACAGCCACCTGTCCTGGTTCTGTATTATCATAGGAAATACTGGACACCGCATCCTGAAAGGTGATGGTGTTCGGCAAAGTGATGCTGTCCGTCTGGTTCAGTTCCAGAATCGGTTTGGAGTTGCCGAAAATATCATTCCCACTGTAAAAAGATCCTACATTCTCGATATTATACTTGGTCTCTGTCTGAGAAATGTTCACTCTCTGAAAATTGCTGAAACCATAATCAAACAGAGTGATTGTATCTTCATAGTAATTCGGATTTTCGTCTTTCATGACCACACAGATCAGCTTCATGCCGTCTTTTTCCGCACAGGACACCAGTGTACTGCGGGCAACATCGGTGTAACCGGTCTTACAGCCTACCAGATACGGATATGCATATTTACCGCCGGGGATCAGTTCCATCTTGTTGACTTCCATAATATCATCTGGCTGGCGTTCCGACGGCAAAATGTGCAGCATATGTGTCATTGTCATTTTACACAGCGCTTCGTTGGCAAAAAAAGCTCTTCCGATCATCGCCAGATCATAGGCACTGGTGTAATGATCCTCATTGGGAAGTCCGTTGGGATTGACGAAATTGGAATCAACACACCCCAGTTCCTTGGCTCTTTCATTCATGATCGGTGCAAAGTCCTGCCAGGTCGTTCCGGAAATATGCTCTGCTACCGCGAAAGAAACTTCATTGGCGGAGCGGATCAGAATGGCATTCAGACATTCCTCCATGGTCAGCTGCTCGCCGGGGTCAATAGCGATATGGTTGCTTCCGGGATCAATATCGTGTACCGCATCATAGGAGAAATCCACGATCTCATCCATGCTGCAGCGCTCGGATGCGATCAATGTTGTCAGAATTTTGGTGGTACTGGCAGGGTATTCCTGCTGATGGATATTTTTGGCATAAAGGATCGCTCCGGTATCCGCATCCATCAAAATGGCGGATTCTGCGCTGACTACCGGTCCCGTAGGCCAGTTTGCCACTTCATTGGACTGAATGGCCAGTGCCTGATTGTGGGCGATGTTCTCTTCTTTGATCGTTGCAGCAGAGACACTAAGCCCCTGAGATGCAAAAAGGCAGAGAGCGCTGATTCCCATCACTGCCCTGGTTAAAAAACTTCTATATGAAAAATGCCTGAAAAACTGCATGTATAAATCCTTCCTGATATCTTCAAAATAAAATGGTGTATGATAATGCGCATTCTTTATCATACACCATTTTACCTAAAAACCAAAGTCTTATCTCTATTTTTTAATTCTTTTTAAGACCTTCTGCGAACGCTGTCATTCTCTATACGGAATACCGTAAATGTTCCTGTCCGTCGAAGTCTTTCCACACAAAATTTTTGCCTTCCCAGATCATGTATCCGTGCCAGCTTTCTTCCTTGGAAATCGACACGGACCCCGGATTCATGCAGATATACTGCTCTGTCTCATGAACAACGCATTTCGGCACATGAGTATGACCGTGCAGTAAAATATCTCCGGAATGCAATGGCGGCAGTTTCTGCTCATTATAGATATGTCCATGGGTGGCATAGATTGCCTGCGTCCCTTCCGCAAGTACACAATAATCACTCAGCACCGGAAATTCCAGCACCATCTGATCCACCTCCGTATCGCAATTACCGCGTACACAGTAGATATCATTTTTCCGCTCGTTCAATAAAGCGATCACTTCCTTGGGCGCATAATCTCTGGGCAGATCATTTCTGGGGCCGTGGTATAAAATATCCCCCAGTAAAAGCAGCCTGTCGGCCCCTTCCTCCGTATATGCTTCCAACAGTTTTCGACAGTAATATGCCGATCCGTGAATATCCGATGCAATCATCCATTTCATAAATTTTCTCCTCCTACTGCCAGTATAATCCCCCGGCCTGTGACTTGACAACCTTTCTCAGATAAAGTACATTGACAATATAGATTACTATTAAGAAAGGCTGAGATTACCATGAGGTTACGAAATATTACCGGTTCCCGGGAAGTTATTGCGGAAAGTCCCTATGTCGTACCGGAAGATACCCTGGAAGCATGCCCCGGAACCTGGCATGAGATTTTCGGAAACGATCATCCGATCCATATTGAGATCGGTATGGGAAAAGGACGTTTCCTAAATACCCTTGCAAAGCAGAATCCGCAGATTAATTATGTGGGAATTGAAAAATATTCCAGCGTATTGCTCCGCGCGATCCAGAAAATGGAAGAGGACGAGCTTTCCAACCTGAAATTCATCCGTATGGATGCAGAAGACATCGATAAGGTATTCGGAAAAGGTGAAGTGGACCGCATTTATCTGAATTTCTCCGATCCCTGGCCCAAGGACCGTCATGCGAAGAGAAGACTTCCTTCGAGACAGTTTCTGGCCCGCTATGATGTGATCCTGAAAAAAGAGGGTACGCTGGAATTCAAGACAGACAACCGCCCGTTGTTTGATTTTGCAATAGAGGAACTGGAGCCCGCCGGATGGAAAGCGCAGGTGATCACCTACGATCTGCATAACGATGCCGCGCTGATGGAGGGGAACGTCATGACCGAATACGAGGAAAAGTTTTCCTCCGTTGGCAATCCCATCTGCAAATATATTATTTACAGATAAGGCCCCGAATATAGAATCTTATTTTTGAGATACTATCAACAACAGATAACAGAAAGGAAGGATACTTATGGAATATACGTTTACCGTTGCTAATTTTGAGGAAGAAGTTCTGAACTCCCCTCTGCCCGTTCTGGTAGATTTCTACGCAGACTGGTGCAATCCCTGCAAGATGATGGCTCCTACCGTGGCAAAGCTGGCAGAAGCTTACGAGGGAAAAGTAAAGGTCGGCAAGATCAATGTGGATGAGCAGATGGAGCTGGCGATGCGTTTTCAGGTGTCCAGTATCCCGATGCTGGTCGTATTCAAGGATGGAAAGGCCGTTGCCAAATCCGTGGGCTACCGGTCCAAGGCGGAGATCACCGCCATGGTGGAGGGCGCAAGATGAAAGTTGTGATCGTAGGCGGTGTGGCTGGCGGCGCGTCTGCCGTTGCCCGCATCCGCCGTTTGGATGAACACGCGCAGATCGTGATGATCGAGCGCAGCGGCTATGTGTCCTATGCCAACTGCGGCCTGCCGTATTATGTTGGTGGTGTGATCAAGGAGCAAGAAGAACTGACACTGCAAACTCCGGAGAGCTTCTGGGACCGCTTTCGCATGGATGTACGGGTACGGCAGGAAGTAACTGCGATCAATCCCGCAGAGAAAACCGTTACCGTCCATGCACTGGACAGCGGGAAGATCTATACGGAAACCTAT
>ENA-OYBY01000546-OYBY01000546.1-human-gut-metagenome-genome-assembly--contig:-NODE-546-length-13671-cov-6.668992_pt1 | contig 13671 bp, 9 predicted proteins | sample MGYA00244625_ERZ652863 | MGnify/ENA primary metagenome ERZ652863 (study PRJEB26926, sample SAMN06164696) | human gut metagenome | biome: ENVO:00009003; feature: ENVO:2100002; material: ENVO:00002003...
ATCTAGTACGGTCTCGTGGGCTCGGAGATGTGTATAAGAGACAGGTTATACACTCTTCCAAAATATTCAACATATTCTATTGGAAACATATCATGTATAGTTATCATTATCCTGTAATCACCCTTAAGCTTCACCGGTATGATCGTATTAACCTCCCAGAATATATCCGGCTTTATAAGCTCAAGCTGTTTCTTTACAAATGCGAAATATGAATACACTCCAGCACTTTTATAAACCTTTTTGCCCTGCGTATATACCTTTATCCCTTTATTCTGAAACGATTTAATATATTCGCTTTCAGCCACATCTGATATAAGAACGAATTCCATATCCTCATACTTTATAAGCTGTTTTAAAAAATCGTTAAGATACATGCCCACTCCACTTGGTCTGCTGCCAAGTGTTCTCGCATCAATCGCTATCTTCATAACCTTCCTCTGATTCCATACTTAATTATCACTCTATATACCAGCCGCATACCTGTCCATAAGCTGTGCCAGACCTGCTGCTGACTTCCTCCATGAATGTGTGTCAAGCACCTTAACTGCTGCTTCCTTTTCTTTTTTAGCATCACTGTTATCAAGCAGTTCATCCAGATTAACATCCGCGTCATTACAGTTAATATACAAAGCCGACTCTCCATATATCTCATGCAGTACCGGAATATCCCCCAGTATGATACGGGCACCCATACATAACGCCTCCATAGGTGGAATTCCAAAGCCCTCATATGTTGATGGAAAAACAAATGCCTTACAGTATTTCATAAGTGCCCTTGCCTCTGCATCTTTTGCATAACCAATCAAAACAACATTAGGCAGCTTTTCTATGCCTGACCTGTCACCAAGAGAACGGCCTGCTATAACATATGTAACCTCAGGATGCATCTTTGCATTTTCAAGTATCCATTTAAGATTCTTATTAGGAGCAAGCGATGCAAGGTAGAAATAATACCTGCCTCTCTTTATCCTTGAGGCATACCTGTCAAATATTATTTCATCTACGTTATCTATGTTAAAATGCTGCCATCCATTACCAGCAACAACTATATCTGTATTCTTCAGGCTGTAGTTATCAAGAATTTCACGCTTTGAATACTGACTTACCGTCATAATCGCATCAGCTTTCTTAAACGCTTTTAGATACATAAGCTTTCTAAACAGTATTTCATGCCAGTCACCCGGTTCGGTAAAGAAACCTGGATGTGTCTTAAATGCTATATCATGAACTGTTACTATTCCATTTTTCATTAAAAGTGAAACTTCGTTACACAGATACACCGGTTTTGCTTTCTGTCTGTTAACATAGTGCTGAAATGTAAGCTGTTCCCATTTTCTTCCAGATACACCTTTAAGTATGACAATTTTTATATTATCATACTTCGTTTTATAGCTGTTAATCTCTGCTGATGTCCCTTCTGAATCTATCTGCGGAACTGCTATTTCAACATCATATGGCTTGTCCTTAATCATTTTATCAAGCTGATCTGTTATTTCTCTTGCATACCTTTGTACACCCAGAACCTGTCCATATAAAAATCTTCCATCAATAATATATTTCATACCGAACCTCGATTCCTGCTTTGCAACTGTTTCTTTGTTTTTTAACTACCTGTTGCCGTTAGGCTTGTATGTCGGAACGAATTCCTTAACAAGCACCTTAACTGCTGCTGCATCTTCACTATATGCTGTTTCTTTAAGTATCTCTAACCTTTTCTCAAAATCCTTCTTTTCAAACTCTATTGGTTTGCCTATATGAATGAGCTTATTATCTGTATCCTGCATGCCTTCCTCTGCCATCAGAAGCTCCTCATATAACTTTTCTCCTGGACGTAATCCTGTATACTTAATCTCCATATCAACACCAAGAGTATAGCCTGAAAGTCTGATAAGATTCTTTGCAAGATCATCTATCTTTACCGGGTCACCCATATCAAGTATGAAGATTTCTCCACCCTTTGCATAGGCACCTGCCTGGATAACCAGTGATACTGCCTCAGGTATCGTCATAAAATATCTTATAATATCAGGATGTGTGACAGTTACAGGTCCTCCCGCTGCAATCTGTTTCTTAAAAAGCGGTATAACCGAACCATTACTTCCAAGGACATTACCGAATCTTACTGCAACGAATTCTGTCCTTGATATCCCATTATAATACTGGATAATCATTTCACATATACGTTTTGTGGCACCCATAATATTAGTCGGATTAACCGCCTTATCAGTACTTATCATAACAAAACGCTTTGTCCCATATTTGTCAGCCATATGTGCCAGGTTCCATGTACCTGCAACATTATTCTTAATGGCCTCATTAGGACTTCCCTCCATAAGCGGTACATGCTTATGTGCTGCTGCATGATATACAATATCAGGTCTATAGTGAGAAAACAGCCACTCAAGTCTTGTATTGTTTCTTATTGAACCTATGAGAGTGACTACATTGGCATCTGGATTACTCATTTTTAATTCCTGCTGGATATCATAAGCACTGTTTTCATATATATCAAATATTATAAGACACTTTGGATTATGCTTAACAAGCTGTCTGCATAACTCCGAACCGATTGAACCGCCACCGCCTGTAACAAGCACTGTCTTTCCAGATACATATCCTAATATAGACTCCACATCTACCTTGATAGGATCCCTGCCCAAAAGATCATCTACATCTACATTTCTGATATCCTGGACATTAATCTCTCCATCCATCATCTGATACACACCAGGTATGATCTTTAAGTTACAGTTAGTTTCCTTGCATATATTAAGTATTTCCCTTTTGGTATCCTGTGATGCTGATGGAATAGCAAATATTATTTCATCTATATCATAGTATCTTGCATACTCTTTTATCTGATTCCTGTTACCAACTATCTTTACTCCTCTTATATACTTTCCAACCTTTTTTGCATCATCATCTATGATACATACAACCTTTGAGTTATCAAGATATCTTGAGTTGGCTATTTCTCTCATGAGTACGTTAGCCGCCTCTCCGGCTCCTATTATCATTATCTTTACCTGTTCTGATGTATGTCTGTATTCCTGTATAACAGTTCTTAACATTCTATACATAAAACGGCTTGCGCACATTGCTACAACAAGGAATACACCAGTCATGAAATAACAGGCTCTTGGAAGCATTTCACCTGTAACTGCGGTAAGGCATATATGAACGCCTTCTGCAACTATACAGGCTTCTACTATCTTATACAGCTCAGCTATACTGGCATACTGCCACAGACTATGATACATCCTGAAGCACCAGAATATAATAAGTGTTATTATTGTAAATGGAATCCATGTATCCTTAAAGCTATCTATATATTGTGGTTCAATTGCTGAAAAATCAACATTAAACCTCATTACAAGTGATAGTATTACACTTCCATTAATGAGAATAATATCAGTTATTATAAGAAAAAATCGTCTTATAATAAGCTGAAGCTTATCTTTTCTTGTCTCTCCCATATCTAACCTCTTTCCTGCTTATCCATAAGTCCCACAATCGTTCCTGCTCCATAGCTTACATGAAGCATGAGGAATAATACTGGAAGCAGGATATTTGTTATATTTTTCTTTTCACCTGCTTTAACTGATGATACCGCCGCCATAGTACACGCCAATGTTCCATACAATACCCACATAACAACGGTAAGTGTTGTAATAATATTTTTTATTTTCCCAGGCAGCCATATGCTTTCCCTGCCATTTTTCTTTGTACCGCTGCGTGATAACCGTATTCTTACATCATCAGCCACTTTAAGTCCTGTTAAAGAGAGCGCAGATGCCATAATAGCACTCACAAACGCAAATGGCACAAAATGATATATGCTAAGACACCCTGGACACACTTTGCTCGTCTTTCCTATCCAGAAACCGTTTGCATACTTCTGTTTAAGCATAGATGAAAGACTGCTCCTTGTATACTGATATGAAATAATATCAGGATCAAAGCACAGCTTATATCCTGCCTTTCTCATACGATAATGAATCTCATTATCCTCTGTTCTAGCAAGCTCTTCATTAAAAAAGCCAACCTTTTCAAACACTTCTCTTCTGTATGCCGCATGGAATAAAGATTTAACATATGTTTTTCCTGGATTATTCCTGTAAGCTGCTATGCTTGAACCAAACATGCTGCTTTCTGCGAGCAATAACGTTTCCTTGAATGGTGTTGGCTCATCTATTATATTAGGTCTCTGCCCACCGCATATATACTCACCAGTGTTAAGAACTGCTACATTCTTACTCACAAAATCCTGTGGTATAACTGCATGTGCATCTACCTTTATGATTGCATCTCCCTTATACTCCCTTAACGCTACATTCCATCCACTTGGAAGTGTTCTTTTAGGATTATCAAGAACTACTACCCTGTCGAATTCATTTTCATTATTTTTTGCAAAATCAACCATAATATCCCTTGTCTTATCAGAAGACATACCATCAACAAGTACAATCTCCATAGACTTATGGTCATAATCCTGCTCTTTAATGCAGCTAAGTATATTGTTTATGCTGTTTTCCTCATTGTATGCAATCACACACATAGTTATAAACAACTTGTCCATCTTACGTTATTCCCTTTCTGCACTTATTATTATACATTTATGCTTCTTCCAGCAGCTTTGCTTCCTGTCCTTCCTGTTACTGATAATCTGTCATTTCCTGTTACTGATGTGAATGTATCCCATAACACCCTGCAGTCTTCCACAAAGCCAAACTTCTTAAGCGCCTCAAGATTATATTTCATCTTGGCAGGAAGTACCTCTTTAACATAAGCCTCATCCGGGTCAGCTGCTCCCGCAAGTATCTTATCTTCATCTTTATACGCTATGCTCGTCCTTGATGTAAGCCCTGCTGGCAGAAGTAATGTTGCATACATTTCTTTTGTATATTTTTTTACATATTCAGGAACCTCAGGTCTTGTTCCAACCAGTGTCATATCTCCGTTGATTATGTTAAATACCTGTGGGAACTCATCCGCTCTTATCTTTCTTAAAACTTTTCCAACCCTTGTTATTCTGTCATCGTTATCTACTGTCACAGAAGCTCCAAGCTTTGGTGCATCAACAACCATAGTACGGAACTTGTATATGCGGAATATCCTTCCATACTGTGTAACTCTTTCCTGTCTGAAAAAAACAGGTCCTCTCGAATCAAGCTTTATACAGACAGCTATGACAAGCATAGGAACTGCAAGAAACATAAGCATAATAGATGCCACAACTATATCAAACAATCTTTTTATCTTAAGTGACATCTGTCTTTTTTTTATTATATTGTAATATTTTCTGACTTCCCTGGTCCTCATAACCCCAGGAAGCTCATTCCATCTTCTTAGCTGCATATTAGCTACTCTCCGTTCACTTGTGCTGTTATACCATCTTCTTAATGCTGTTAAAGTTTTCTATTACATAACCAACCTGTTCATCTGTAAGATTAGTATGCAAAGGAAGTGTCACCTCATTATGATACATTTCATATGAAGCCGGATAATCTGATATATCAAAGCCAAGCTTCTTATATGCTGTATGCATAGGTAAAGGCTTAAAATGTACATTAGTTGCAATGCCTGCCTCTGCCATTTTTGTTATAAAATCATTTCTTGCCTGTGTATCTTTACCCATAAGGCGAACAAGATAAAGATGTCCACTTGATGTGTATTCATCTGTATAATGCTGTAGATACTCTATATCAGGCGCCTGTATGCCTTCGTTATACATGCCTATTATCTGTCTTCTTCTTGCAAGCAGACCAGGATATCTATCCATCTGTACAAGACCTATAGAAGCAACTATATCTGTCATGTTGCACTTGTAGAGTGGTGCAACTATATCATATTCCCACGCTCCAAGCTTTGTTTTTGCAAGTGCATCCTTAGACTGTCCATGAAGTGACATAAGCATAATATTTTTATATATTTCTTCATCATCAACACCAGGAAGTTCTCTCCATACAAGACCTCCACCCTCTCCTGTTGTAAAATTCTTTACAGCATGAAACGAAAATGATGTAAAGTCTGCACATTCCCCACTCATAAGTCCACCACGGCTGGCTCCATATCCATGTGCTGAATCTGCCAGTATAAGAACTCTTCCAAGTGCCTCCTGATATAAAGATGCTGGCTTAAACAGATGCTTTTTGCTTTCAAGTATGCTTCTTATCCTATCGTAATCTACCATAACTCCAGCGATATCAACCGGAATAACAGCCTTAGTCTTATCTGTTATTGCATGTTCAAGTGCATCATAATCAAGGTGATACGTTCCCTTCTCTACATCTATAAGCTTGAGTGTGGCTCCTACGTGACATACTACACTTGCAGATGCTGTGTAAGTATATGCCGGTACAATAACCTCATCTCCTGGTCCTATATCAAACAGTCTTAGGGCTGTTTCCATGCATGCTGTAGCCGAATTAAGGCATGCACCTTTTTTCGTATGTGTGAATTCTGCCATACGTCTTTCAAGTTCTTTAGTCTTAGGACCTGTTGTTATCCATCCTGATCTTAATACTTCACCTACAGCTTCAACTTCTCTTTCTGTCATATCTGGTGGTGAAAATGGTATATTCATCCTCTTTGTCATTATTAACCTGATACCTCTTTTCTATACATATCTGTGATATAAGTGTCAGAAGTGAATTCTGACATTCACCTTAAACATCTTCTCTTAAATACCTGTCTTACATACCTGAATTAAATATCTACTTTGATGACGATGCTGTTGGTTCTGCTGCCGTATGCTCAGTTGATGATGCTACCTTAGTCATAGCTGGAAATGAATAAGTCATATCTCCTGCTGTGTCAGGAATAGACACTGTATAACTAACATTATTATATCCTGACTGCGATAACGTAATCGTCCTGTTTCCACTTGTCTTACTGAACGTGCATGGGATAATTCCAATATATACGCTGTCAACATATAAAGCCGCACCCTCTGGCGCTGTTATCTTTACACTATAGCCGCTTGTATGACTAGCTGCTGTCGTCTTAGCTGTACTTGATGTAGTACCTGATGAGCTTGTTGACGTCATATCTATAACCTTAGTCGTATAATCCGAATTCACAACAAAGGTTTCTGTATAAGCCGTATAATGATTAGCCTGCAATACAAGACTATGCCTTCCATAGCTAAGACTTACTGGCTTAGAATAATCCACTTCACTTCCATCTATCGTCATAACTGCATTCGCAGGTGTTACCTGGAAGTTGACAGTTCCCTTCTTAGTAGCTGGTGTCTGATATTCAGAAAAATCAAGAGCTGTAGTTTCATCTTTCCTTACAGTAACTTTCTTTACAGCTTTCATATCTCCATTCTGTATCTCAACATCATAGCTTCCAACCGGTGCTGTAACCATCATATTATCTGTAACTTTGTTAAATCCATTGCTTCCAAGTGTTATATATCCTCCTACAAATGCATCTATGCCTGTAAGCTCGATATATCCATGTCCGTTATCAACCACTATGGAATAAAGCTTATCACCTATTCCGCGCAACGTCAGAATGTCCTCTTTTACAATCTGTGCCATACTTATCTGGCTATCCGAAGAGCTTATAAAAATATTGTCTGTATATGTAAGAACTGTCTGTCCTATAGTAATATTTTTCTTTGATTCATCAAAGGTAATATCCGATACATCATTTCTTTCCCATGCATCCTTAGAACCATATATCTTTAATGCCTTGCCTGTCTTATCACAATACACATCATATATCTCACCTGGCTGCATAACAGATGCTGCTTTTATCTTTCCATATGCATCCTGAATATCGGTTCCTCCTGTATATATCACGGAATATTCTGTTCCAGACTCTACATCCACAAAATGCATGTTCTTAAGGCTGGTATCCACAGCCACAAGCAGTCCTACAAGCGTCCTATCCTTATTATTGCCAGTAATATCTGATATATTTCCCTGCTTTCTTGCCGGTGTAACAGCACTTCCCGGTATAACTGTCCCACCACTTTTTGTACTTTTACAACCCGCTGCACATAAAACAACAATGACAACAAGCAGGAATGCCGTCATCCTTTTAACCGTTCTTTTGTAAGAGTTAGAATGTCTTTGCATATTATTTATTTTTGTATATATATTATTCATCTTTACTACCTGATTAAAGCCTGTTTCCTCAAATAAATATACCCTCAATATAGTATATCTGGTTGAATTTTACCACACACAGCATATTTTATCAATCAATTCTCTTTTTCTTCCATTCTGCTCTATGACCTTCCTTAATTTTTCTACATTTTTCTCCGGAATCCATGACTTGTTTGCATTTATATACTGATTGATTATCTTCCAGAACTTCTCCGGATATGACAGTAAAACCATGAGCAGCCCCATCTCTTCATCGCTTAATGGACATATTCTGTCATATTCATCAACAAGCCTGTAAAACATCCGGCTGTCCCAGTTATACTTCTCCATCACCTTTCTTATAAACTGGTACAGATCATTAATCTGACATTCATTTTTGTATCTGTCAAAATTAACAATATACGTATTCTTACCATTGAGCAACACATTATGATATGTATAGCTTCCATGTGACAGCTCCATGTTTTGCGCTGCCATCATAAGACGTTCATCAAATGCTTCACTCATAAGCTGTTCATTTGCCCTGCATGCTTCTTCGTAAAAGGCTTCAATACTTTTAAAGGCTATTTGTTCAAATATCTGTTTTCCCTTTTTTTGTTTAAGATAATTGTATGCCTTTTTCAGCTCCCTTGTGTGTTTTGCATATGTTTTTCTTAACTCTGTCTCTTTTGTATAGCCTGTAATCCTTCTTACCTTCTGACATGCTTCAAGCTCCGTGCTTTCATCGCACACATTATCCTGCACATACAACATATCTGGTGTTATCTGTCTTAACGCCGCATGCATATATGCCATAGCCGAAACAGCCATGCACATATCATTTTCATCTCTTACATTACTTTCTTTTGCATCAAACCAGTTCTTCATTATATATTTTCTTCCATCCTCGTCCTCAGATATAATTAACCCCTCTTTATTTCTCATGTAAGTATCAATACACGTATATCCAATCCCATCAAGCACCTGTGTCAGCTTGTTTTCTCTCTCATAGTATCTGTCCGCTTTTTCACATTGTATAAAAAGTTTATAGCCCTGATCTGTCTGCACTATAATCCCCCCACGTCCCCTTACCATACGTCTTATTCCTATATCATACTGTTCTAATACCTTTTCTGACTTCTCATTCACAGACATAAACCTCCCATTAATCCTACTTATCATATGATATGAACTTATTAAAAATGCATGTCCTTATAAATTCCTGTGATATTAAACGACATAGGATTTTGACGTCACCAATATTTTTTGATAAAATCATTTTGCATTTATAATTAACAGCTTATTATGGCATAGTGCAGGATTGGAGATTTTATGAACAAAAATATATCTAAGAAACAGGCTTACAGCTTTAACACTTCGAATAACTTTAAAATAGAACTCCCAGAAGATGTTTCATTTATAATAAACACTATTGAAAAAAACGGACATCAGGCATATGCTGTTGGCGGATGTGTACGTGACACTATAATGGGTGTTGTTCCAAACGACTGGGATATCACAACCAATGCCCTGCCAGAAGAAGTCAAATCATACTTCAATAAAACAATTGACACCGGCATACAACATGGTACTGTAACCGTCATGCTTCATTCAACAGGTTATGAGGTTACTACATACCGTATTGATGGCGATTATCTTGATGGCAGGCATCCCTCGTCTGTTGAATTCTCTGACAGGCTTACTGATGACCTTTGCAGAAGGGACTTTACCATCAATGCTATGGCATATAATGACAGAATGGGTCTTGTCGATGAATATGGTGGCATAGATGATATTAATAATAAAATAATAAGATGCGTTGGAAATCCTGTAGAAAGATTTACAGAGGATGCTCTCCGGATGATGCGTGCAATCCGTTTTTCTGCACAGCTTGGATTCACTATTGATGATAACACTTTTAAAGCCATAGAAAAATTGAGCACAAATATACAGAAGGTAAGCATGGAGCGTGTATGTGTTGAGCTTAAGAAAACACTCATGTCTGACAATCCTGATTTCTGCCGCTTATATGGAGCCACTAATCTGTTCAGGGATATACTGCCACAGCTGCACGACAGTTTTACTTCAAGGCAGTCTAAAAAAATTCTTCTGACATGCAGATACGTAGAAAAGAATTTTGCTTTAAGACTCGCCGCATGCTTTTCTACTGGCAATCCAGAGGATGCATATAATACGCTCCGGCACCTAAGAATGGACAACAAAACCATTGATACTGTGGTAAAGATTCTTACATATTCAAAAGACCGTGTAGAAGAAACTGAACCTGCAATCAGGGAAGAACTCCATAAGTGTGGACGTGATATATTTGAATCCATTATCAAGTATGAGCTTGCTGCTGTAAAAGCAAGTGAGGAAGTAACCTTTATAACCAATCCAGGCAGACACAATCATCTTATAAAGCTAAAAACTATGGCTGATGAAATACTTGCGCGTGGCGACTGTTTTTCTATCAAAGATCTGGATATCACAGGACTTGACCTTATAGAATATGGTCTTAAAGGCACCCAGATTGGTGATACACTAAACTATCTGCTTGAAATCGTGATTGAAAATCCTAAGCTGAATGATAAAGCTACGCTGATTGGATTGCTGGATATGAAGTAGAATATGAGCTAGGCTATCAAGTAAAATATGAATCCGATATGATTTTTTATAAACTGATATAAAAGGGGATTAAGTGTGATGTGCACTTAATCCCCTTTGTATCAGCTTTTCTACTTTGCTATGAATCCTGACAATCCATACATCTATAACAGCTCTGGGCTGCAAAGCCTGCAAAAAACATTATTTACTTTTATTTAGTCTCTTTATTCTCGTTATATGCCTTCCTTGCCTCTGCTACTCCAGCCTTTATTCCGGCAACTCCGGCTTTAGCTACTTCTTTTCCGACTTTAGCAGCTTCCTTTCCTATGCGTGAAGCTTCCCTGGCAACTTCCTTTCCAACCTTTGCAGCTTCGTTTGCCGCCTTCTTAGCTTTCTCTTTTATCTCTTCCATATCGATATCAGCTGCTGCTCCAGCACCACTATCTGACTTGCTGCTGTCCGGATTAGATAATGCAGCCTGTGCTGCTGCAAGCCTTGCTATTGGCACTCTGAATGGAGAACAACTTACATAGTCAAGTCCTGCCTTATGACAGAATTCAATACTTGATGGATCGCCTCCATGTTCTCCACATATACCACACTTAAGCTCTGGGCGTGTCTTATGTCCTTTCTCAACAGCCATCTTAACAAGCTGACCCACACCATTCTGGTCAAGTCTTGCAAATGGGTCTGATTCATATATCATGCTCTTATAGTAAGAATCAAGAAACTTTCCAGCATCATCTCTTGAAAAACCAAATGTCATCTGTGTAAGATCATTGGTTCCAAATGAGAAGAACTCTGCTTCTTCTGCTATTTCATTAGCAAGAAGAGCTGCCCTTGGAATCTCTATCATAGTACCTATCTTATACTTAATATCAGAGTTCATCTCTTTCTTAACAGCTTCTGCCTCTTCTATAACAATATCCTTTACATACTTCAACTCTTTTCTTTCTCCAACAAGAGGTATCATAATCTCTGGTGTAATAGTATACCCTTTTTCCCTTGATACTTCTATAGCTGCTTCCATAACCGCTCTCGTCTGCATTTTCGCTATTTCTGGATATGTTACTGAAAGACGGCATCCCCTATGTCCCATCATTGGATTAAATTCATGAAGTGTATCGCACTTTGCCTTTACCTCATCAATAGTAAGTCCCATATCATCTGCAAGTGCCTTGATATCTTCTGGATCTGTAGGCACGAACTCATGAAGAGGTGGATCAAGATATCTTACAGTCATTGGTCTTCCTTCAAGCGCCTCATACATAGCCTTAAAGTCAGCTTTCTGGAATTCTCCGATCGGCTTAAGTGCTTCAACTCTCTGCTCTACTGTATCAGAAAGAATCATTCTTCTGAACTTAGGTATTCTGTCTTCACCAAAGAACATATGCTCTGTTCTGCAAAGTCCTATACCTTCTGCACCGAGCTCTACCGCTTTCTTTGTATCCTTTGGTGTATCTGCATTCGTTCTTACACCAAGCTTCCTGTATTCATCAGCCCAGCCCATAAGTCTTTCAAAATTACCACTTATAGTTGCTGCAACTGTCTTTATATCACCTTTATATATCTTACCAGTTGAACCATCCAAAGATATATAATCACCTTCTGTAAATGTGTATCCACCAAGTGTGAACTTCTTAGCTTCTTCATCTATAGATATTGCACCACAGCCTGATACACAGCATGTACCCATACCACGGGCTACAACCGCTGCGTGTGATGTCATGCCACCACGTACAGTAAGTATTCCCTGTGCCGCATGCATACCTTCGATATCTTCTGGTGACGTTTCAAGTCTTACAAGAATAACTCTCTCTCCTTTACCGCCTTTACCAAGCTCCTTGGCTTCATCTGCAGTGAATACAATCTTACCTGCCGCTGCACCAGGCGATGCTGGAAGTGCCTCACCCACAACTTCACCATCTTTTAATGCCTCAGCATCAAACATAGGATGAAGAAGCTGATCTAGTGACTTGGCATCTATTCTCATAACAGCTTCCTGAGGAGTTATCATTCCTTCATCTACAAGATCACATGCTATCTTCATAGCTGCCTGCGCCGTTCTCTTACCATTTCTTGTCTGAAGGAAATAAAGCCTGCCTTCCTCAATGGTAAACTCCATATCCTGCATATCCTTATAATGTCCCTCCAGCTTCATGGCTAGCTCCATAAACTGTGCATAGCACTCTGGAAGATCATTTTCAAGCTGTGTTATAGGCTGTGGAGTACGTACACCTGCAACCACATCCTCACCCTGTGCATTGATAAGATATTCTCCATATATTCCCTTTTCTCCTGTTGATGGATTTCTTGTAAATGCAACGCCAGTACCAGATGTATCACCTTTATTACCAAACACCATAGTCTGGACATTAACTGCTGTTCCCCAGTCACCTGGAATATCATTCATTCTTCTGTATACAATTGCTCTTGGATTGTTCCATGAACGGAATACCGCCTTTACCGCTTCCATAAGCTGAACCTTTGGATCCTGTGGGAATTCTTCTCCCTTTGACTCCTTGTAAAATGCCTTGAATCTTGTAATAAGCTCCTTCATATCATCAGCTGTAAGCTCTGTATCATACTTAACACCCTTAGCAGTCTTTACTTCATCTATAATCTTTTCAAACTCAGACTTTGATACTTCCATAACTACATCTGAAAACATCTGTATGAATCTTCTATATGAATCATACGCAAATCTTGGATTACCTGTTTTAGCGGCAAACCCCTCAACTGCAACATCGTTAAGTCCAAGATTGAGTATTGTATCCATCATTCCCGGCATAGATGCTCTTGCACCAGATCTTACAGAAACAAGCAGCGGATCGCTATTGTCCCCGAATTTCTTTCCGTTGTATTCCTCAAGCCATGCAAGTGCTTCGAATATCTGTGTCTTTATTTCCTCTGATATATTCCTGTCTCTTATACACATCTCCGAGCCCACGAGACCGTACTAGATCTC
>ENA-OYBY01000564-OYBY01000564.1-human-gut-metagenome-genome-assembly--contig:-NODE-564-length-13398-cov-7.489245_pt1 | contig 13398 bp, 16 predicted proteins | sample MGYA00244625_ERZ652863 | MGnify/ENA primary metagenome ERZ652863 (study PRJEB26926, sample SAMN06164696) | human gut metagenome | biome: ENVO:00009003; feature: ENVO:2100002; material: ENVO:00002003...
AGATCGGAAAGCAGATATTTTGCTACCGCAGCCAGAATGGACGAAGCCTTTCTGACCCTTCTGGCAAAAAAGGATTTTGAGTATATTACAATCAAAGAAATCTGTGAAGTAGCAGGGGTCAATCGTTCCACCTTCTATCTGCATTATGAAACGATGTCAGACCTGCTCTCGGAGAGTGTCGGTCGTATGAACAAGCAATTTCTTGCTTCTATGGAGAAAGATTCGGATGCCTTTTCTACAAAGCTGCGGAATTGCCCGAGGGATGAATTATATCTAATTACGCCGGATTATTTAACACCTTACCTCAGCTACATTAAGAATAACAAGCGACTGTTCCGCACAGCAACAGAAAATGCGGCGGTGTTGGGGATGGATAAAAGCTATGATAGGATGTTCCGTCATGTGTTTACGCCGATTCTCGACCGCTACGGTGTACTACAGCAAGATCGACCTTATATCATGGCCTTTTATATTCGGGGACTAATGGCAATTATCTCAGAATGGCTCAAGAACGACTGCACCGATTCCATTACGTATGTTACAGGTGTGATTCAGCAGTGTGTAAAAATGCCACAAAGCGAAACAACGAACGCTGTTTGACAACTTCCCGTTTATTGGGAAGTCGCAGAGAATGAAAAATCGGAATTTGGAAAGGGGTGCACTGCCATGCTGAGAAAGTTGAATTGTTTTTTAAACATCGTTATTGGTTCATTCATAGGAGTTTTTATTGGGTACGGAATTTATAAGTTCTGGCACTTTAAAACTTATCCAAATTTATATGCCATGCAGTCTGCACCGTGGTACACAGAGTTACTGTTGGATGGTGCCATGGTGGTTGTTGTGGTGGTCGTATGTATTGTCCTAAAGCTGGTTATTTGGAGAAAATTAAAGCCATAACTTCCCGTTTATTAGGAAGTCGCAGAGAACGAAAAATCAGAATTTATAGGAGGTGAATCTGCATGAAATGTCCATATTGTGGTGAAGAAATGATAAGAGGATACCTAATGAGCTCACGAGACATTACTTTTGTAGTTGATAATCCGACAAAAGTTTTTCGCATTAAAAAATCGGACGATCTGGAATTGAGTAAAGGTTCAGGAGGAATCCCTCATTGTGAGGCTTATCGTTGTAGTAGTTGTAAGAAGATTTTGATTGATTATGCAAATAGATAAATCGATATATGCTCAAGGGGGTGGATTACATGAAAAAAATTATACCTTGGATGTTAGCGACAGCAGTAATTATGTTGGTGTTTCCATGGCTTGCGGTTACATTCATAAAAGGTGATGGCGGCATGGCAGTTTGCTTCATTCTGTTTTTTGCAGTGAATCCTATTTATGCAATTTGTTCCGGAGCATACGCTGGCAAGGACATAAAAATATTTTGGCCACTACCAATTATTACAGCACTATTCTTTTTGCTTGGGACATGGCTGTTCTTTAGTATTGGAGAAAAAGCATTTATTTTATATGCGTTTGGATATTTGCTCTTAGGAATTGTAGCAGAGTTAATTTCCATGTTTGTAAAGAAAAAGATTTTAAGAGGTTAAACAAATCGAAGTTTGTGGAGGGTGAAGTTATGGGATTACTTGAAAGGTTAAAACTGAATAAAACCAAAGATTTCTTTGAATGGTTAGATTTAATTTTGAAGAATGAATTGAATAGTGAAATAAAAGCAATTAACTTTAATTTATATGAAGATACAGATAATAAATGGTCTGTTGAATTGGTCGGCACATTTTCATTCGATAAGGATAATGATGATTGGGCTTGTGATGAAGTCTTTACTACAAGAGATCAACCTTTCGTGATAGAGTGTGAAAGTGATTGGGAATTAGTGGAAACTTTTTTTATTAGTTTAGTGAATGAATACCTTTCTTCTGGAAAATATGCTGGAAAATTAAAAGAATATCAAGCAATAGGCATTGGATTTGTTGACGGAGATTTACAGATTTTATATGCAAGATAATGTCTGTTTGTAAGCAATAAAATTTTTGCTTATCCAAGCAGTGTCATTCGCATTTCGCTACGCTTCATGCTCATGTCGCGCTGGCGCGCTATATAAATGCAAATGAATGTGTCCGAATGTGAGCAAGCTCCCATCAGCCAATTCATTGCATTTATGCACCGCTTGTAGAAACGCGCAACTTCAAGTTTGTTTGTGCATTGATGGTTATCTTGAGCTTAGGAGGCGTTTAATGAAAACTGTTTTTTTACATGGGTTGGGACAAACTGCACAGGACTGGAAAGAAGTAGTCCAACAACTATCAATTTCTGATGTCGATTGCCCAGAACTTTTTTCTTCAACAGAAGATGAAATATCCTATTCGCAGATTTTGGGTGATTTAGAACAGCGGTATTCAGAAGTAAAAGAGCCGCTTCGTATCTGCGGTCTTTCGTTAGGTGCGCTTCTTGCGATTGATTTTGCTATTCGACATGAGGAAAAAGTGGATTCGCTGGTTTTGATTGGCGCACAATATAAAGTTCCAAGTTTACTGATAGATTTTCAAAATCTTATCTTCCGTTGTATGCCAAACAAGGTTTTTGAAAGTATGGGACTATCAAAAAGCAGCACCATAAAATTGGCTCACTCTATGCGGTCATTGGATTTTACTTTGCAATTAAATAATATTCGTTGTCCAGTAACAATTTTGTGTGGCAAAAAGGATACTGCCAATCTAAAGGCTTCTAAAAGGCTAAAAGAATTGCTACCCCAAGCTACTTTGCACATCGTTCCAAATGCAGGACATGAACTCAATAAATATGCACCAAACACGATTGCAGAGATATTAAATCAGTAAATTTATCGTGCAAAAAATATAGTAAGATAAATTGTCTGACAGGTAAGCAATCTCTCTCACTTTCATCACAACATCCCACTGTCCTTAGAGAGATGGACGAAGTATAATGTAAGCAACAATCGAAGTTTCAGGAGGAAAATCATGAGCAGTAGGGGAATTTTTATTTTAGCGATTACATGGATTGTTATGTCACCGTTTTGGTTCTGGGCAGAAAATATTGCGTTAGGTATCATATGGCTATGTGGCGGAGTCATTGAACTATTTATCGCATTAGTGAGACGCAGCAAAGAGAAGAAAAGCAAGTAAATTCCAGTTTATAGGGATGATACAACAATTATTTTTGCATGGAAAAAAGAATTCGACGAGAAAGAAAAAAATACCTTTGGAATGGTAAATTGAATAAAACGGGGCAAAATATTACAAATCATATTGAAAAAACGGGGCAAAATAGATACTGTTAAAAAGGGAGGAGGGAATTTATGTATAGAAAAGACTCTATTATCATAGAAGAATGGTTGAAAAGATCGGATAAAGCATTATTGGTAACAGGCGCCAGACAGATTGGAAAGACCTGGCTGATAAGAGAGGAAATTGCCAAAAGCGGATATCGTAAGTTTGAAGTTAATTTTATAGATCAGCCGGATTTGGTGGATTATCTCAATGTAAAAATGAGTGCGAATGAGTTTCTGGTGAAATTAAAAATGATTATGCCGGAGGATTGTAAGCCGCAGGAAACGGTCGTCTTTTTTGATGAGATACAGAAATGTCCGGAAATAGTGACAAAAATAAAATTCCTTGTAGAAGAAGGCAGCTTCAAATATGTAATGAGCGGATCCTTATTAGGAGTAGAGCTTAAGGGAATAACGTCGGTTCCGGTTGGATATTTAACTGTTTTGAGAATGTATCCGATGGATTTTGAAGAATTCATGATAGCAAATAATGTGTCAAAAACAACTTTGGAAATGTTGAAAGCGAAATTTGAAACATGTCAGCCCGTGGATGAATTCATACATCAGAAGCTATTGTCGCTGTTTTTTATCTATCTAATTGTCGGAGGCATGCCGGATGCGGTAAAAATCTATATTGCTACAAAAGATATCCGGGAAGTGGATAAGGTACAACGGGATATCGTTGCGCTATATAAAGAGGATTTCTCTCAATATGAGAGTGAAGATAAAAAACTGAAATTGATATCTATTTATGATATCATACCGGCAGAATTGAACAAACAGAATAAAAAATTTGTATTTACAATGCTGAATAAAGAGTTAAAGTTTGACAGATATGAAAACAGCTTTTTATGGCTGAAAGATGCCGGAGTTGCGTTACCGGTGTATAACGTGGAAGCTCCTGTTATTCCTCTCAAAGCGAGCAAGAGCAGTAATGTGTTCCGACTTTTTTCCAATGACATCGGTTTGCTTACCAGTGCATATCCGGCGGAAACCAAACTGGAACTGATCAATAAAAACAGCGAAGTAAATAACGGTGCTCACTTTGAAAATGCTGTGGCACAGCAATTAATGGCCAATGGTTTGGAACCTTATTTCTGTAAAAAGAAAAATATAGGGGAACTGGATGTTTTGGTCGAAATGGATGGGGAAGTGGTTCCCATTGAGGTGAAATCCGGGAAAGCTTACAAGGCACACAAATCCTTGGATAACTTTATGAAAATTTCTGATTATCATATTGAGAAAGCATATGTTTTATCGGTAGCAAATATGGAACAGGAGGGAGCCGTGGTATATCTTCCTATCTATATGTGCTATCTTTTAAAAGAACGGAAAATTGGAAAGTTAATCGTGGATCTAGACATGGAAGGGTTATAACACTGGGAGAAGTAATAAAACGGGATTTGTCGAATAAAGGAGCGAAATAGAAATGAAGATTCGCAAGGCAGAAAAAAAGGACATTCCAAGAATTCTAGCACTGTTGGGGCAGGTATTACAGATACATGCAGAGATCCGTCCGGATATTTTTATACCGGGTACTACGAAATACACCCCCTGCGAGCTGGCAGAGCTATTGGAACAGGAGGATCACCCTATCTATGTTGCCGTAGACGAGGACGATCTGTGCATGGGCTATGCATTCTGCCAACTCAGGGAGCAGCCCTTTTCCACTAATATGGTGCCCTTCAAATTGATACGTGAACAATCGGCGTCAGGACAGAGAAAAAAACAGCTTACCATCTTTTGATAGCTGCCCTTTTCTCTGGACTGCACACCGATTTTTACCGATTGAACAAAATTGCGTCACTCCAGCTGATACAGTATGGAGTTTGAATCGATTTTCTTCTTGATTTTACCAAAGAATCTATACATTGGAAACTGATTCCAGCATATATTCAAAAATAGTAACCTGTCTTATCGAATGAAGGGTGCACTTAATAAGCCTTCATTCAGACGGCTGTTTTTCAGTATTCAAATGACTTCGCTCAAGTCAACATGTAGTGTCCTCGAAGCGATAGCGAAAGAAGATTTCCACCACAGGCTTCACACTTACAGATATCCTTTTTGTAAAGGATCATCAGCTTTTCCGCACAGGTTTTGCCTCGGAGTTTTGAAATATATTGAATGCAGTTGAGAAGCTTCCGGCAGTGTGCCATCTTTTCTTTCTTGTTCCTGCAGGAAAGCAGGCCATAGTGGCGAATTCGGACAAAACCTTTAGGGAGCACATGCATCAGAAACATTCGCAGAAACTCTGTTCCTTTGATGGTTTGCTCGATATATTTACCACCATTTTTGTAATCCTTTACGAGATAGGTAACAGTCTCATCTGTCATACTGACGATTCTACGATTACTGATAGCGATACGATGAGTGTAACGGCCAAGGTACCGGATCACAGAATTAGCTCCATTGAATGCCTCTTTCGTATATACAACCCAGTTCTTATCGTAGAGGGAATTCAGTAAAACTTTGAATTCATAATGATTTTTTAAATGTGCTGCCGTTCCATGATACTCAAGTTTTTTTTCTTCCCAGAGTTGTTTCAGCTCACAAAGATAATACTTTTTGAAGACGGCAGACATGACCTTAACCGGAAAGAAAAACTTCTTTCCTTTATCCTTCCACTTGTTTGCAGCATCAAGTCCACCGCCAAGAACAATGGTGTGGAGATGAGGATGATAATTCATCCTGGAGCCCCAGGTATGAAGTACGCAGATATATCCAATCCTTGCTCCAAGATGCTTCGGATCCGCAGACAGTTCTTCCATTGTTTGATGTGCTGCATGGTACAAAGCATCATAAAGGAGTTTCTGATTTGAATAAATCAGGGAATATAATTCTTCAGGAACTGTAAAAACCGTATGAAAGTATGGAACATCCAGTACATTTTCCTGCTGTTTGTCAATCCATTCATCGACCTCCATTCCTTGACACATGGGGCAGTGACGGTTCTTGCATGAATTATAATGAATATATTTCTTGTGACAGTTTTCGCATTCGCTTAAATTGGCTCCCATTTCAAGAGTATGGCATTTGGAGATACACAGTGCCGTTAGCTGCTGTTGGGGAGAAAAGTTGTGTGTCTCACAGTATTGCGGAAGAAATCGATGGAATACATCCTGAATGGTGATGTCATGATTCATTTGCATCACCTGCGTTTCTCTTAGATTTATGTCCTCGTTTTTTCTTGACAGGATGATCAAGCGGACTCTTTATTCCCATAACAGTTTTATTTGATATGTGGATGTATACCTGTGTTGATTCCAGACAGCGGTGTCCAAGCATTGCTTGTACATAGTTGATAGGGACACCTTGTTCAATCATGTGACTTGCAAAGGAATGGCGAAGCGTATGCGGATGTGCTTCAATGCCCGCTGTTTTTCCTACTGCCCTGAGCATGATTTCAACACCACTCACTTTTAGTGGTTCATGAGGAGCATCTAAAGAAACAAAAAGATACTCTCTTTTTACCGGATAACTTCTCCAGTATTCTTTTAGTAAATCAAGGGCTCTTTCTGAAAGAATCGTCCATCTGTCACGATGATTCTTCCCTTTGGAAATATATACCTGCATAGTGCTCATATAGATATCTTCAGGTTTAAGAGAGACAAGTTCTCCTACACGCATTCCAGATGAATAAAGCAGGGCAATGATTGCTTTGTTACGGATCTGGGTTGCAGAATTGATTAACTTTTCAATTTCTTCAAGAGAAAGCACTTTCGGAAGCTTTACATCCAATCGCATTCTTGGAACAATGTCTTGATCCCATGGAATGTGTAAGACATGTTTGTATAGAAAGCAAATGGAAGAATTATAAAAGTTGCAGGTTGCAGATGAAAGACCGGAATTACGTTTTTCCAGTATAAATAATCTGGCATCCTGAAGGGATAAATCTTCCATTGGTTTATAGCCTGTCCACTTCATAAAGTGACGTATGTTGTTGATATAGGTATCTGCAGTTCGGGAGGACCTGTTACGAATCAGGCATTCCTCTCTGAGCTTGTTAAAATATTTTTCGTACATAATAAACCTCCATGATACTAGTAACGTTAATGAGTCACTGCCATCATGGAGGTTCATGTATTAAAGATACCCTCTTGAGAAAAAGAGATTCTGGTGTTATTCTATTCATGGCAGTGTTAATGATGAACCTGTTCGATTGTTATTTTGTGGTGATTTAACAATACTACTTTTAGGGCTCATTATCTACTGCCTTTTTAAGTTAAAGAGAAAACTGTGCCATAGCCTTCGCAGGCCATCGCACAGCGATTTAGTTCAATTCCAGTTTGTCGAACTGACAAACCATAACAATTTAATATAAACAACAGCGTTAGAGCATTTATGTGATTGAAACATAGATGTTCTTTTTTTGTGCCCTTTGGGCAATGTATATGAATGTAACTTTAGGACATTTTGTCCAGAAGTTCAGATAAAGGAAATTAAGGAGGAACAAGAGATGTGCATTAAAATGTGTATCCTATGGGTGAGAGCACCCACAGACAGAAGCCATAGGAAAATATATAACAGGAGGACAGAACAATGGTCGATGAGTTGACGCAGGAGTCATTCCAAACGGGAAAGGCGATTGTGACTGTCAGCGTGGATCTGATAACAGCCATTGCGGAAGCCTGTAAACGTTCAGAAGAGAAAAATCCCGGTATGAGTGCGGAGCAGAAGGAAACTCTGCTCGGCAAGGTAGTCGATAAGGTGGTTTCCAACTATAAGGAGACACATGGCTCGTTAAAGGATTTTAACCAAGAGGGTAAAGATGTTACTTCCATAGATGTGAATGATGAGAGAACCGCAGAGATATTAAAGAAAGCGTGTAAAAAAAGTCATATTCCGGTGGATATGAGAGAAGTCACACGGGCAGATGGTTCGGTAACACATACAGCATGTGAACCTTATTTTATGACGATGCTATTTGTAGTATTCATGGCAAGAAGCAGAAAAGCGGAGTTTCAGATACCATTTGAACGACCAAAGATGAAAATGCTCCTGCAGAGTATCGGTATCTCAGTATGCTTCTGATGATGTAGCTGACCGGATAGGATTGATAGAATGATTTGCATGATGTTGTGGTATTAATTGCGGGTATGAGTGAAAAATGGTATAATCAATGTGCATTTTTCGATTATAAGTGGTTAGGATTATATAGTATATGACACAAAAGAGGGGAAACAAGGGATGGCTTTTGAAGAAGAACTTAAAACACTAATAGAAAGAACAAAAAAGAATGGCACAGATACATCTTATAAAGAATCGTATGAAGCAATAAATAGTAATTTTTATGATGTAAAAAAGCAACACGAAATATGGATGAATGATGTTGAAATATTTTTCAATAAATATTTAAAGGAGCATGTGTTAGCTCCGAAAATAGAGTCATGGCTATTTCATAGGAAATATAATCAATTAGTTGCGGCGTTAGAAAGTATATGTAATGACAAGAACTATATAGATAAAATGAATGGCATATCAACAGTGGAAGTGCCAAAGTATCAAGCAAATTCGTTGCCAGAATATGATGTTTTTATATCTCATGCGAATAAGGATAAAGAGAATCTAATAGAGGAACTATATAAGTCTCTAAAAAAGTTGGGTGTTAAAATATTTTATGATAAAGAAGAACTTGAATGGGGAGATAATTGGAAGGACAGAATCCTTAATGGGACTAAGAAAGCTGAATTTGCAATTATTGTGATTTCAGAGAATTTCTTTGATAGAGAATGGACCGAGAGAGAACTTGGCGAGTTCTTGAATCGTCAAAATAGAAATGGACAGAAATTAATTTTGCCTATTTTACATAATATTTCTGTAGAGCAATTAAAGGAGAAATATCCGACAGTTGCAGATATCCAGGCAATAGATTCGTCTAAATATAGTTGTGATGAGATAGCGCTTTCGTTTGCCAGGCAGTTAATCAAACGTTTGAAAAACATTTAGAGTGGGGAAAAATGAGATAGAACAAGAACAGGACTAGAATTAGACTGACAAAGAATAAATGTAGAAGGAATATTGTTTTAGATATTGGAGGTAGTAATATGGCAGAAGAGACACTGTTTTCCGGCGAATCAAAAAATATTGAATATAAGGTTGCAGTACCGGATAAAAGCGAAAAATATATGAAAACTGTTGTAGCTTTTGCCAATGGTAGGGGAGGAAAAATTGTTTTCGGAATAGAGGACAAGACCTTAGAAGTTGTGGGAATGGATGAAGATAGTATCTATAAGACAATGGATGCCATTACCAATGCTATTTCAGATTCTTGCGAACCTGCAATCAGACCGGATGTGGCGATGCAGACGATTAAGGATAAGACAGTGATTGTGGTAGAGATATTCCCAGGGGCAGAGCGTCCATACTATATAAAATCACAAGGTGTGTTTGATGGTACTTATGTGCGTGTTGCAGGTACGACTAGGCATGTCGAGGATTATATGTTAAGAGAGTTGATGCTGGAAGGTAAGAATCGTTATTTTGACAGTGAAATATGTCAGAATATGGATATATCAGATAGTGAGATTGAGGAGCTCTGCAAGAGCTTGAAGGAGACTGCCATACGAAATACATGGCAGGATAGTGAAAAAGTGAAGATTAAGGATGTCACCAGAAATATACTGATTTCATGGGGCGTTCTGAAGGAGGAAGGCGGAAAGGTATATCCGACCAATGCATATGCACTTTTGACCGGACGGATGGTAGGGCAGCCGGTTATTCAGTGCGGCGTGTTCAAGGGAACCAATCGGGCACATTTTGTTGATCGGAGAGAGTTTGAGGGTTCTATTCAGGAACAAATGGATGCTGCATACCAGTATGTTCTTGAAAAAATTAACATGGGAATGACAATAAAGGGAATGTACAGACAAGATGTATATGAACTTCCTACAGATAGCATAAGAGAGTTGATTGCAAACGCAGTGGCTCATCGTAGTTATCTTGAGCCGGGAAATATACAAGTGGCATTGTATGATGACAGACTAGAGATTACTTCGCCGGGTATGCTACTGAATAATGTTACGATCGAAAAAATGATAGAAGGTTACTCAAGACCGAGAAATCCCGCAATCGCAAGAGCTTTTGCGTACATGAAAATTATTGAAAAATGGGGAACTGGAATACCAAGGTTATTTGCAGCCTGTGAGGAATATGGATTACCGAAGCCGGAGTTGATTGATTTTGATGGCGATTTCAGAGTAAATATGTATCGAAAAAGGGATGCTAATACAGAAACTAACACAGAAACTAACATAGAAACTAACACAGAAACTAACACAGAAAATGTAGGGAGAATAATTAGGCTCATGGGTGAACAGCCTTCCATTACAGTAAAGATGATTGCACAGCAGCTTGGGCTTTCTGTTGGAGGAGTTCGTTATCATATCAATAAATTAAAGAAAGATGGTGTTGTGGAGCATATCGGTTCTTCTAAGAAAGGTACATGGGTAATCCATGATTAAAATTGTTGTATTGCGAGTGGAATAGTATACTAAAAGCAAAAGGTGAACAATTAAAGCGATTATGCCGATATACAATGTGAGTCAGTAAATGGATTTACAATATAATGTGCACAAGGAGGTTACATTATGTCAAAAATTACAGATTATGCTTTTTTGTTTCAAAATTCATCCGGAAAGTCGGCATTTAATCCAATAGGGAGTTTCCAATTATCCCAGCTCAATAGCAGTGCAGTACAATCACAGTTAAAAGCAGCAGGGATTAACACAAACAGCAAACAATATAAAACCGTTATAAGTAAAATGATGCAAAATGCAAACGGAATGATGTATACCAATCCGGCAGCCATAAAGAATTTGATGAAGAACTATGACAAAGATGGGGACTATATTTCTCCGGCAACTGGTCTTGCCGGTATGGACGCAACGGATATTCCTATTTCGCAGAGACACGTGATTATTGATATTCCTGAAAAAAACAGACAGGAAATGTTTGATAATGCAAAACGGGAGTTCCTTGAAGAAAATGGAATTGCAAACGGAGATACTACAAAACGTTCAGATGTGTTTTACCATTATCAAAAGTCTGCAAAGAAGCGGGACAGATTAAAGGGGACGTGGACTTTAGAACAATATGAACGACAGTATAATCAAGCTTTTTATGATGCGGCAAAGGCTGCCGATCCAACATGGAAACCTGGAAAAGCGATAAAAGCAGGTGCGTTGGATGGGATTACAAGAGAGCAAATTGATAAATCATTGACTGTAACGATGGGACAATATGGAGAAATATTCAAGAGAGGTTTTGATCTGAAATTATAATGATCTGAATATATTAGTAGACAGAACGGCATTTTGTGTAACAAATGCCGTTCGGATGCCTTTTCTATAACTTTACTGCAAAGCATGAGGATTAAATATCTTCATGCTTTTTCCCTAGATAGGTGTCAATTTCCTTCTGGTGGCGCTGCAGCTCCTTTAGATCACGCTCGTTTTGTTGCTGCTGCTCCTCAAGGTTATACATGAGAAAGAGTTTAGGGTAGCATTGCAGGATAGTTATGCAGGTGTTGCATATGAAAATAGAAGAAGCAAGAGTCCTGAACTTATGAGTGAGATAAAAAAGTATATCGAGGATTATTACCTGCAAAACAGACAATCCCCATCAACTACCAAGATTGCTGAAGCGGTTGGCATTGCCAGAGGTACAGCATACAAATACTTGGTAGAGATGGCTGAGAAGAATATGATTGAGTACGACGGGCAGGAGATTCGCACCAATGTGACCCGTAAGTACAGTGGCGGACAGACACAGACACCGATTGTAGGTTCTATTCCTTGTGGAAGTCCTCAGTATGAGGAAGAAAATATTGAAGAATATGTATCACTTCCTACTGCTATTTTCGGCAAAGGAGATTTCTTCATATTAAGAGCAAGCGGTCAGTCTATGATTGAAGCAGGGATTGATGACGGCGACCTTGTGGTTGTTAAAAAGCAGGTAGAAGCCAATGATGGCGATATAGTAGTTGCCCTTGTGGATAATCAGAATACATTGAAACGCTACTTCCGAGATGATGAGAATAAGAAAATCATTCTCCACCCGGAAAATAAGAAGATGAAAGACATCATTGTAGATGAGTGCTGCATTCAGGGTGTGGCTTGTCACATCATCAAAGAACTATAACAGAGGACAGTAACAGCTTATGCTAATAAGTTTAGCAATCGAGTGATTCAATCCATCGACATAGAACATTTCATTACAGAATTTCTTCTTGCCGAAAAGGAGCAAGGACGTCGCAGGTTTACAATGGCACACGAAGCGTCACATCATATCTTGAGTAAGATGTATGCAATGCCGAGTGAAGGACGCTTTCATGCAGAGTATGACAGTGAGCGTAGTTATTCCAAAGAGGAACTGGCTCAGATGTTTGCGTCTGTTGAGTGGCAGGCAGATACAATGGGAGCTTCGCTTCTTATGCCGAGAAGAATTATTGAAAATGCCTTGGCGAAATATAATCAGTCAAATCCGATAAAGGTTTATGGCGATAATACCATTACTTCAAAGGATAAAGCAGTTATCCGCAGAATGGCAGCTTATATCGGAGTATCTTATACAGCCTTGGTTATCAGATTGAGAGATATGGGACTATTTGAGTATCACAATATCCTTGAGTACATTTCCAATGAGTTAAATCTGGGAGGTGTTTCACAATGAGGTTACAGACTCAGGTAGCACCTGAAATACAAAAGAGATTGCTTCTGTCAAGAGTGGAAGCTGAAAGTCTGAAAGAGCGTGATATTCTCTGCCCGACTTGTGGGTTCAGGATACAAAGAGTTTTTTCAGACGCAACCGGACATTTGAGTGTGAAGTGTCAGAAATGCAAGAATGTCCATATCTTAAATCTCGCTTACTTCCGCAGAATCCGCAGGAACGGATATGGCAGGAATTGCAGGCGATGAAGATTACAAGTAAATATCGAAACGATTTCTAATCGAGTAAGCGGAGATAAGCAATTTATTTGCTAAACTACCAAGCACCGTACGAAGCCGGATAAGTGAAGAATAGAAATATTCTTTGCTATCCAGATTCGACGGTGCTTTTTTTGTTGCTGTTTTATTCGATTATGCTTCGTGCAGTATTAGGTCCTGTCTCTTATACACATCTCCGAGCCCACGAGACCGTACTAGATCTCGT
>ENA-OYBY01000570-OYBY01000570.1-human-gut-metagenome-genome-assembly--contig:-NODE-570-length-13309-cov-7.368794_pt1 | contig 13309 bp, 13 predicted proteins | sample MGYA00244625_ERZ652863 | MGnify/ENA primary metagenome ERZ652863 (study PRJEB26926, sample SAMN06164696) | human gut metagenome | biome: ENVO:00009003; feature: ENVO:2100002; material: ENVO:00002003...
GGCGGCGAGCTTCGGCCACGCCGAAGCGGGCAGGGCGCGGGCGTCTTCGGGCAGCCCGGCGTCGGCCCAGAGGGCGCGGCCCAGCTTTGCGGGCAGAAGCCCCAGCCAGAACTCCGCTGCGCCGCCCAGAAGCCCGGCCCGCCGGGCGAAGAGGGCGGACAGCTCCGCTTCGCTCAGGGCGGGAAAGAGGTCGAGGGCTATGACGGGCTGCTTCGGGCCGCGGCCCGGGGCCAGCAGGCCCGACAGCTGCATGATGCAGATGCCGGAGAGTCCGTAATCGGTGAACTGCACCTCGCCCATTTCCCGGGCAAGCACCCGGCCATCGGTGCCGTCCAACAGGCTGGCGCAGCCCTTGGCCCGGATGCCGGCCAGCGACTTGCGGGGGCGGGCGCACTGTAAGGCCGTCAGGCAGGGGTAGAGGGGGGCCATCCGCCCGCCGCACTGGGCGGCGAACCGGGTGCCGAAGCCGTCGGTGCCAAACTGCGGCCCGGCTTCGCCGCCCATGGCGCAGATGACGGCATCGGCCCGCAGGCTTTCATGGCCCGCTTCCGTCTCGAACTGGAGGTCGTAGCCGCCCCGGCTCTGGCTCAGGCTCCGGACGGTGCAGCCGGTGCGAAGCTCGACGCCAAGCGCGGCCAGATGGTGTTCCAGCAGGGCCAGCACGTCTGCCGCCTGATTGGAGTAGGGGTACACCCGCCCGGCCTCGTCGGTGCGGGGGTAGAGGCCGAGGCCCTCGAACCACGCCAGCGGCGCGGCCTCGTTCACGGCGTCCAGCAGGCGGCGCAGGGCCTTGGGGCTGCTGGTGAAATACCGCTCGGGCGAGATGTCCCGGTTGTCGAGGTTGCAGCGCCCGTTGCCGGTGGCCAGAAGCTTTTTGCCCACCTTTGCGTTTCTGTCCAGTACGGTGATGCGGGCGCTGCCCTTGGCGGTCTGCGCTGCCGCCAGCGCAGCGGCCAGACCCGCTGCGCCGCCGCCTAAAACAAGGATATGCTGCATCCTCTGTCCATCCTTTCCAAGAAGCTGTGTTCAGAAGCAAACCAGCTTCTGAGATGAGTTCATTGTATCATAGCCGCTCCGGTTTGGCAAACAGAGGGCGGGCAGGTGTATATTTCCCTCTCGTTTCCACATAATAACTGTACCGCATCCGAAAGCAAAGAATGGGAAGGAAGGTACACCAGATGAAAGCAACCGGAATCGTCCGCCGCATCGATGAGCTGGGCCGGGTGGTCATCCCGAAGGAGATCCGCCGCACCCAGCGCATCCGCCGCGGCGACCCCCTCGAGATCTTCACCACCGGCGAGGGCGAGGTCATCTTCAAGAAGTATTCCCCGGTGGGGGAGCTGCACGGGGTGGCGGTGCAGTATGTGGAGGTGCTGAGCCGAAGCTTTGCCCTTACGGCCTTCGTGGCCGACCGCGACCGCATCCTCGCCGCCGCAGGGGCAGGCCGGCGCGACCTTGCCGACCGAAGTGTCAGCCAGCCGCTGGAACGGGTGATGGAGTCCCGCAAGCCCTACCTCAGCGAGGGCGATCCGGAGCACGTCCTGCTGCCCTGTGAGGGTTCGCTGCGGCCTCTGCTCTGCGCGTGGCCCATCATCGCAGCGGGGGATGTCACCGGGGTCGTCGGGCTGCTGGCCGAGGATCGCGCCCAGCAGCCTGACCCCGCCCAGCAGAAGGCCGTGGCCGTGGCAGCAGCGTTTCTGGCAAAGCAGATGGAGGAGTGAACATTATTATAATAGGGAGCGTCTGCGGTTCGGCAGGCGTTCCCTTTTTTGTTTATGACAGAATTATGAATCTTTATAAACTTTTTCGAGAAGCTATTGACAGGGAAAAAATTTTGGCTATAATGGTCTTAGCACTCAGGAAGATGGAGTGCTAAAGAAACAAAAGCCAAGAAGGAGGCAGGCGCTATGACGATGGATGCACGCAAGCAGCGAGTCTTGCAGGCGATCGTGGCGCTGTATGGCCTCGAGGGCGAGCCTGTGGGCAGCAGTGTGCTGGCAAACTATTTTGATATGGCTGTGTCCAGCGCCACGCTGCGCAACGAAATGGCGGCGCTGACCAAGCTGGGTCTGCTGGAGCAGCCCCACACCAGCGCGGGCCGTGTCCCCAGTGCCAAGGGCTACCGTTATTATCTCGACAATCTGCTGACCGACGACCAGCCGCTGGACCGCGTGACCCGCGCCCGGGTGGAGGCCGTCTTCGCCAGCCTTGACCATGAGCCGGAAAAGCTGGCACAGGGTGCCGCCAAGGCGCTGGCCGCCATCAGCGGCTGCACCGCCGCGGTCAGCACCCCCTGCGCCGAAGACCTCTGCGTCGCCCACTACGAAGTCGTTCAGGTGGGCCGCAGCGCGGCGGCTGTGCTGGCCGTCACGACAGCAGGCTACGTCCGCACCCGTGTGGCGCGGGTCCGCACCGGGCTTTCCCGGGAGAATGCCGCTGCGCTGGCCGCGCTGCTCAACCGCAACCTGACCTTCGTTGCGCCGGTGGATCTTTCGAGCCGGCTGCTCGCCGAGCTGTGCAGCCAGATCGACCCGGAGCTTGTGCCGGTCATCAGCGCCGCAGCCGCGATCTTGCAGGACTCCGCACAGCCCCATGTATTCTTGGGCGGTGAGCAGCACCTGCTGGACTGGCCTCAGCTGGAGGGCAGGGTGGGCGACATCCTCACCTTGCTGAACGACGAGGAGCAGGCCGCCCACATCATCGCACCCCCGGCAGAGCGCAGTGAGAGCGTGCTGCTGGGCGAGGATCTGGAGCCTCAGATCCCCGGCCTGTGCATCGTCAGCGACCGCTACCTTGTGGGCGGCGGGCTGTGGGGCACGGTGGCCCTCATCGGGCCGACCCGGATGCCCTTCCAGAAGCTGATGCCGTTGCTCCACCTCTTCGCCGATGAGCTTGGCGAGGGTATGAGCGGCAAACGAAAAGACACCCCGCAGATGGCCGCACCCCGGCGGACTGTGATATATAAGGAGGATCTGGAATGAGCGAAGAGACGAAGAAGACGGCAGAAGCTCCCGAGCAGGAAGCGAAGGAGACCGAAGCCGCACCTCAGGAAGCGCCCGAGACCGCCGCAGCCCCCGAGCAGGAGGCCGAGGCAGAACCGGCAGACGCCAAGAAGAAAGATGGCTGGTTCAACAAGAAGGCCCGCGAGATGGACGCCGTGAAGGCGAAGCTCGACGCGGCCGAGAAGAATGCCGCACAGGCAAAAGACCAGCTGCTGCGGATGGCAGCGGAGTACGAGAACTACCGCAAGCGCTCCACCCGTGAGGCTGACCAGAAGTTCAACGATGGCGTGTCCTTTGCCGTGAATCAGATCATCCCCATCCTTGACACGCTGGAGATGGCGGCCAACGCTCCCACCACCGACGAGAATTACAAGAAGGGCGTCATCATGACGCTGGATAAGGCTGCCAAGGCGCTGGATACCCTCCATGTGGAGGAGATCGAGGCGCTGGGCAAGCCCTTCGACCCCAACATCATGAACGCCGTCCAGCAGATCCCCGCCCCGGACGGGCAGGAGAGCGGCACCGTCATCACGGTGTACCAGAAGGGCTACAAGCTGGGCGACAAGATCGTCCGCCACGCGACCGTCGTGGTGGCCGAGTGACATCGCAGAGACCCGCAAGGGTTTTGAAGATAAGACATCCGCTTCACACATCGAGCATGAGATAAACAAGTTCTTTTGAGAGGAGACTTCATTTATGAGCAAAATCATTGGTATTGACCTTGGTACTACGAATAGCTGCGTGGCTGTCATGGAGGGCGGCGAGCCTGTCGTCATCGCAAACTCTGAGGGCGCACGCACCACCCCGTCTGTTGTTGGCTTCACCAAGACCGGCGACCGTCTGGTCGGTCAGGTCGCAAAGCGTCAGGCCATCACCAACCCCGAGAACACCGTGTCCTCCATCAAGCGTCAGATGGGCACCGACCACAAGGTGACCCTGAACGGCAAGGAGTACACCCCCCAGCAGATCAGCGCGATGATCCTGCAGAAGCTGAAGGCTGACGCCGAGGCTTATCTGGGCGAACCTGTCACCGAGGCTGTCATCACCGTTCCTGCCTACTTCAACGACAGCCAGCGTCAGGCCACCAAGGACGCAGGCACCATCGCCGGCCTGAACGTCAAGCGTATCATCAACGAGCCGACCGCCGCTTCTCTGGCCTACGGCATCGATAAGGAAGATGACCAGAAGATCATGGTCTACGATCTGGGCGGCGGCACCTTCGATGTCTCCATCATCGAGATGGGCGACGGCGTCACCGAAGTTCTGGCCACCAACGGCGACACCCATCTGGGCGGCGACGACTTCGACCAGCGCATCATCGACTGGATGGCAGACGCCTTCCAGACCGAGAACGGCATCGACCTGCGCAAGGATAAGATGGCCGCGCAGCGCCTGAAGGAGGCTGCCGAGAAGGCAAAGATTGAGCTGTCCAGCGCAATGAGCACCCAGATCAACCTGCCCTTCATCACCGCCGACGCTACCGGCCCCAAGCACCTCGACATGACCCTGACCCGCGCAAAGTTCAACGAGCTGACGGCGGATCTGGTCGATCGCACCATGACCCCTGTCCGCAAGGCTCTGCAGGATGCAGGCCTGCGCGCATCTGACCTGAAGAAGGTCCTGATGGTCGGCGGCTCCACCCGTATCCCCGCTGTCTACGATGCAGTCAAGAAAGAGCTGAACTGCGAGCCGTTCAAGGGCATCAACCCCGATGAGTGCGTGGCTGTCGGTGCTGCCATTCAGGGCGGCGTCCTGCAGGGCGACGTCAAGGGTCTGCTGCTGCTGGATGTCACTCCTCTGAGCCTCGGCATCGAGACTCTGGGCGGCGTCTGCACCAAGATCATCGAGCGCAACACCACCATCCCCACCCACAAGAGCCAGGTCTTCTCGACTGCTGCGGACAACCAGCCCTCGGTTGAGATCAACGTCCTGCAGGGCGAGCGTGAGTTCGCACGGGACAACAAGAGCCTCGGCGTCTTCCATCTGGACGGCATCGCTCCGGCTCCCCGCGGCGTGCCTCAGATCGAAGTCACCTTCGATATTGATGCAAACGGCATCGTGAAGGTCAGCGCAAAGGATCTGGGCACCGGCAAGGAGCAGAACATCACCATCACTGCTTCGACCAATATGTCCAAGGACGACATCGACAAGGCTGTGAAGGAAGCAGAGCAGTTTGCTGCCGACGATAAGAAGAAGCGCGAGGAAGTGGACATCCGCAACGGCGCCGACCAGATGGTCTTCCAGACGGAGAAGATGCTGAAGGAGAACGGCGACAAGATGCCCGCCGACGTCAAGAGCGAGGCTGAGGCAAAGCTGGCCGAGCTGAAGACCGCTGTCCAGTCCGGTTCCATCGACGACATCAAGGCAAAGCAGGACGCTCTGAGCCATGTCTTTGAGAAGATGTATCAGGCTGCCGCTGCTGCCCAGCAGGCCGCAGGCGCACAGCCCGGCCCCGACGCTGGCGCAAACGACCAGCAGAAGCCGAACGATGACGGCGTTGTGGACGCAGACTTCAAGGAAGTCTGATCTGAGACACAGCAGTGTGTGCCCGGCCAAACCGGCGGACGCACGCGTAGAATAGCAAAAGCCGCTCCGGTTTTGCCGGGGCGGCTCTTGCTGGTTATAGAGGACCTCTCAGTCTCGCTGCACGGGAAACAGCAGCGCGCTGCTGGAACAGGGAGGTTGCTGCTACATGAGAGGTGATTGGATTATGGCACAGGAGAAACGCGATTACTACGAAGTGCTGGGTGTATCCAAGACGGCTACCGATGCGGAGATCAAGAAGGCTTACCGCAAGCTGGCCATGAAGTACCACCCGGACTACAACCCCGGCGACAAGGAAGCCGAGGAAAAGTTCAAGGAGATCAACGAGGCAAACGAGGTGCTCTCCGATGAGAAGAAGCGCCAGCTCTACGACCAGTACGGCTTTGCCGGGGTCGACCCCAACTATGCGGCCCAGAACGGCGGCGGCCCGGGCGGCTTCGGCGGCGGTTTCGGCGGCGACGGTGTGGACTTGGGCGACATCTTCGGCGACATCTTTGGCGGCGGTTTCGGCGGCTTTGGCGGCTCGGCCCGCTCTGCGAACCCCAACGCCCCCCGCAAGGGTCAGGACATCCGGGTGCGCATCACCCTGAGCTTTGACGAGGCGGTGCATGGCTGCAAGAAGAACATCACCATCACCCGTCAGCAGGAGTGCACCGAGTGCCACGGCAGCGGCTGCGCTGCCGGCAGCAGCCCTGAGACCTGCCCCGACTGCGGCGGCAGAGGCTTCGTCATCCGTCAGCAGCGCACGCCCTTCGGTGTCATGCAGACCCAGCAGCCCTGCTCCCGCTGCGGCGGCAAGGGCAAGCTGGTCAAGAACCCCTGCAAGAGCTGCCACGGCAGCGGCAAGACCGCAGCAAAGAAGACGCTGGAGGTGTCCATCCCCATGGGCATCGACGACGATCAGAGCTTTGCACTGCGGGGCATGGGCGACGCCGGTGCCAACGGCGGCCCTGCCGGTGACGTCATCGTGATGGTCACGGTCCGTCCCAGCGAGGTGTTCCAGCGCGACGGCTACGACGTCTACGTCATCGTCCCCATCACCTACAGTCAGGCGGTTCTGGGCGACAGCATCACCGTGCCCTCGATCGACGGCAAGGTGGAGGTCACTGTGCCCGAGGGTACCCAGAGCGGCACCACCTTCCGCCTGCGGGGCAAGGGCATCCAGTACCTGAATGGCCGGGGCCGGGGCGATATGTACGTCAGGTGCGAGGTCGAGATCCCCAAGAAGCTCAGCAAGATCCAGCGCGACGCCCTGAAGAAGTTCGAGGGCACTCTGAAAGAAGAAAACTATGAAAAGCGCAAGGGCTTCTTCAAGAAGCTGAAGGATATGTTCCAGTAAAACGTAAAAAAGAGGGCGGGTGCCCTTCCCCATCGGGAAGAGCACCCGCCTTTGTTGTTCTTTGGAGTCTCCTGACTTATCAGCTGAAGATGACAAGTGCGTTGATCAAGAGGCCGACGCCCGTGAAGCAGCTGGACACCGTCCAGAAGGTGCAGCCGAGGCCGTAGAATGCATTGGCGACGCTCTTGTCCATATAACGGGTCAGAGCATCCGGGCCAGTGCTGGTCCAGTCCTTCGGATGAGACTTCCGGTAGTCGCGCACACCGGCGACACCGGCGAACCATCCGTAGAACGGGATAAAAACAGCAGCTGCTGCCTGAACAATGTTGGCACCACCAGAGGTATAGGTCATTTCCTCTTCGTTCATCACGCAATAGGAAGCGGGAAGCATCATGATGTTTTCCATAGTAGCACTCCTTTACGAACAATATCCCAAAACGATGCACGGTGCATCGTTTTTTCAAGAGAGAGGCGAAGCTTACGGAACGCCGCGGGGGAAGCTTACAGGATGAGCAGGATGGCGCTCAGGGGGGCAAGAGCGATGACCGTACCGGCGGCCACCGTGTCACGCAGGAAGTTGGAGGGGGACTTGGACATATCTTCACTGAGGGCGTCGGACGCACGGCCCAGCACGGTGAAGAGGTTGCCCTTGCGGTTGCTGGAAACGCTGAGCCAATCCTTGGCCTGCGAGATGCCCCAGACATAGCTGGAAGCCAGAACAGCGACGCCCACGACGGTGACGACACCGCCCACAGCGCTGCCGCCGGAGGTGTAGGTCATCTCATCTTCGGAAAGGGCGGTATAGCCAGCGGGAAGCTCCATATATTTCTTCATAGGTGAAACACTCCTTTTGTATCAGCAGGCGGTACACCGCCTGAATTTCCCTCAGACAGAACCATATTCTCTGTCAGCATCATTCTACTACAAGGCCGTGTTTTGTGCAAGTGTTTTGGCTAGAAACGACAAAAACCCGGGAAAATGCATGAAAAACAGCCCTGAAGTTTGTGGAAAAGCACTGCAATAATTTCCAGCATCAGCCTGCGGCACCGGCCCGGTAGAGGTAGGGGTCGCTCTTGAAGCTGTCGAAGCTGTAGAGCACGAGGATCTGGTCATAGCCGTTGTCCGCGATGAGCTGGTCGAGGCCGTAGTTGTAGTTGCGGAAGTCCACCACGTCGATGTCGGCATAGTTGGCCGTCAGGTAGGGCACGAAGCAGTTGGCGTAGCTGTCCTTGATGACCAAAATTCGACCGCGCCCGGCGCCGTCGCCCTTGATGCGGCTCAGGCCGTTGTTGCCGTGGAGGAACATGGCGTACTTGTCGTAGACGGAAAGCTTGTCCGTGTCGTAGAGGCCGGTGGTCTCGCCCTCGGCGGGCTGGCCCGGGGCGGTGACGGTGTAGATGGTCAGGGCGTTGGGCAGGTCGTAGTAGGTGATGGTGTCCGGCTCGGCGTCGGGCGTCCGGGCCTTGGAGTAGTGGGTGCCGTAGAAGCCCTCTGCCGTCCGGGCTGTATGGGCCGAGGGGTCAAAGGGCGTAAGGCCCAGTGCGGTGCAGAGCTGCTGGTAGGCGTAGTATGCGCCGGTGCTCGTCCAGTGGTGGTCGGTGCGGTAGTAGATATATTCGCCCTTGTGGTCGGCGAGGGTCTGCCGCACGTCCACAAACCGGCCTCCGGCGGCCTGCACGGCCTCCGAGAGGGCGTCGAGATAACTGTCCTCGTCCAGCAGGGGAGCGCCTGCGGGGACGTTCTCAGGGTAGACAGCAGACGCCGCAGGCACCAGCATCACATTGACGAGGCCCGGGTACCGCTGGCAGAGGGCTTCAAGGGCGGCTGTATTCTTGGGCAGGGTGCGCGTCTCGCTGGAGACAAGACCGTAGGTGCGGGGGAACATCATATGCTCTTTGCCCAGCAGGATGCCGCCGCTCTGCTCCTTCTGCATCACCTTGGTCTCTACGGTGCTCTGGAGGGCGACCCAGTTGTCGCGGCCCGCCACCTGATCCTTGACGTACTTGGTGTAGGCCGTGAAGAACTTGTTCAGGCCGTCTGCCGAGAAGCTGGACAGGCTGGGCCGCTGGGAGAGGGTGGTGTTTTCCAGCTCACTATAGGCCCTGTCCGGGGTGATGAGGTCGAGGGCGAACAGCCCCACGAAAAACAGGCTGAATGCGAGTAGCACCGGGTAACGGAAGATGGAAGCAGAGCGCTTCGAATGTTTCGCCATCGTTTGCGCCTCCTCTTAGAAGTTGAAATATAGGAATGGGCTGTTGGTGCTGCCCACGACATAGGCCATCGAGATGGTCAGGAGGGCCAGAATGGTCAGCGCCTTGGTGACGGCATGGCGGGAAAGCAGGTCCCACAGCTTTTCGACGAGCGGGGTGCAGCAGAGGACAGAGACCGCCAGCAGCACACCGTAGTTGCGCAGGAAGTAAAGGGGCATCACGCCGCCGGAGGGGAGAAAGAGCTTTTGGAACAGCAGCCCGAACTCCACGCCCGCGTCGTTGCCCACGAACATGGCCCAGCCCACCACCACGAGGAAGAGGGTGTAGAGATGGGGCCAGACCCTGCCCTTCTTCAGATAGGGCAGCAGGAAGAGCTTTTCCAGAGCCAGCAGCACGAAATAGTATAAGCCCCAGCAGATGAAGTTCCAGTTCGCGCCGTGCCAGATGCCCGTGAGCAGCTCGACGACGAAGAGGTTGAAGATCTGACGCCGGAGGCCCTTCCGGTTGCCGCCGAGGGGGATATAGACATACTCCCGGAACCAGCCCGAGAGGGTCATGTGCCAGCGCCGCCAGAACTCGGTGATGGAGGCGGAGATATAGGGGTAGTTGAAGTTCTGGGGAAAATCGAAGCCCAGCATCTTGCCCATGCCGATGCCCATCATGGAGTAGCCGGAAAAGTCGAAATAGAGCTGTAAGGAGTAGGCGATGACGCCCAGCCAGACCAGCGGAGTGGAGGCGTTGGCAAGGCCCACGAAGGAGACGGAGGGACTGTCCGCCACCCCGATGATGTCGGTCCAGAGGGCGCCGACGGCGTCGGCCAGCAGGACTTTCTTCGCCAGACCGAAGGTGAAGAAGGTCATGCCCTCCTCGATCTGCTTTAAGTTATAGCGGCCTTTGTAGACGTGGAGGCGGTCGGAGACGTCCCGGTACTTGACGATGGGGCCTGCGATGAGCTGGGGGAACATGACGACGTAAGCGCCGAAGTCGATGATGTTGTGCTCGGTCTTTACGTCCCGGCGGTAGACGTCGATGGTGTAGGAGAGGGTCTGGAAGGTGTAGAAGCTGATGCCCAGCGGCAGCACGCTGATGCCCGGGATGGCCGCAAAGCTGGTGCCGAAGAGGGCGTTGAGGCTGCTGAGCACAAAGTTTGCATACTTGAAGTAGAAGAGCATCCCGAGGCTGCCCGCCAGTGCGATGAGCAGCAGGACGAGGCGGGCCGTCCGGTTCCGGTCAAAGCGCTCAAGCCCGAGTCCGCAGAGGTAGTTGATAAGGATGAGGGCCAGCATGACCGGGAAAAACCGCACCTCGCCCCAGCAGTAGAACACGAGGCTGCACAGGAAGAGGACGGTGTTTTTGAGCTTCGGGGGCGCGAGGTAATAGAGCGCCAGCGTGATGGGCAGAAAGCGCAGCAGAAAGATGATGGTGCTGAAGACCACGGCGTCAGTCTCCTTTCGGACTTCCCCCGGTGGGGGGAGCGGACAGCGCCGGGAGGCGCTGCGTGAGAGGTTTTTTACAAAGCGAAAAAGGCCGATGCCGCTGCGGCACCGGCCCGGAAGCGCTTTTTTACTTGCCCAGAACGCCGTTGACGGCGCTGGTCAGGTCGGCAGAGCAGCCGTTGGAGGCGATGACCATCACCACGAGGTCGTCGCTGCCGTCGATGATGGCATTCTCCACGTTGGACTGTGCCTCCGCGAACTCGGCGTAGTTGCCGTAGAAGGCCACCTGATCCTGCTGGTAGGTCTTGAGGGTGTCCATGACATCCTGTGCCTTGCCTGCGGCGGGCTGGATGGCCAGCACGAGGCCGGCGTCGCCGTTGTCGTTGCTCTTGATGCCCTTGTAGCTGGTGACATCGTCGGCCTTCAGGCCGAAGTCGTACTCGATGTTCATGGCCGTGATCTCAAACTGGTTGGAGATGGGGTTCGTTTCCAGCAGGGCGTCCACGGCAGAGGCCACGGCGTCGGAAGCGCCGTTCTCCTCGGCGGAGACGGAAGCAGCAGGCTCAGAGGCGCTCTGGCCGGCAGCCCCGGAGGAGGCTGCAGAGGATACAGAGGAGGCAGAGCCGCCGCAGCCGGTCAGCAGGACACAGCCCGCAGCCAGCGCAGCAGCAGAAAGGACGAGTTTCAGACGAATATTCATAGAAGATTTCCCTCTTTTGTCGTTAAATTTCCAAGGCCCGGCCGCACCGAAAAACGTCGGCCCAAGACCCTTATCAGTCTATCATAACGAGGTTCGGATTGCAAACGAACTGCAAGATTTTTAACCTTTTCTTCACCGGTCGGGTCAGCCTTCGGCCGCGATGTCCCGCAGCGTCTGGATATACTCCTCGAAGCAGAGGCCGCTGGCGTTGATCCGGGCCGCATTTTCGACGCCGACATACCGCCAGTGCCACGGCTCATAGATGATCTCGGTCTTGTCCTCGGCGTCCTTCGGGTAGCGGAGGATGAAGCCGTAGTCCCCGGCGTGCGCACAGAGCCAGCGGAAGGCGGCGGTGTTCTCGAAGCCCTCGTCCAGCCCGGTGTGCTCGGGGCTGTTCAGGTCGGCGGCGAGGCCGCAGTTGTGCTCGGAGTAGCCCGGAGGGTTGACGACGGCTGCGGCCTTTTCCTTGGCAGCGGCGTTGTCATAGCCCTTGTTGAGGTAGTACTGGGTCTTTTTCTCGTAGAGGCTGGTCTGGTACTTGACGCTGCGGTAGCCGCTCTGCATCCAGACGGTGACGCCGTCGGCGGCTGCGGCCTTCTGCATGGCGAGGAAGGCGTCGCAGGCCACCGTCTGGAGGGTCTTGTTCACGGCGGTGGCAGAGCCGCACTCCTTGGTGTCAAAGGTGTAGTCGTCCGGCATCTTGTTGGTGTGGTTCACCAGCACCATCAGCGGGTCGGCCAGCAGGGCGCGGGCCTCGTCGGCGGTGAGGCCGAGGGCGTTGGAGGGGGCGGTGTTCTCGGGGACGCTGGACGCTGCGGCCTCCTGCGGGGCGCTCTGCGCCGGGAGAGGGGCCGCAGACGCCGCCGAGGCGCTGGGGATGGCGGCGCGGCGGGTGAGCAGGAAGGAGACGCCGCCCGCGGCGACGCAGAGCATCAGGGTAAGCCCGGCCACCCGGCGGATGGCACGTCTGCGCCTGCGGCGGCGCAGCTCAGCGCGGGTGAGGCGTCGGCGCTGAGGATGAGGAGTGGAGGGATTCATAAAAGACCTTCTTTCCGGTTGGGTGTGTATATTTTTCCACAGGGGAGGACATCCTATTCCCGGGAGGCGAACAGGATGAAAATGTCGGCTGAGGAATACGGGCGCAGGGTGCGCCGGGTCGGCCCGCCCTCGCCGCTGGGCAGAGACTGCCTTTGGGCGTTCTGCGTGGGCGGCGGCATCTGCCTGCTGGGCGAGGTGCTGCGGGGGTGGTATCTGACCATGGGGCTGGACAAAGAACTGGCCGGCACCCTCACCAGCTGCACGCTGGTGGTGCTGTCGGCCCTGCTGACGACGCTGGGCCTCTACCAGAAGCTGGCCGCCAAGGCGGGCGCGGGCACCCTCGTGCCCATCACAGGCTTCGCCAACGCGGTGGTCAGTGCGGCCATCGAGTTCAAGACCGAGGGCCGGGTGCTGGGCACCGGCGCGAAGATGTTCCTCATCGCCGGGCCGGTCATCGTCTACGGCACGCTGGCGGCGGTGCTCTATGGCAGCGTCTGCTGGCTGTTTGGATAAAACAGCTCTCTGTCCAGAATACGCAGGAGAGGGTGCGAAAATTGCATCCACCTGCCGAAACCCCAGTATACCACAAAAAGCGGATAAAATCAGCCCCATAAAGGAGGAAACTGTATGGCCGCACGCCGCGGAGATACCCTTTTGTTCCCGACGCCGCCCGTCGTGGCGGCGCATGCGGCCATCGGCGGCAAAAAGGAGGGCGAAGGCCCCCTCGCCGCCTGCTTCGATGCGCTGAGCGCCGACAACTTCTTCGGCCAGTCCAGCTGGGAAGCCGCCGAAAAGGAGCTGGCCCTGCAAACGGCGCGGCTCTGCCTTAAAAAGGCCCAGACGACCCCCGAAAAGGTCAGCCTCGTGCTGGCGGGGGACTTGCAGGCCCAGTGTACCGCATCCAGTTACGCCATGCGGGAGCTGGGCATCCCCTTCGCGGGCCTGTTCGGAGCGTGCAGCACGATGGCCGAGGCGCTGGGCCTCGGCGCGGCGCTGTGCCTGTCTCTTATACACATCTGACGCTGCCGACGAATAGCCTT
>ENA-OYBY01000572-OYBY01000572.1-human-gut-metagenome-genome-assembly--contig:-NODE-572-length-13307-cov-4.513206_pt1 | contig 13307 bp, 9 predicted proteins | sample MGYA00244625_ERZ652863 | MGnify/ENA primary metagenome ERZ652863 (study PRJEB26926, sample SAMN06164696) | human gut metagenome | biome: ENVO:00009003; feature: ENVO:2100002; material: ENVO:00002003...
ATAAGAGACAGGAAGTATAGATTAAAGTGAAAATCAGAATAAAAATTAAAATAAAAATCAGAATAAAAATTAAAAATAAAAAAAGGAAATCAGGTATATGCGTTTAATACATTAAAAGTAGGCAGTTTTTGAATACATATTGAATACATAGGGAAAGAAGAGTTAATATGTCAATATATTCAAGTGAAGTAATAGAGGAAGTTGTATCGCGTAACGATATAGTAGATGTTATTTCAGGTTATATAAAGCTTAAGAAAAGTGGCAGTTCCTACGTAGGGCTATGTCCGTTTCATAACGAGAAGTCACCTTCTTTTTCTGTATCAGGAACAAAACAGATGTATCACTGTTTTGGATGCGGAGTCGGAGGCAATGTTATAACATTTGTTATGGAATATGAGAACTATACATTTCCAGAGGCAGTAAAAATGCTGGCTGACAGAGCAGGTATAGCTCTACCTGTGATGGAATATTCAGGTGAAGACAGACGTGAACGGGATATTAAAACAAAGCTGTTAGAGATTAACAAGATAGCAGCAACATTTTACTACCATCAGTTAAAATCACCAGCAGGACAAAGTGGGTTGGATTATCTGAAAAAAAGACAGCTTTCAGACAAAACTATAAACACATTTGGCCTTGGATATGCGCCACAGCTTACAGGTGACTTATATAGAATGCTAAAGGAAAAAGGGTATGATGATGAACTCTTAAAAGAGTCAGGTCTGTTCACTTATGAAAAGGGAATAAGGGAAAAGTTCTGGAACAGGGTAATATTTCCAATCATGGATATTAACAATAAGGTTATAGGCTTCGGTGGTCGTGTTATGGGAGATGGAAAGCCCAAGTACCTGAATTCTCCGGAAACAAAGCTTTTTGATAAAAGTAAGAATCTTTATGGACTTAATGTTGCAAGAAGTTCAAGAAAGAACAATCTTATAATATGTGAAGGCTATATGGATGTTATATCTATGCATCAGGCAGGCTTTAATCAGGCGGTAGCATCGCTTGGTACAGCACTCACACCTGGACATGCCCGTCTTATGAAAAGATATACAGATAATGTCCTTATAACTTATGATAGCGATGAAGCAGGGGTAAAGGCAGCTTTAAGAGCCATACCTATATTAAAAGAAGCAGGACTATCTACTAAGGTTATTAATATGAGGCCATATAAGGATCCGGATGAGTTTATCAAGGCATTAGGAACTGAAGCATTTCAGGAGCGTATAGATAAAGCAGAAAACAGCTTTATGTATGAAATCGGTATTATAGAGAAGAATTATAACAGAAGTGACCCGGAGAGTGAGACAGCATTTGAAAGAGAAGTTGCCAATAAGCTTGTACAGTTTAGTGAGAAACTTGAAAGAGATAACTATATGAAAGCTGTCTGCCGTCAGTTTATGATACCAGAGGATGGTATGCGTGAAATGGTTATAAGGATAGGAAGCCAGGGCGGAATAATACCAAGACAGACACAGCCTGTCAGGCGGATGGAACCGGCAAGAAAGAAAAAGGAAGATGGAATAAGGCAGGCAGAGAAGATTCTGCTTACGTGGATGATTGAGGATGGTGATATATATGATAAAGTCAGTGAATATATACAACCAGATGATTTTATAGATCCATTGTTTAAAGATGTTGCATCAAAGGTATATGAACAATATGAAACTGGAAGTGTTAACCCGGCAGCGATTATTGGCTCATATAGCGATGGTGATATGCATAGTGAGATAGCGGCGATGTTCAGCGCTGAATTAAGCGAGTCGCTTAGTAAGTCAGAAAGAGAAAAAACACTTAATGATACAGTACTAAGGGTTAAGAAGAGCAGCCTTGATTATAAGCTTGAACATGCAGCAGATGCAAAGACTATGCAGGATATCATAGGCAGACAGATGAAGTTAAATAATATTCACATTAGTTTATAATACATGCGAAAGGTGGACCATTGTAATGGCAGTAAAGAAGGAAAACTTAAACGAGGAAGAATTAAAGGAAACTAAGAAGACAACTAAAAAGAAAGCTGATGAAGCTGTGGCAGCAAAGAAACCTAAGAAGTCAAAGAAGGAGGAAGCTGCACAGCCAGAGCTTTCAGAAGAGGAACAGGCAAGAATTATACAGGAAAAATTCATGGAAAAGTGCAGGGGGATTCTTGCTATAGCCAGAAAGAAAAAGAATGTCCTTGATTATAAGGAGATTATGGATTATTTCCAGGATACAGATTTTGAAGCTGATAAGATGGAAAAGGTATTCGAGTTTCTTGAAGGCTGCAATATAGATGTCAAGATGAATGATGATGATGGAGATGTAGAAGATGATATTATTCTTTCGGATGAAGATGATATCGATATAGAAAAGATAGATCTTTCTGTACCAGATGGAATCGGACTTGAAGATCCTGTAAGAATGTATCTGAAGGAAATAGGTAAGGTGCCTCTTCTTAGTGCAGAAGAAGAAATAGAATATGCACAGAGAATGGAAGAGGGTGACGAGGAAGCCAAGAAGAGACTTGCGGAAGCCAACTTACGTCTTGTTGTAAGTATTGCAAAGCGTTATGTCGGCAGAGGCATGCAGTTCCTTGATCTTATCCAGGAGGGTAACTTAGGTCTTATCAAAGCTGTTGAAAAGTTTGATTATCGTAAAGGATATAAGTTCTCAACATATGCAACATGGTGGATAAGACAGGCTATTACAAGAGCTATAGCTGATCAGGCACGTACTATACGTATACCTGTTCATATGGTAGAAACTATCAACAAGCTTGTAAGAGTACAAAGACAGCTTTTACAGGAGTTAGGAAGAGAACCATCTCCAGAAGAAATAGCAGAGACTATGGATATTCCGGTTGAAAGAGTAAGAGAAATCCAGAAGATATCACAGGAGCCTGTATCGCTTGAAACACCTATAGGTGAAGAGGAAGACAGCCATCTTGGAGATTTTATACAGGATGACAATGTGCCTGTACCAGCAGAAGCAGCGGCATCTACTCTTCTTAAGGAACAGCTTGTAGAGGTGCTTGGAACACTTACAGAAAGAGAACAGAAGGTTTTAAGACTTCGTTTTGGCATGGATGATGGAAGAGCAAGAACTCTTGAAGAGGTTGGTAAGGAATTCAACGTAACAAGAGAGCGTATCAGACAGATTGAAGCCAAGGCGTTAAGAAAGCTTAGACATCCAAGCAGAAGCCGTAAGCTTAAGGATTATCTTGACTAATCAATGTTCAGGAATAATATTTAAGGATAGAATTCAATAATAAAAACTTGAATATAGATTTCTATTTATGGTCGTGTCAGGATAAAGGATGATTTAATATAGTATAATAAATCAACAGGAAAAATGTATGAACAATATTATTAATATATCGGAAAGACTGAAATGTGTTGCAGGTCTTGTTAATAAAGGTGCAAGGGTGGCTGACATTGGCACGGATCACGCATATCTTCCTATATATCTTGTGCAGAACGGGATAAGTAATAAAGTATATGCGTGTGATGTACGAAAAGAACCATTAAGGCGTGCAAAGCTTCACATTGATGAATATGGTCTTTCAGATAAGATAACTACACAGCTTTGTGATGGGCTCAAAGGGATTAATAAAGGCGATGTTGATACAGTAACAATATGCGGCATGGGTGGAAAGCTCATGAAGAATATATTAAAAGCAGGTATAGACAAGCTGGGGGATAATACACAGCTTGTCTTATCTGCACAGTCAGAACTAAGAGATTTTAGAAAATACCTTCTAGAAACAGGCATAGATATTAAGTCAGAACATATGCTTTTAGAAGATGGAAAATATTATTTTATATTTGACTGTGTATACAACACACAAGATGAATATTATCTAAATGTAACTAATATTCAACAAAATAACATTTATGAACATGCAGCTGCTGCAGGAGATATTCATAACAATAATATTCATAACAATGATAGTCACATGGAAGATTATGACAAGGAAGATAATGATAAGAAAAAGATAACAGCCTACGCAGAGGAAGAATTAAGATATGGAAGATATCTTTTGGATAATAAGTCAGAGGTGCTTTACGAATATCTTAATAAGGAACTGACAAGCTGTAACAATATTAGAAATAGTCTTATTAATAATAAGGAACAGTCAATATCGATAAAGAGCAGAATACATGCTATAGATGAAGATATTGCTGTTATTAATAAGGCATTAGGAAGATGGAAGGAGTAATAATAATGCTTTTATCGCAGATGGCAGCAGATGCTGCAAAGGATTACAAGTATGATATTATTCTTGCCAATGTAAATGGCAGGCTTACAGAGATATCAGATATGGATATAACTGATGAAAAAGTGGAATTCATTACAGTAGGAGAGGCAGTGGGAAATGAGGCGTATAAAAGGAGTGTTCTTCTTTTAATGCTCAATGCAATACATAAGCTTGATACAGATAATAGAATTAAGAGAGTTACTGTTGAGTTCTCGCTTAGTAAAGGTCTTTATTGTGATATAAAAGGAGATTTTGTAATCACACAAGAATTTCTTAATGATGTGAAAGAACTTATGAGAGCCGATGTTAAGAAAAATCTGCCTATTAAGAAGCAGGGAATGAAGACATCAGAGGCTATTAAGCTGTTCAAGAAGTTCGGAATGGAAGATAAGACACAGTTATTCAAATATAGAATTAGTTCTTATGTTAATGTATACAGCATAGAGGGTTATTACGATTACTTCTATGGTTATATGGCAGCTAATACAGGAATATTAAAGACATTTGATTTATTCCAGTATGATAAGGGCTTTGTTCTTCAGTTACCAACTAAAGAAAATCCGGAAACAGTGCCGGAATTCGCACCACAGGCAAAGCTTTTTAATGTGCTTATGGAAAGAAGCGAGTGGGCAGATATGCTTGGCGTTGATACAGTTGCCTCTTTGAATAAGCATATAATAAGCGGGGATATTAATTCACTTATTCTTGTTCAGGAAGCATTACAGGAGCAGAAGATTGTTGAGATTGTTAATCAGATAAAAGAAAGGGAAGGCGTTAAATTTATTATGATAGCCGGACCATCATCATCTGGCAAGACAACATTTTCACACAGATTGTCAATACAGCTTCGTGCAAGTGGATTTAAGCCACACGCAATTGGTGTTGATAATTATTTCGTTGAGAGGGAGCAGACACCTGTTGATGAAAATGGAGAATATAATTTTGAGGATATTCACGCAATAGACATAAAGCTTTTTAATGACCATATGAATGCACTGCTAAGGGGAGAAAAGGTCGAGATACCTCAGTTTAACTTTCTTACAGGTAGAAAAGAGTACAATGGTGAATATATACAGCTTGGGGAAGAGGATATCCTTGTTATTGAAGGAATACATTGCCTTAATGATGAATTATCCTATGCACTTCCAGTTGAAAGTAAGTTTAAAATCTATATAAGTGCACTTACACAGTTAAATGTTGATGAGCATAACAGAGTAGCAACAACTGATGGACGTCTTATAAGGCGTATGGCAAGAGATTACAGGACAAGAGGTGCTTCTGCTAAAAAAACACTTTCTATGTGGGAGTCAGTAAGAAAAGGTGAGGAAAAGAATATCTTTCCTTATCAGGAGGAAGCTGATGTTATGTTTAACTCAGCACTTGCGTATGAGCTGTGTGTTTTAAAGCCGATAGTAGAGCCGCTGCTTTTTTCGATAACAGAAGATGACCCGGAATATCAGGAGGCAAAGAGACTGCTAAAGTTCTTAGCATACTTCCTCCCTTGTCAGTCAGGCAATGTTCCAATCAACTCTATAATGAGAGAGTTTATTGGTGGGGGATGTTTCAGGGTATAATAAAAAATAAGTGCTTAAGTTGTTAGTGGAAGAATACTCGGTCACAACCGACTCGGTTGTGACCGAGTATTATTTTTGAATAAATTAACGGCAAAAACTATATAAATTGATATATAGCTGTATATACTATTTTTTAAATGAATTCTTATATTCTCTGGACATCTCAAAAAGTTCATTAACATATCCTGGGGTTTTATTATCAATATTTTTCTTGATTTCACTTAATATGTCTATATAGTCGCCAAGCAGTACGCTTATATCTTGTGAGTTAGAAGCACATATCTGGTCCCACATTTCAGGAGATGAAGCAGCTACCCTTGTCATATCACGAAAACTTCCAGCTGCTAACTGCTGCATATGCTTGTCGTCATCGTCCTGTTCAGATACGAGCTTTACAAGTGCTGTTGATATAAGATGTGGAAGGTGGCTTATGGCAGCTACACTTTTATCGTGGATTGTATAGTCCATGATAATCGGATTAGCTTTCATATCACACACAAGTGCTTTGAAGCGTTCAAGCTGTTCTTTAGTAGTTTTTGATGTTGGTGTGATAACATAGCGGGCATTTTTCATTATTGCGGAAGATGAGTTGGCATAACCTGTGAGCTCTGAACCAGCCATAGGATGACCACCAATAAAAACATCTTCCATATCAAGCTCTTTAACAGTGTTATGTATTGAAGTTTTGACACTTCCAACATCCGTTATAATACAACTTTTTTTCACAATGCTTTTTAACTGTTTAAGATAATCATTCATAGTTATAACAGGTGTACATAGTATTATAAAATCACAATCAGATAATCTGTTATCAACAGAGTCAAGAACTTCGTCTACAACTCCATCTTTTTTAGCTTCATATACAGGTCCAAGCCTTCTGCTTGTAGCTATAATAGTATAATTGCTGCCTGATTCCTTAAGTGAATGTGCTATAGAGCCTGCAATAAGACCGAAGCCTATAAAACCAACTTTGCAATCCATAATATATTTAACCTCGTTTCTTTGTTTCGTATAATTCAGTAAAATAAATGTTTTGAAATATTTTTAATGAGTTTAACACTTTAAAGCGGTAATGTAAAGGGATACGACTTATAAAATACTTTATTTTATAGATGTCAATATATTGTGTGATATATAAAATATTCTATTTGTTGACAATATGTTGCTACTGTGTTATAAATATATTATCAATATGCATAACGATAATAATTTAGAAGGAGAACAGCATATATGCGATAGTATAATAAGTGAGCGATTCATTAAATAAAGACACGAATACTGACAGTTATAGAACAGCTAACGACAATTCTTATGCTTATGATTTTTTATCGGCAGTCCACAATAATCCCAATCTTGCATTACAGTATAATAAATTTAAAAGAAACAGCTTTTTTAATAAGGTATGGGTTGATAGATTTAATGATTATATCAGCAAAAAAAAGACACTTCCATTGTTGTATGATCCGTTTTTTAAAAAGCTTTTCAATGGAGATGAACACAGAGAGAGACTATCAAGACTTGTAAGCAGTATCATAGGACAGAAAGTTACGGTTATTGATATACTGCCATCTGAAAGTTCATGTTTCGAAGATTCATTTATAATAATGGATATGATAGTACGGCTGTCGGATGGAAGCATTGCCAATATTGAAGTTCAGAAAATAGCGGCATTATTTCCAGGAGAAAGACTTAGTTGCTACTCGGCAGATGCAATTATGAGACAATATCACAGACTATCATCTTCATCAGCGTTAGCACAATATAATAGTAGTATAGATGATAATACAATGAATGAGAATGTTCAGTCGATGGAACATAAGACATTTTCTTATAAGGATATGAAAAATGTACATACTATTGTATTGTTTGAAAACAGCAATTCTAATCTTATAAGTCCAATAGATTCCAGGTTATATTTTCATGTTGGAACAACACGTTTCAATACTCAGATAGATTTCCCATTATTACAGCACTTTCATATGATTAGTCTTGACACATTTAGAAAATACAGATATTCTGATATTATAAAAGGAAACGTTAATATTACGGAATACGATTATGATGAAAGCATGTATGGTACACCATTGACTTCTGATATGCTTCGTGATAGACTGGCATATCTTTCACTTTTTGTGACAGAATCAGTGGAGGATGCATTAGCTATCCAGAAAGTATTTCCAGAATTATCGCAGATATTTGATGAGATGAACGAATATCTTGCAAAACCAGAGGAGGTGCTAAGTATGTTTTCAGAGGCATTGAGAATACTTAATCACAATACGGCAGTACTTATGGTGGATGAATATAGAAAAAAATATCAGGAGATGGAAAATAATCTGAAGAAGGAAATCCAGGAAAAACAAAAGATACTAGACAGCCAGAAGGAACAATTAGACAGCCAGAAGGAACAGTTTAGTATAAAAAAGGAACAATATGAAGAACAACATTTAAAAGATCTAGAAAGAATAGCTGAACTTGAAGCTATGCTAAAGGAAAAGTAAAGAAATAGATTAAGATCAAGTATGGTATTGCATTGATAAAGGTGAGATATAGATTAAAGATGAGGGTTAAGTAAGCGGATAGATATGTACAGTTAAAGATGACTTTACATACTATCCGCTTATATTGTGTAGGATTATTGAACTGTGAAATTTTGTGAAAATTCTGGTTGATAAGAGCATATAAAGAAGTGGTCGGTTATTGACAAATCCTTTCATTGTGATAATATTTGAAAGTGAGTAAATATGTGATTGAAAGCACCGGAAGAGCATAACCGGTGCAGGAATGAGGTTTTAAGATGGCTAATACAACAACTTATAATCCCAAGTCTATCGAGCCAAAGTGGCAGAAGTATTGGGCAGAACATGAAACATTTAAAACAGATGTATGGGACTTTTCAAAGCCAAAGTACTATGCGCTTGATATGTTCCCTTATCCATCAGGAGTAGGTCTTCATGCAGGTCATCCAGAGGGATATACAGCTACAGATATCACTTCACGTATGAAGAGAATGCAGGGATATAATGTACTTCATCCAATGGGATATGATTCATTTGGACTTCCAGCTGAACAGTATGCTGTTAAGACAGGTAATAATCCTAACGGATTTACACAAAAAAATATAGAAACATTCACTAAGCAGCTTAAGGAGCTTGGTTTTGATTATGACTGGAGCAAGACTTTAGCAACAAGTGATCCTAAGTTCTATAAGTGGACACAGTGGATATTCAAGCAGTTATATCTTGATGGTTATGCTAAGTATATAGATATGCCAGTTAACTGGTGTGAGGAACTTGGTACAGTTCTTTCTAATGATGAAGTTATTGACGGTAAGTCAGAGCGTGGCGGATACCCTGTTGTAAGAAAGAATATGAAGCAGTGGGTTATCGATCAGGTAGCATTTGCAGATAAGTTACTTGAAGGACTTGAACATATTGACTGGCCAGAGTCTACTAAGGAAATGCAGAGACACTGGATAGGCAAGTCAGAAGGTGTTGAGGTTGACTTTAAGATTGACGGTGGTGGAGATTTTTCTATCTTTACTACTTGTATTGAAACTATATATGGTATTACATTTATGGTACTTGCACCAGATGGAGATATCGTTAAAGAGCTTATGCCAAGAATCCAGAACAAAGAAGAGGTAGAAGCTTATATAGCAGAAACAGTTAAAAAGAATGATATGGACAGAACAGAGCTTAACAAGACTAAGTCAGGCTGTGTTCTTGAGGGAATCTACGCTGTTAATCCTGTTAATGGTAAGAAGGTTCCTGTATACATTGGTGATTTCGTTCTTGCTAACTATGGTACAGGTGCTGTTATGGCTGTTCCAAGCCACGATCAGAGAGATTTTGAGTATTCAGAAGCACATAATATTCCTAGAATACAGGTCATTGATGGTGCTGATGTATCAGAGAAGGCATTTGAGAAGTATGATTACCTTGGCAAGGGTTGCAAGCTTATCAATTCAGAGGAATTCACAGGTCTTACAGTAGAAGAGGCTAAGGAAGCTATTACCCAGAAACTTGAAAAGATGGGAGTAGCAAGAAGAAAAGCTAACTATCACTTCAGAGAGTGGATATTTGCAAGACAGAGATACTGGGGTGAGCCAGTGCCTATCGTATATCTTGAGGATGGACAGATTCATGTCCTTGATGACGACGAACTTCCACTTATCTTACCAGAGCTTGAAGACTACAAAGGTAAGAATGGACAGGCACCTCTTGAAAATGCTACAGAATGGAAGAAGTATGAGCATAACGGACTTAAGGGTAAGAGAGAAACTTCAACAATGCCAGGTTCGGCAGGTTCAAGCTGGTATTATATGAGATATATTGACCCAGATAACGATAAGGAGCTTTGTGACCCAGAACTTCTTAAACACTGGCTTCCAGTAGATCTTTATATCGGTGGACCAGAGCATGCAGTTGGCCATCTTATGTATTCAAGAATATGGAACAGATATCTATATGATAAAGGCATATCACCAGTTGCAGAGCCATTCCAGAAGCTGGTTCACCAGGGTATGATTCTTGGTTCAAACGGTATCAAGATGGGTAAGAGATTCCCAGAATTCGTTATTAACCCAAGTGATATCGTAAGAGAGTATGGTGCTGATACTTTAAGACTTTACGAAATGTTCATGGGCCCTCTTGAGGCTTCTAAGCCTTGGAGCCAGCAGGGTGTTGAAGGTGCAAGAAGATTCATTGGTAAGGTATGGAATTTCTTTACAACTGAGGGTAACGTTGTTGATGAGGATGTTAAAGAACTTGAAAAGGTATATAACCAGACAGTTAAGAAGGTTACAGATGACTTTGAAAAGTTAGGCTTTAATACAGCTATCAGCCAGATGATGATATTTATGAATGCAGCAACTAAGCTTGGCAGATGCTCAAAGGAATATGCAGAAGGATTTATTAAGATGTTTTCATGTATATGTCCACACGTTGGTGAAGAAATGTGGAATGTATTAGGACATGATAATACAATAGCATATGAAGGCTGGCCAGCATATGATGAAGAAGCCTGCAAGGAGGATACTGTAGAGATAGGCGTGCAGGTTAATGGTAAGGTTAAGGGAACTATTTCTATTGCAGTTGATGAAGCTAAGGAATCAGTTCTTGAAAAGGCTAAGAAAGCAGTAGAAGGCAAGATTACAGGTAACATAATTAAGGAAATCTATGTACCTGGTAAGATTGTTAATATTGTGGCAAAATAAATTGTATTAAACATAGTTGATTTATTACTGAATTATATTTTAAGGCATATGGGAAATTTTGATATATATTCTTCTTACTGGACAGACCAGTAAGGAGGATACATATCATTTCCCATATGCTTTTTTTAATGTTGAATTATGTCGTATTAAAATGTTAATTGTACCTTTTTGTATGTAAGTTATACCCTATATAAAACAAATGCTGATAATAGTGGTAAATTAATCAAAGAAGAAATCGTAGAGATACTTTTCTATTATGCATAAATATTTGTAAAAATATATGTTAACAAATAGGGTTTAACAGCTTAGACTAAAATTGTAAAAATTAATCAAGAGAAGTGTAGAGAGGAGATGGCGATACATATGCAGAGATATTATAAGACAATTGCTATTATGCTTATATGTTCGTTATTATTAACAGGGTGTACTACTAGAAATAGCGGACAAGAAGATGATACCGAAGTTAAGACAAGCTATGAATTTAATGCTGATAAGTCGCAGGTATCAGAAAAGTCAAGGAGTGCATATAGTGAAAACGGATATTATTATTTAATGAATGGAATTTTATGGTTTTATGATATTAATAATAATATTGCAACAGTGGTTTGCAGTAATGCTAATTGTGAACATAAAGATGAAAACTGTAATGCATATTTGCTGGATGAACATAATTATGATCCATTAGATCTTGCAGGAGTAACTGTTAAGGGGCTAGGCAATCAATTATGGTATATGGATGGATATATATACATTATTGAACGTGATGAAAGTGGAGATTATCTTGTTCAGTATGATCAGGCTTTTTTTAATCGTAAAAAAATATGCAAGATTACTGAGGATGGGGAAGTACTTGGCATGCCAAGTGTGAATGCGGAAGGAACAATGGCAATATATGATGGGTATTTATACTATTTATCGGTAAAGCCTGTAAATGCGAATGAATTAGCAGATAATGATTATCATACGACAGTTTATTGTAAAAGAATTTCAATTGATGGGAAGTCTGCTTCAGAAACTTTAGGTTCATTTCAATTTGCGATGGATTATGATCTTTTTGGTTCAGGTTCGGGCGGAAAAGTATGTGTTAGTGAAAATAGAATATTTTATGTTGCTGGATATATAAGCAGATGGGTGTCAAAACAGAAAATTCTTAAATATAAAGTGTATGAATATAATCTGGAAACTCACGAATTTGTAACATTGGTAGATAATACATCTAATGAAAATGTTGATTTGCTTGGTAAAGCGACAGGAGAAGCAAGGCCTGTACAAAGTGGTATATGCTGTGCATATGGAGATTCCCTGTATATTGTTGGAAATGGTGGAACTGAAATTTATCGTATAAATGAGAGTGGAATTACAAGCATATATAGTGAACCATCGTGTAAATCAATTTACTCACTTGTCGCATATGATGGCTATATTTATTGTATGGAATCATTTGAAGGATCTATCAGATTAGTCAGAATGAATATGGAAGGGAAAATAAGTGGTCAGCATATATTTGATTGTGGTGATATGCAAAATCCTACAAGCTTAGTTATATATGGAGTAGACCAATATAATGTTCTTCTTAGAATTAGAGAACAGAATGTCGAAGGATTTGTTGATAAAAACGTAAAACCTATTATAGGAAAAGGAGATATTGCTACATATGCAGTTTTATGTATGGCACTTAATGATGATTTGAATGGAAATATTCAAGTGATAAGCAGTTATGGTAATTAGTTTCAAGGTGGGTGCTATTTATGTATCCGCCTTAAACTTAAATAAGAGGGGGAATATATGGAGTTACTAAGGGTATTTAATAAGAAACGATTATGTATTTTTGGATTAATGATTATATTAAATGCGGTATTATTCATTATGGGGAACAAAATTAATGAACAGGAGATTATTTATAGGGAGCTGGTTAATAGCTATAATGACAATATAAGCATTACAGAGATGTCTAAAAATTATTTACAAGAAAATCCACAAGTCAGTGATGAAGATTTTAAAGAGGCAAGAAAAATATTTCTAGAACGTCTTGATTATGTGAAGAATTATAAGGAGAGAACACAAAACAGTATAGATAAAATAAAAGCTGTTCAAAAAAGTTCATTATTTTCTCAAAAAAACAGCAGGTCATATCTGGAATTAATAAAGTCAAAAAATGATTTGACAAAAGCATTGGGATATGAAGTGAAATTAGATAATGATTTATGGCTTATGAAGATTAAAGACCTGTCTCTTATACACATCTCCGAGCCCACGAGACCGTACTAGATCTCGT
>ENA-OYBY01000584-OYBY01000584.1-human-gut-metagenome-genome-assembly--contig:-NODE-584-length-13114-cov-6.007504_pt1 | contig 13114 bp, 8 predicted proteins | sample MGYA00244625_ERZ652863 | MGnify/ENA primary metagenome ERZ652863 (study PRJEB26926, sample SAMN06164696) | human gut metagenome | biome: ENVO:00009003; feature: ENVO:2100002; material: ENVO:00002003...
ATTGATTATAAAATATTTAAGTATGTATTTTTAAGATGGTTAAGAATATTACCAAAGAAGGACTGGTTGGCAAAATGCAGCTCGTCTGCAATTTCCTGAATGCTCAGCTCGGAAGACTTCAACAAGGCTTTGGCTTCCAAAACGACGAGACTGTCAATCCATTCGCCTGCCGTCTTTCCGCTGATTTCCTTCACTACGGTGGAAAGGTGCTTGGCGGTGAGGAACATCTTATCGGCATAATAGGACACACTTCGCTCTTCCTTATAGGACTCTGAAACGGCACGGATAAAGCGTTCGAACAAGTCTTCCTTCCTGCTTTTGGGTATGCGCTCCTGAACGGCATGCCCTTGATAGATGTTGTATATCTCATAGAACAGTGCCAGCAGCAATCCCTGGGTGATTTCCTTACGGAAAGGATTGTCCTTCAGCTTCACCTTGCTCCAGAGGAAAGAGTGATACTCCTGGAATGATTGGGATTCCTCCGGAGTGATGTGGACGAAAGGCCGTTCCTTAATCATGAAGAACATGGGGAAAAGCTGTTGCATGGTGGGTATCACCATATCCATAAAATCTTTTGAGACGGCAATGAAAAGTCCGGCAAAGTCATCGGAGCGTTCTCCTTGCAGAACAATCTGGTCGGGAAGGATAATACCCAACATACCTTCCCGCATTTCACATTGCTGCAAGTTGAGTTCCAGTTTGCACCACCCTTTCAGGCAGACAGTCAGGCAAGCAGCATTCAAACGGGTGGGATAAGAGCTCAAAGACATGTCCTTGATGTCATCAAAAATAGCAAAATCATTGCCGATGAAATCGATCATCGGCAAATGATGTATCTGGGAAATATCTACATTTCGTATTCTCTTAGTATCCATGGTTTTTGTGCTTTGGCGACAAATGTAGGACTATTTTGCGGAATTTAGCTCTAAAAATCCTTAAATGGAAACTTTTAGTTCATTATCTTGAAGCCGACAAAGAAGGTTCTCGGCTGCGTAGGTCCGTAGAAATAGCCCGCATCGCGGAATTCCCCTTTATCCAGGTCTTTCTGGAAACTGTTGAAGATATTCTGTACACCCGTATTCAACTGAAGCTTGATATGGTCGTGAAGCACAAAGGTGTAGTTCAGCTTCACATTCAGGTCCAGGAATTGGGGGGTATGCTCCATGCGGTCCGAGGTGATATTGCAGAAGGCACCCTCGGGAGCATCTTCCGGTGCGTAGTGCGGCACAATCATCTTTCCCGTATAAGTGCCGGAAAGGGAGAAATCGAAATTCTTCACCGGTGCCGAGGAGAAAGTGAAGTACCCGTAATAGTCCGGTGTACGGGGCATGCGCTTGGTGGTAAGGTCTTTGCCGTCCACCTTTGTCCAGACTTCTTCATGGGTGTAGCGGCTGCGCTGCGCCGTGAAGCCGAGCTGGAACTGCGCCTCCTTGCCGTGGGCAATCTTCGCATCCAGATTGGCACCGTATACGCGTGCGCCGTTTCCGTTGCGGCGCTCCTTGATGACATCCCCTACTTCGTTCTTGCCGATATCTTCGAGCACAAAGACGTGGCGCAGGTCTGTATAGAAACCCTCCACCAGGATGTTTGCCTGCCAGTGTCCCAGATGGGCAGTCCAGTCCACCGAACCGCTGTAACTGTTGGAGCGTTCTTCACTCAGGTTATCGGCGAGTTTGATTTGGACTCCCTTGCCGCCTACTGCCGTCACGTGCAAGTCCTCATCGTATGCCTGCGGAGCGCGGAAACCGGTAGAGTAAGTCAAGCGTGCCTGAAAATCATCTGCCGGCTTGTAGAGCAGGTTGACGCGGGGGCTGAAAATAAGCTTGTCTATCAGGTTGTGCTTGTCCAGGCGGGCGCCGACCAGCATGGTCAGTACGTTCATCTTCCACTCATTCTGCACGAAGGCGCTGGCAATGCGGACATCCTGCTCCATGTCACGATGATAGCCGGTCATGATGTCGTGCAGGGAGTTGTTCTGATATTCCAGTCCGCCGGTGAAGGTGGCGGGGGCAAAGAAGCAGTTGTCCATATTGCCCACATACATGCCGCCGGCAACCCAGGTCAGGTCTTTCGTCTTGCCGTAAGCATTCATGTTCTTTTGGGCACCATAGTAGCTGTTGCGGTCGGTGTGCTGTATGGAGGTGTAAGCCGAAATCTTATGCTTGTACTCCTTCCAGAACAAATCGTAGCTCACGCCTCCGCTATTGATGATATGCTTGGTCTGCTCGGTGATGTCCGTCTCGTGCGGCTGCAAATCGAATTTGTTGCCTCCGCGACGAAGTTCGTTGGTGGTATGGTATTCCAGATTGATGCGGCTGAAATGCGTAGGACGGTAATAGGCGCGGAAGCCGAAAGTATTCATGTTCAGCTTGCCCAGCTCGGAAAAGCCATCGCCATCGCGGTCGTAGGGGTTGCGGTTGCGGTAACTCTCATAAAAGGCAATGCCGTAAGAGTTATCTTTGGCAACCAGCGACACATTGCCACCCATATATTGCTCCCAGGACTTGCCGTCCATATTGGAGAACATGCTCGATACCTGAAAGGAATTGTTGATGGGGTCTTTGGTTATAATATTGATAGTTCCTCCCACAGCATTGGCGCCAAACAAGGCAGAGCCTCCGCCACGCACCACTTCTACCCGTTCAATCATGTTCACGGGGATTTGCTCCAATCCGTACACACCGCTCAATGCACTGATGATGGGACGGCTGTTTATCAATATCTGCGAATACGGACCTTCCAAGCCATTGATGCGCACCTGGGGGAAACCACAGTTCTGGCAGTTGTTCTCCACACGCAAGCCCGATTGGTAGTTCAGTGTCTTGGCAAGGTCGGTGGAGTTGACCATCTCGAACAATTTGGTACTCATCACATTTACAACTACCGGAGCTGCCTTGCGGCTTACCTCGTTGCGGTTGGCGGATACCACCACTTCATCGGTCATGAAACTCTCCTCTTCCATCGGGAAATGTATGACGGCAGTAAAGTCCTTGCTCACCGTCACCTCCTTCTCTTGGGTCTTGTAACCCACTGCCGACACACGGAGCTTGTATTTTCCCGCCGGAAGCTTGCGGAACTCAAATTGTCCTTCTTCATTGGAAACCGTTCCCTGACCACTGCCGATAATCAAAACCGTGGCATACGGTATATTTTCCTCCGTACCTTTCACTATCACATGGCCGGAAATCATATTGCCTTCTTTTATAGGATTTACGGCAAAAGCTACGCTGGCACTTACCACTGCAAGTACCAACGCCAAAATGTATTGTTTCATCAAATTAGCGCTCTAAATAAAAAAAATAATTCAAGTCTGAAAAAAGATAATCATCCGAGATGCCGCACTTCGTTCACTGAAATGCCGGACTTCGAGACTAAAATGCCTGGTATCTACATACAAAAAATCCAGGCGTTTTTAAACCTAATGACTATGAAAAAAGAGCGGGAGGAGCGCGAAGGGAAAGGGTACGTATCACTTCCCCCTTAACAGTAGGTGTTGCCGGTTTGGCTCTGAGCATGGCCAGCAAAGGACGCATCGGGTGCTGAACCTCATACACATCCACTCCGGAAGAGTAGAATGCCGACAAATGCCCGATAACCAAAAGGGAAGTCTGAGAGTGAGAGTGTGTGCCATGAAAAGGGTGCGAGTGCGTTATCATCACCCCATTCACATAATGGACGTGAGTGAACGCAGTGATACTTGCCTGGTACATGATAAACAGTACCAGCAAGCTCAATGCACCTATAATTTTTTTCTTCTGCTTCACGTCCAAAAACTTATACTATAGATTTTGAGCCGCAAAGATAGTGAATTATTCTTTAACTTTGCCAAACAAGAACTCATAATCACGCTTGGAAGCCGGAGCCGCCCACTCTTCGGGAATAAACTTCCACTGATTCAGCGTACGCGGTTCAATCACCTTCTTCTGCTCAATGTACTGCATCAGATAATAGCGTAAGTCCTTATCCGTAGAGTGGATGATGCGTTCCTTCAATTCATCCTGCGAGATGCCGGCCCCCTTTGTCAGCAATTCGCCGCCACCGTTTCCGCGATAAGAATTCACCGCTACCTTATACATTTTATCCATATCGAACGGAGTACCGTCTGCCATACTGAGAATGGCTACCTTCTCGCCATCCGGCTTGGTCACATCCACCGTGTAGATAATACCCGCCGCAGAATCGAAGTTGAAGCTGAAATTCTTGAATGAGGCCCTATCCGTAGCACCTTCGCGGCGCTTCTCACGGAAGAGAAGGATATGGTCGTCCGGAGACTTCATCCGATTGGTCCACAAATCATACGACATCTCCAAGGCATCGCGTATCTCCTTCCCCGTCAGACGCATGGTGTAAAGCATATTTTCGTACTTATACAGATTGAACATATCGTTCACAAAAATGTCTCCTTTACGGATTTCCGTATCATAGGACAAAGGAGCCGCAAAAGAAATATCCGCTCCGCTGATTGCCAACTGCAATTCGTGGATAAGGTCTATAAAAGCGGAAGAACCGAAATAGGCAGGACGTGTGGAGATAGTCTCGGTAAAGGAACCAATTTTCTTGGAAACAAAATTCTGCACAGCTTCATTTTCGGGGGCAAAGCGTTGCATGAACTCTTCGCTGACGCCGTAGTCTTGCGTATCGGACAGTATGCCGTCTATCTTCTTGTCTATAACTTTACCATCACGCAGTTTCAAGGTTATATCCACATTACTCACAACAACACCGTTGCTGGCAGGGTCCATCACCAGTACCGAGTCACCGGCTATGTTGCACACCCTCTTGCATTCGCGCGCATGGTCGTGCCCCATCAGGACAATATCGAATCCCGGCACGTTGCACGCCACTTCCACCGAAGCGTTTTCGCGATACTTGCCTCCCATCAGCTGGGCATCCTGGCCGGCATGGAACATACCGATAACCAAATCAGGCTTTTCCTGCTCACGGATAATCTTCATCCATTTGCGGGCAGTCTCCTCCATATCGTCGAAACGCAGCCCTTTCCACAGATTCTCTGAAAGCCATACGGGGATGGCAGGAGTTATCATACCGAGAACCACAATTTTCACTCCGTCACGTTCCAGCACCTCATAGGGTTTGAAATGGGTTTCTCCGGTAGCAGTATCCACAATATTGGCACCCAATATCGGAAAACGGCAGTCACCTGCCCAACGGTCGAAAACGGTACGGCCGGTCTCTACGTCATGGTTACCCATATTGCCGGCATTATACCCCATGAAATTCATCATCTCCGCTGCCAGATGAGGGGCAACGGTATCTATGTAATTATAATAATAGGCTGTGGGCTGTCCCTGCAGAATGTCACCATTGTCCAAGAGAATCAGATTTTTGCCATAAGCCTCACGTTCTTTTTGCACCAAAGCATGCACACGTGCCAGACTGCCGGTTGCCTCCCGGCGGCGTATAAAGTCGTAGGGATAGTAGTTGCCGTGTATATCACTGGTCTGTACGACTTTCAGTTTCACCTCTCTTTCCTGCGCAGGCAGTATGCTTGTCAGGACAAAAATCCAGATAAAAAAACAACTAAATCTTTTCATTATATTTCCTTATTTCTTGTCGGTTCTTATAAGTTCATAGGATGGGTAAACATAAACCGCGCTCCATCCGTATAGGCAGGATCTATCCAAATCTCGCCGCCCCACTTCTCAACGGTCAGCTTACAGATGGACAAGCCCAAGCCGGTTCCCTGCACATATTCGTTCAGCTTCTCGAAACGTTCGAACACCCGTTTCTGTTTGTCCAATGGAATGCCGCAACCAGTGTCAGTCACCGAGAATACTGCAACATTCCTCGCCGTATCCGGCTCCAGCTTCAAGGTTATCGTACCTTCTTTTGTAAACTTGTCCGCATTGGAAAGCAGATTTATCACAACCTGCTGTAAACGCTGCACATCCGTCCGCATCTCCACTACCTCACGTTCACACTCAAATAAGAATTGATTGGTCGACCTGCGTGCCTGGGCCACGGAAGCTACTACCTGCTGGCATATCTGCACTACATTGCAGCTCTCCAAAGAAAGGATGACGCGGTCGGCCTCCAAACGGGACACATCCAATATGTCATTAATCAACCGAAGCAGCAAATCAGAGTTGGTCCTAATAATCTCGAAATAGCCACGCTGTTCTTCTTCCGAGGCTCCTCCGGCAGACAGCACGTCCGAGAAGCCCACAATCGCATTCAATGGAGTACGGATTTCGTGGCTCATATTGGCAAGGAAAGCACTCTTCAGACGGCTGGATTCTTCGGCACGGTCTTTTGCTTCGCGCAAGGCACCCTCGGATACCTCCAGTTCATCCTTCAACTTCTTTGTATGATAATAAAAGTAAAGGGAAACGAACAAACCGCCCAACAGCACCAACAGAACAGCACCGACAGACCAGATATGATACTTGTACTGTTCGTAGAAAGAAGGGGTTACGTTCAGCATCTTTACCGGCTGCGGAAGGCCGGTGATATTCAGTTTCTTTTCCTTCACAAGTTTACCGTCCAGTATGGTCTCATTCGGAATGATTTCCATATGGGTCTCACTATCCTGGGAGGTGGTCAGCAGGCGGTAAGACTGTCTTGCCATCTCCTTGCCCAAAGCACGGTAGGCAGGAACGACACCTGCCACAGCCCAATATCCCAAGCCTACGGAACTGAGCGAGAAAGTGGGCAAAGTGGGAGCTGCTTCCATCATGGCGTAGGTTGCATTCCGCATGAAGTAACCATCGTTCATGTCCACACGCCATGTCCCCATCAATATAGCTGTATTTTCCGGTAACTCATGCAATCTGTCACAAATGGTATATATGGTATTGACGCGTCCGTCCAGCAGAATCAGGTTTAGTTCCGGGAACTTCTGCATCTCCTTCACTACATAGGCCTGCATGGCAACGCCGCCATAACTGTTGTCTGAGACAAAAGCGATATTCTTGGTGCCGGGATACATCTGCTTTATCATATTGATGTTGGCCTCCACATCATACTCATAAACGAAGCCAGCCTTGATAGGCGAACTGGGGAAATCCGTGAAGAAGTCGACGGATTCGGGCATCCAGGTCTTCAGGTCAACGGTATCACCCGGCAGCAATATGGCGTTCCGGCTGGACAGTGCACTCACTACCGGAGTATTGCCGCATATGGAGTCTTCCAGAGAAAGATAGGCAGCCCAGGCTTCCTGCCCTATAAGTACAATCAGCGCCGGACTTTTATCACCTTGATATTTAGCCAACAGCTCAGCCATTCTCCTCTCCCAAAGAGGGGATTCGGAAAAACTCTTGCAGTTCATGTTCTCCAATGCGATGGTGTTTGTCCCGCCCAGGCGTTGGAACTCCTCCATAAAGTCGGAGATGTTGCCGGAAGTACGGCCGGCATCCGGATTATAGGAACTGATAATCAGTACCGGATGCTCTCCCGTAATAGAAAAAGCGGGCAAAAGGCAACAGAAAAGCGCTACCATGCATGGTAATATTGTACGATATATGTGTTTCAATTGATTGATTCGTTTAATTGCTCCATAGCTTTGACAAATATAGATAAAAGTTGGAACCTAAAGAAAAAACAACAATTGTTTTTTTGTACTTTTGGCACCTATTATAAAATGAGATACAAAATGATACAAGATTTTCATCGAATGATATCTGCCGCTCTCGGCATATCAGAAAGACAAATAAGCCAGACCCTCGGCCTGCTGGAAGACGGAGCGACAATCCCTTTCATCAGCCGTTACCGCAAGGAAGCAACGGGAGGACTGGACGAAGTGCAGATTGAAGCTATCCAGACGCAATATGAGAAACTGAGCGAAACCGCCAAACGTAAAGAAACCATCCTGAACACCATACAGGAACAAGGTAAACTGACCGCCGAACTTCAGAAGCGCATCGAGGAGACTTGGGACAATACCCTACTGGAGGACATCTACCTCCCCTACAAGCCCAAACGGAAAACACGTGCCGAAGCAGCCCGTCAAAAAGGACTGGAACCCCTCGCCACCCTGCTGATGCTGCAACGTGATCCTCATCCGGAGGAACGCGCCGCCAATTACGTGAAAGGAGACGTGAAGAACGTGGAAGATGCACTGAAAGGTGCCCGTGACATCATAGCCGAGCATGTTAGCGAAGACGAACGTGCCCGAAACAGCGTGCGCAACGCATTTGCCCGCCAAGGCATACTGACCGCCAAAGTAGTGAAAGGCAAAGAAGAGGAAGCGACCAAATACCGTGACTACTTCGACTGCTCCGAATCGTTGAAGCGATGCAACTCCCACCGCCTGCTCGCCATCCGGCGTGCCGAAGCGGAAGGCCTGCTGAAAGTCAGCATCAGCCCGGACGATGAGGAGTGCGTGGAACGGCTGGAACGCCAATTCGTGCGGAGCAACAACCCCTGCGGACAGCAAGTGGCAGAAGCCGTGCAGGATTCCTACAAACGCCTATTGAAGCCATCCATAGAGACGGAATTTGCCACGCAAAGTAAGGAACGTGCTGATGAGGAAGCCATCAAGGTATTTGCCGAAAACCTCCGTCAGTTGTTGCTGGCTTCACCACTGGGGCAAAAGCGTGTGATGGGTATAGACCCCGGATTTCGTACGGGTTGTAAAGTTGTGTGCCTCGATGCACAAGGAAATCTGCTCCACAATGAGAACATCTACCCCCACCCTCCGGTCAGCAAGCAGAAAGAGGCATTTGCCAAGCTGCAAATGATGATAGAGTCTTATAAGATAGATGCCGTTGCCATAGGTAACGGAACTGCCAGCCGCGAGACGGAGGAGTTCTTGAAACATCAGCGCTTCAACCGCGACATACAGATATTCATCGTCAGCGAGCAGGGAGCTTCCATCTATTCGGCCTCTAAAATTGCACGGGACGAGTTTCCCGACTACGACGTCACCGTACGCGGTGCTGTGTCCATAGGCAGACGACTGATGGACCCGCTGGCAGAGTTGGTAAAGATTGACCCGAAATCTATTGGTGTGGGGCAATACCAGCATGATGTGGACCAAACCAAGCTGAAAAAATCACTGGACCAGACCGTAGAAAACTGTGTAAACCTGGTAGGTGTCAACCTGAACACCGCAAGCAGCCATCTGCTGACCTACATCTCGGGATTGGGTCCGCAGCTGGCACAGAACATTGTGAACTATCGTACCGAAAACGGTGCCTTCACCTCGCGCAAGGAACTGATGAAAGTACCTCGTATGGGTGCCAAGGCGTTTGAGCAATGTGCCGGCTTCCTACGCATTCCGCAGGCAAAGAATCCGCTGGACAATACTGCCGTACACCCGGAAAGCTATTGCATCGTAGAACAGATGGCAAAGGACTTGGATTGCAGCGTAGCCGAGCTGATAGCCAGCCGGGAGCTGCGTCTGAAGATTAATCCGGAACGCTACCTCTCCCCCACCGTGGGCATGCCGACACTGAAAGACATCCTGCAAGAGCTGGACAAGCCCGGACGTGACCCACGCGGACCGATAAAAATATTTGAATTTGATAAGAACGTGCGCACCATCAACGACCTGCGCGAAGGCATGGAATTGCCCGGCATCGTAGGAAACATCACCAACTTCGGCGCATTTGTCGATATAGGCATCAAGGAAAACGGACTGGTACACCTCTCCCAACTCGCCGACAGATTCATATCAGACCCTAATGAAGTAGTGTCCATTCATCAACATATACGCGTAAAGGTACTCAGCATAGATATGGACCGGAAACGCATACAGCTGACAATGAAAGGAGTGGAACAGAATTAGTGATTAGGGATTAATGATTAATGGTTAGTGGTTAATGGTTTCTGTATTAATCATTAATCCCTAATCACTAATCCCTTATAATAGTGTCTTAAGATAATTACTGTACCAAGCACTAAAAGTAGTGAACACAGAATAGAGCCTTCGAACCCGAAAGTTCCTCCATTTATCAGATTTTCTTCCGGAAAGTGAAGAATCAGCAGATTCTCATTGCTAAATTCATTTCCACTGACTTTATATCCCAAAACAGAACCTTGAATCCAGTTCCAGAACCAATGCAAGGCAATGGGGAAACAGAGGTTGCGCGTGTATATATAGGAAGCTCCCAAGAAACAACCCGCCAGCATGATATTCAAAAACGGGACGAAGGCAAAGCTGGGATTGAAAAGATGCATCAACGAAAATAACACCGCAGAGATAAGCAATGCCACAAACTTATTGACGCCTCCATCCAGCATACGCCCTAAAATGAAACCGCGTCCAATAACTTCTTCCGTAACTGCCACTAAAAAATAAAGCAAAAGACTCGACAACAACGAAATGGGAGAAAACAAGACCCCTGCCACTTCCACAGCCCCCAACAATAAAGACAAGCCAAAACCAACTGCATACAAGAACACGACAAACAAAGCTCCGTTCAGCAGGCTTCTACCCCATCCCTTCAAAGACAAGCCCAAGCCCGAAAAAGGAAGCTTCCTGAAGCCCAGCACCATACAAGCGGCAATAAGCCCACTAGCCAACATCAAGGCTTCATTCAACATCATTAAATAGACGCTCATCCCACCAGCTTGTGTCTTCAACTCAGGGAAAGCAATCGCAAAAGGTATGGCAAACAAAAACAGAAAAATCACAAAAAGTACAGTAAACAGTACTATATCAACGAATGCCAGCCAAATACGTTTTGTTTTACTCACAGCAACACACTCTTCCTTCACCGTTTCTTCCGTCTCCATTTGTATCTCATTTTGATTAATATCCGACAAAAATAATAATAAAAAGAAAAAACTTCACGTATTCCTGCCGGTTTCTTCTTATATTTGAAAAATCAATCTGGAATCGACAAACATGAAACTTAGAAAAATACTTTTAGCCGTTGCCGGACTGGCGTTAATGCTGAATGCCTCGGCACAAAAATCCCAAAGATACTACGTGGCCAAACCCGGCACCCTGGTGGAACTGACGACAGAAGCGGAAGCCAATGAAATCACCCAACTGACCCTGCAGGGCAAGCTGAATGCCGTAGATTTCAGGCATCTACGGGATGAATTCAAAAACCTGCAACTGCTGGACATTTCCAATGCCTCCATCAGCATGTATGCAGGCAAGAACGGGACTTATCCAAACCGTTTTTATGTATATCCTGCCAATTGCATTCCGGCATATGCCTTCTGCAAGCAAATGGACAACAGTACATTTGTAGGTAAGGAGACGCTGACCAGGATTATCCTTTCCGACAAGACCAAGAACATCGAAGATGCTGCCTTTAAGGGATGCAAAAATCTCAAGATATGCCAGATACGGAAGAAAACGGCTCCCAATCTGTTGTCCGAAGCATTGGCCGATAGCGTTACAGCCATATTTGTTCCATTGGGATGCAGTGACTCCTACCGTACCAAAAAGAAATGGGAGACCTTTGCATTCATTGAAGGAGAACCACTGACAGTAAATGTGCAGATTGGTAAAATGGGCAGCCTTGCCAGCGAACTGTTAAGAGCCGGATTTCAGCCCAAAGACGTTAACTTTCTGACCGTTGAAGGAAAAATGGACGAAGCCGACTTCACATTGATACGCGACTATATGCCCAATCTGGTTTCCATCGACATGACCAACAGTAATGCCACTGCAATTCCCGACTATACTTTCACCCAAAAGAAGTATCTGCTGAACGTACGGCTCCCGCAAGAGCTTAGAAGCATCGGACAGCGTGCATTCAGTGGCTGCGGTCGTTTGTGCGGCACGCTGGTGCTTCCTGCTAGTGTAACCGCCATTGAGTACGGAGCATTTATGGGATGCGACAACCTGCGCTATGTGCTTGCCACGGGGAATAAGATTACCACGCTGGGCGACAACCTTTTCGGCGAAAGCCAAGGCAAAATTATATATAAGGAGAAACAATAACCCAGACTATTCCCCGCCTTAATAAGAACAAAGAGACTCTTTTAATAGCAAAAGAAGGTGTGTTAGAATGATAGCTAAAAATCATTCTAACACACCTTCTTCTTTTTTTCAATATCGCACAAGCCTTTATTAAACAAAAAAGATATGAAAGAAGAATCGTTCCATCATGGCAGAAATATTGTTCCACCGTGGTGAAAAAATCGTTCCACCATGGTGGAACGATTTTTTCCTCATGATGGAACGATTTAAAATATGCTTATTTAGTCCTTAGCTTCCGTTATCACTTTGTTGCGTACATACGTGCACGCAACTCCTTAATGTGGTCTGAAGTGATGTATTCGTCATACTCCATCATCTTGTCGATAATACCGTTCGGAGTCAATTCGATGATACGGTTGGCAACCGTCTGAATGAACTCGTGGTCGTGGGATGAGAAAAGGATATTGCCTTTATAGGTCTTTAGATTATTGTTGAATGCCTGGATAGACTCCAAGTCGAGGTGATTGGTAGGTGTATCCAGAATCAAGCAATTGGCATTGCGCAGCTGCATACGTGCAATCATGCAACGCATCTTCTCACCTCCCGACAATACGCTTGCTTTCTTCAGCACCTCCTCGCCGGAGAACAGCATACGTCCCAGGAAGCTCTTCATATAGACTTCATTGCCTTCACCGAACTGGCTCAACCAGTCCACCAGATTCAGGTCTGTATTAAAGAATGCAGTATTGTCCAGCGGCAGGTAAGCGGTGGTAATAGTCACACCCCAGTTGAAAGTACCTGCATCCGGTTTCATATTCTCGTTGATAATCTCGAACAGGGCGGTCATGGCACGCGGGTCGTGCGAAAGGAATACAATCTTGTCTCCCTTCTCTACGTTGAAGTTGACGTCGCGGAACAGCACCGTACCATCTTCCAGCGTTTTCGTCAAACCGGAAACTTCCAGAATCTGATTACCCGGTTCGCGTTCGGGCGTAAAGATGATGCCCGGATACTTACGTGATGACGGCTTGATTTCTTCTACATTCAGTTTCTCCAACATCTTCTTGCGGCTGGTAGTCTGCTTGCTCTTTGCCACATTGGCACTGAATCGGCGGATAAACTCTTCCAGCTCTTTCTTCTTCTCCTCGGCCTTTGCCTTCTGGTTCTGCTGCTGACGGAGCGCCAGCTGGCTGGACTCGTACCAGAAGCTATAGTTACCGGCAAAGAGGTTAATCTTTCCGTAGTCGATGTCCACCGTATGCGTACAAACGG
>ENA-OYBY01000598-OYBY01000598.1-human-gut-metagenome-genome-assembly--contig:-NODE-598-length-12814-cov-5.657105_pt1 | contig 12814 bp, 10 predicted proteins | sample MGYA00244625_ERZ652863 | MGnify/ENA primary metagenome ERZ652863 (study PRJEB26926, sample SAMN06164696) | human gut metagenome | biome: ENVO:00009003; feature: ENVO:2100002; material: ENVO:00002003...
GGATTGTAGAAACTGTATAAATATATACTATTTGTTTTTTGGGAAGTTTCAGAATAATAAATGAACAAAGGTAGGAAGCAAATAAGCAAAGGAAAGCAAACTAATAGGTTCATTGTTAGTATATTTTGGATATTTCAAAAACAACAAATAAGCAAATGGGGTATTGTGGGTTTTTTGCTACTATAATAACAAACCTAAAAAGGTTCAAATAGCGGAGTTGTTTCAAAAACGATTATCAATCTGTCAGAGGTATTGACCTGTGATGATTGTAGGAAGAAATATGGAGGCTGTAATGCCGAAGAAACCAATGATTGCGATAAAAGATTCATTAAATTCTCGGTTGAAAAAGTTGAAAAGGACATAGAACATTAAATGTTCTTTTGTAATAAAGAGGAATGCCGATAATGCTCCTGGTTTATCCAAGAGAGGTTTATTGGGATTTCTTTTTTTATTTTCCTCAGATCTATTCATTCTATGAATATAAGGTAAGTTAGGGTAGAAGAAGGGAGTGATAGGAAAAAGTTGCTAATTATTATCAAATGAGATATGATGGAGGACACAAAGATTTTTTATCGGAAAAAATACACAGATGATTAGTTTATGTATAATGAATATAGAAAATCTACATGAAAGGAATGATCGATATGAGAAAAAGAATGAAAATCGGACCAAGAGTTGCTATCATCACCAGCGCGATGATCCTCGCAGGATCAATGGCGGCTTGTGGTAACACCAAGGATACAGACAACAAGATCACCACTGCAACGGTTACAGACGCATCCGTGATGGATGGGGCTGAGAATACATCGGAAGATGCAGTGGACGAAAAGACTTCTGAGAAAAAAGATGATGTTTCTACAAAAGATCAGACTACTTCTACGAAGACCACAACCGAGGATAAGGCGGATTCAAAGAAGGATGATAACACATCAACCACAGAATCAAAGCCTGCGACGACACAGGCGGCTGGGAATAAGCCATCTTCGGAAAAGCCAAGTATAACACAGGCACCAAGTAGCAAACCAAGCACCACAGAATCAAAGCCTACAACTACACAGGCTCCAAGCAACACTAAGCCATCTACTACAGAATCAAAACCAGCTACCACACAGCATCAGACCACACAGGCCACTACCGAGGCAGCTAAGGACCACAGTTGGGTTTATAGTTGGAAAGAGAAAAAGGAAAATGTGAAGATCGCTGATGAGTGGTCTTATCCGGAGTATGCGGCTGCAAGACATTGCAGAGATTGTGGAACAGATTCTTTGGTAAGCCAGTGGAATAATGGTAACTGTCCTAATTGTGGACGTGGTGGAAATTATGGTTCAGCACCAGATATGCCAACAGGTAACACCATTACTGAACCCGCCATTTACCAGGAGCAGGTAGTCGGGTACACATGTACGATTAAATGTAGCAGATGTGGAGAGACAAGAACATTTGAATGCGATGCAAACAAAAATGGAAATATCAATACATCTGGTAAGTGTAAGTAGCAACCATATAAGCTCCCCTTTTATTCAAAGGGGAGTTTTTCTGTAGAAAAAGAGGGAGAGTGATACAAAAAATATGTATAGAGTGTTGTATAAATTGTATAGCGGTGAATATCGAATGAGTGATGAAATGACATTAGAGGAAGCAAAAGCTTTTAGAGATAAGTGTTTGAAAAAACACTATTCAAAAGAGAATGTGCATATTATACAGATAATTGAGTAATTTGTTTTGAAACAGGATGAAGATGATAAATTATGGGAAGAAATCTAAGTTTACTTTGAAAGGATGATATTTTATGGAAAAGTCAAAAACACCAACACTGGATAAAATGGTAGAAATTCAAGAGCAGTCACAATTATGCGGAGAATTTTTGGATTGGTTTTTATGTAAATATACTGTATTTGACAGAAAACAAAAGAGGGAAAATCCCTTTGCTGATGTTATGGGAAATGGAGATTATATTAATAAAGAAAAATTGCTTGCTGAATTTTTTGGTATTGATTTAGACGAAGCAGAAAGAGAAAAAGATATACTACTTCAAATAGAACAGAATAAGCATAAAGCACATCATTGCAAGTTGTGTGGAAGCTATATTAAAGAAGATAACCTTAGTGTATGTAATAAATGTGCATCTGAATATCAGATATAAATGCCAAGTAAATTTAACTTTCAGGAGGAGAACTATGCCAATAGAAGAATGTAATGGAAATTGGAATCACATGTATGAATTTAAACTTTGTGGTAATTGGTATCCATGTCATGTCATCAAAGAAAATGACACTGTTATAAGGAGTGACGACAGAGTATGGATCTTTACGAGGAATGGAAGTATAACTACAGAGCAGAATGAAAATGTTAGAAAGATGAGTGAAGAACGGTATTTAAAACAGAGATCAGAGCACATGAGTTATCTTGGAGAATTTGCTTCTGATCGTGGATATCATGAAAATGTAGGGGAAGATTTAGCGCTATTTCATGACTTAGTAGAATTGTAAGTCGATTTCTTTGCAGAAATTAGTAGAAAGGTATAAATGGAGGATAAAAACCCCAATGCATCAACTTCAGAAATACTTGAATTTATTTCTAATCAAAAGAATTTTTTGGAAGACGCTGAATATACAAATTAATATGTTGAATATTGATATTGTTACCAATGGTAGCACATTGTTGAATCATATAATAAGAAGAATGGTAGCATACCATTGAGAATAAAGTAAAATATAATAAATAATTTTAATAAACTTCCCTTTTGAAGGGGAGTTTTTTTATTTTTAAAAAATTTTTTCTGTGACATTCTAGGTATAGAGGAGATAATTCCCAAAAACATATTTAAGAGGCAGCACCCCTGAAAAAGCGGGGAAAAACAAGAAAAGGAGAGAAGAGTTATGAGAAAGAAAGTAACTCAGAGACTAGTATCTGGTGTTCTTTGCCTTGCGATGGGGATAACCCTTATATCCCCAGTAACAAGCCGCGCCGCCGAGACATCAGAACCAACCACGCAGGCTACAACCGAGTCTGCATCGACGGAGACTACGACGGAAGTTCCGGTTACAACCGAAGTACAGGTCGCTCCAAGTGAAGATGTTTTGTTTGATCATTTTTATGACACCGGAATTTTGCCTGCAACGCTGCAGTCCAAGGATTTTAGTTCCTGCGAGCTGCTTGTTGCGGCTGATCCTATTATCTTCACAAAGAATACAACGGTGTTATCAGCGTACAATGGTGTGTATTTACTTCGCTTTAGTTCACCAGAAGAAGCAATGTATGCCTATTCATATTATTATGACAAGGTAGAGCTGATTGATATCAATGCAGTTATCTTTCAGACTTCAGACGATGAGCATTACGAAGAGGTGCAGGCTGATTTATCAGATCTGAATCAGGGCGATGACGCTTTATCTGAAGCAAGTACGCTTCCAGATGTTGATCTGAAGAAGAACACTATCGCACTGGTGGACACAGGTTGCGAAGGAACAAATGTAACGCAGTCCGTATCAGTCCTTGGCGGCGAATCAAAGGACGATAATGGACACGGAACAAGAATGTATGATGTGATTGTAGAGGAGAACCCTGATGCGGAAATCTTATCTATCAAGGCTCTGGACAAGGATGGTAAGGCACAGGTATCAGATATTTATGCTGCAATTACTTATGCAGTTGATAACAAAGCAGATATTATCAATCTGTCTATATCCGCAATGGCAACCAGAGATTCAGCAATTGTTGAGGATGCAATCAAAGATGCGGTAAATAAGGGAATAACCGTGGTTGGTGCAGCGGGCAATGCTGGAAGAGATGCAAGATTTTATGTTCCAGGTAAAATCGACGAGGCTGTGATCGTTGGAGCATGTGATGAAAATGGAGAAAAAATAAAGATATCCAATTTTGGACAGTCGGTAGATTTCAATGTGACAGCATCATCTACATCAGAAGCGGCAGCAAGATTTTCTGGTATTGTTTCAAAAGATGGTATGGATGGATTAAAAATCAATGAGGAAAAGATTTTCGCGACAGATTATGTCGTGGCTACATCCACGGATGCGGAAAAGACGACGGAAGCTTCAGAGATGTTGACCACAGAAACAGTCACAACAGAGGCGACAGAAAGTGCAACCACTGAAAGAGAAGAATCTGCAACCAGCGAATCTTTAACGACAGAGGAAAACGCAGTTGATACAACAGTCGAGACAACTGAGGTTTCTACCAGAACTGACGCAGATGGATCAAAATGGGATATTAAGGGATTGATTGACAATCTCTTTGAAGTGCAGGATGCAAGTTACAATAATGGTGGATTTAACCTGAACATTACAAGTTCCGATAATACATCTATTATGGCGAATGGAAAGCATTATATGACCTGTATCGCTCCGGGAGGTAACCAGGCATCAGGTTCCAATCCTCCGTATGGAGAGATGGAAGGATTATATTGGATGTGTGGAAATGCAAATACAAATTATAATTCACCTTTCCATTTTGAAAGATCTTCGATTGAAGCAATTGGATGGCGATTTGCAGTAGCTGTACCAGGAGCAAGACACATGTATTATGTTTATTACAAAGGAGCTAATCCGAATACAAAGACTGTTCCAAGCTATAAATTTCATAATGCACTGGGAACCTTGCTGGAAAATAATACTGTTGTATATGATAATCATACATTTTCACCAGCGACGGATGCAGGAGCCCCGACAAGCAACAGTTATAAGGTAAAAGATCTGGAAACAGGAAATTATGTTACTGCTGGCACAAACCTTAAAACAAAATCAGATAATGGTGTTTTAAGAACGGATCGTTTACAGTTTAGCACTGGAACAGGATATTTTGGTGCAACAGTAAATGTGCCTACGGGTTTCACATTTCACTATTACATAAATGGTGGCGAATATGACGCAGCAGGAGGCACGCATGTAGATGTCCCGGATGGTACAGAGGGATATTTTTATACAAATACCTACACTGGAAAAGCATTGGTAGCGACAAACTCTGCTGGATGGTATGTTGACTCTGTATATATTCTGGTTCCGCTGGCAAAAGCAAGTTCTCCATCTTATGGTGACCTTTCAATTCAACAGATGGTTGCACCTGTTGGAAAGATGGCCAGCCTGAATTTTGAAATTGAGTCAGCCAGCGTGACAGTACGTGTATGTAAGACCGCATACTATGGAGCAGAAACAAGAAGTGACGTAGTATCAGCAAATCCTAAATATGCATCTGTGAAAGGTGCCGTTTATGGATTATATAAAACAAAATCAGATGCTGAAAACAAAGTAAATGCAGTTGGATACTGTATTCAGGATGATGATGAAGATAATGTGTCATCTAATCTAAGAAAAACACAGGATCTAAACAGTGAAGAGGTGATGCTTCAGCAGGGAGGTACATATTATCTGCGCGAAGTAAAAAAACCGGATAGTAATCTGATTCGGCTGTCGGATAATATCTATTCTTTCAATTTAGATCTTACCAAGGGCAGACATACGATTGGTGTGCCGATGGACAAGAATGGAAATGTATTAAATCTGGAGCAGACACAGCCGGGGGCTTATATTACCAATCCAACCGTTGTCGAAGGATCAAATCATGGAGCAGACGGACTGATTGATGAGGCAATCTGGAATCCGGTCACTCTAAAGAAGTCAATCACCAATACGACATGTGTAACAGGCAGTCCTTTATACAGTCTGATCGGTACGACTTACGAATTATATAAGGATGCAGCCTGCACGACAAAGGCTTATGGATATACCGGATATTCAAGTACAACAGGAGAATATTCAGGAAAGACAGCAGCTAAGTTTGTTGTAAAGGATAATGCTGGAAATTCAAATACCCTGTATATGCTTCCGGGTGTTTATTACGCAAAGGAAACAGTAGCAGGTAAGGGATACAAGAAAAATCCGAATCCAATCCGGGTTCCGCTTGTAAACGTGAATGTCAATACCACATATACAATCAATGCTGCAGATGAACCAATCCTTGACCCTGTTCGTATTGAGCTAAACAAGATTGACTCTGAGGGTATCACGATTGATCCCGCGGACGTAGGTAATGCAACTCTGGAAGGTGCCGTATTTAAGGTGGCATATTACAATGATTATTATGATAAGGATACCTATAAGAGTAAGAATCCGGAAAGAGTGTGGTATATTCAAACAAAATATAATAAAAACGAAAAAACATATGAGGCGCAGTTAAAGCAAGAATATTTAGCATCAGGATATTTAAGCTCAGATTTTTATATTGATATAGATGGACAACCACAATTCCCTCTTGGAACCGTTGTGATCACAGAGGAAAAAGCCTCGAATGGTTATAAGATCGATGAAAGCAGCATGACAGTTGCAGGACAGAAGTGTGACAACGAGGTATTCATTGGTCAGGTAATTGAAAAAGATGGATATGCAGAAATGTATATTGATGATGGATCAGGATCTTATATCAAGAATGCAGAGAATGAGACAATCAAGGTAAACAATAAGGCTGCGGATGGTTCTGACCTTGCTATTGCCGAGCAGGTGAAGCGTACAGACATTTCATTTGTGAAGGTAAATTACGAGACTGGTGTGGAGATGGCTGACATCTTCTTTAAGATCACTTCATCTACAGGTGAAGCTCATTATGTAAAAACAGGTACTAAGGGCGATTATTCATCAACCAAGGTTCCAAACACACAGTATACAAACTATTATGACCGCCTTTTCGACGATGATAAGGAAAATGATTATATCGATGTAGATGGAACAAAGACCTATATTGGGGATCTTGATTGTGGTCTGTGGTTTTATGGAACAAATGACCAGTCAGAGTGGAAAAACGAAATGGTCAAGGATGATAAGGGAGCACTCAGATATGATGAGAAATATGTGCTTACCGAGGAAATTGGCAAGAACAATAAGGGATATCAGATGATTGTGCCGGAAGAGTTCTCTGCAACAGTTGAAAATGGTACGCAGTTCCTTGGTGTGATCTCAAATGTTCCAACTCCATCGATCAAGACACAGGAATGGGACAAGGATACAAAGTCGCATATTTCAATCTTCCGCGAGGGAGAAGTAAACAATATCATGGATACTGTAACATACAAGTACCTGACCGCCGGAGAAAAATACACATATAAGGGTATCCTTATGGAGCTTAATGCAGATGGTAAGTTAAAGGGACCTCTGCTTGATGCAGATGGTAATTATATCCGGGCAAACAAGGCGTTTACAGTTGATTCGTCATACACCAAGAGTAAACAGGAAAAATGCGGATCAGAAGATGTAGAATTTTCATTTACGGGAACAGATTTAAAGGGCAAGGAATTTGTAATATTCGAATATCTTTTTGCCGGCACAAGTGATGAGCTGATTCCAGTTAATGAAGATGGAACAATCGATGAAACTGGCGTTCTGGAATTTAAAGTAGATAACAGTGATGATACATCCATTCCGGATAAGATCACTGTGAAGCATACAGACGAAACAGATATTGATCAGATCGGTTTATTTCCGGATATCGAGACTGAGGCATTTGCAACCGAAACAGAAGATAATATGTTGCTTCTTACTGATTCTATGAAGGTATCAGATAAGATTCATTACAACGGACTTAACACAGGCATTGATTACAAAGTAAAATCATGGATCATGTATGAAGATATCCGTGATGGCAAAGAATATGCAATCAAGGACAAGGATGGAAATGACCTGGAGCTGGTAACTCCTTACACAGCAGAAGGACAGAACGGAACTATCAAGGTGAACCTTCCGGAATTTGACGGAACACAGCTTCTCGATGAAGACGGAAAGATGATCACAAAGGGCGTAACGGTATACGAGGAAATCAGTCTGAATGGTGTTGTTTATGCAAGTGAGACTGATATCAATAACAAGAAACAGACCGTATACATCCCGGAGATCGGTACGAGTGCATCTGAAACTGAAACCGGGCTTCAGGTAGTTAAGGCTGGAAAAATAAATGTAACAGATAAAATTACATTCGGCGGACTTGTTCCGGGAGAAACTTATGACCTTGAGGGTACAGTTGTAAACCAGCGTACCGGAGAAGTCCATAAAAATGAAGATGGAACAGAAGTGAAGTCAAATGTATCGTATGTGGCTGCGGCAGAAAGCGGTGTCACATATATGGATTTTACATTTGATGCTCCAGCAGGAGAGACCTACGTAATTTTTGAAGATATCTACCATAATGGAGTAAAAATTGCGACACATGCATCTTTGGACAGCAAACCACAGACAATCTGGGTGCCTAAGATCACGACGACGCTTCGTGAAGGCGAGACTGGATCGAAAAATGTACTTTATACAGATGATGTATTCCTGATTGATGAGGTATCATATGAAAATCTGCCGGATGGTGAGTATATCATGCGCGGAACACCAATGAACAAGGATACTGAAAAGGCATTGGCAGAGGGTGAAAAGAAAATCACAACTGATCAGCCGTTTACGGTTAAGAACGGGGTAGGAAAGGTTGATGTTGGTTTCCATTTCGATGCGACCAAGACAGATCTGATCAAAAAAGATGGATCAATGTCACCAATCACCTGTTTTGAGGAAGTGATCGTAAATGCTCACATTGATGAGGAAGGTCATTACGAAACGGTGACAATTCCTGAGTACGATGAAGAGGTGTCTCAGACAAAGTATTTCTGTCTGGATTGTGACGATTCATTCAACACGGAAGAGGAAGCAAAAGATCATTGTGATAAAAAAGCACATGAAAATGGCTACGAAGCCAAAGATGTTGTAATTGAAACAGTTCATCATGATGCAGAAACAAAAGAACAGTATGTAAAGGATCACGACGCAATGGATGTAAATACTGTTGTTGCAGAAGAGAAGTCCATTGATAATGTAGATCAGACTGTTACACCTCCGGAAATTCATACAACAGCCACAGATGGCGTCACAGGTACGCACGTAGGCGTGGTAGGAGATAAGGCAACTACTGACGATGTTGTTAAATACAAAGGTCTCATTCCGGGCAAAGAGTATGAGTTCGTAGGAAGATTATATATTCAGCCGGAGGAGTTGATCGGGACAGCCATATATAAGGATGAACAAGGAAATATCTATATCAATGGAGAGTATGCTGGAGATACGGCAACCGCTTCAGATGCAGATATTATCGAGTTAGAACCTTTGACAGATGAAAATGGTGTTCCGGTTACAGCTAAGACTAAAGCAGTTGTAGAGGAAGCAGATGGAGAAGTTATTGTCCACTTTGAATTTTCATCGGCGTTACTGGCTGGAAAGACCGTAACATGTTTTGAAGATGTTTATTACAATGGTAAAAAAATCTGTACGCACAGTGACATAACAGATAGTTCACAGTCCGTGAAATATCCATCATGTCATACGACAGCTACCAATGCAGCAGATGGAACTCATATCGCGAAGCCGGATGAAGATGTAACGATCATTGATCGCGTGTATTATGAGAATCTTGTTGCAGGTGAAGAGTATTCTGCGCGTGGAATTTTGCAGGACTATGATGCAAAGGGTGCAGTGTCGGTAGACGATAAAGAAGTTGTTGGAGAAGCAACGTTTATTGCAGAGAGTGAAAGCGGGTATGCTGATGTGGAAATCACATTAAATGCCACATCTCTTGCAAATAAAACTACTGTTGTTTTTGAAGACATCTATTATAAAGGTGTAATTGTATGTAGTCACCGAGATTACGAATGCACAGACCAGACGATTGTGTTCAGTGACCAGCCTAAGACAGGGGATTTCCTGTTATGGGTATTTGCAGGTCTTGGAGTAGTCGGATTGTTTGGTATCGCAGCAGTTCTTTTCAAGAAAAAGAAATAATTGAATTTAAGGGACCTGCTCAGGCAGGTCTCTTATTTTATGCCATTTTTGACATTCTATGTTTGAAAGAAATAAAAAGGATGTTTGGAGAAGAAGAAAAATATGCGAAAAAGGAGGACTTATATGCTTTTATATCACGGAAGCTGCAAAAAATTTACAAATTTTGAATTAAAATATGCCAAGGAAGGTAAAGACTATGGTAAAGGAATTTATTTTACCCCAAACTATGATCAGGCAAAAAAGTGGGCCGCAAGAAAAAAAGGAAAAGGATACATATATATTATTGAAATACCTGATGAAATTTTTCTTGATTCAGAGTATAATATTCTTAACTTGAATCATTATAACAAAGAATGGGCTGATATTATTGTTGCTTGCCGGTCGTTCTTTTATGAACCCGATTACGATATCATATATGGCAAAATGGCAGATGGTCGTTTTTGGGAATTAGAAGAATATATTGATGATTATAGAAATGGAAAGCTTAAATTAGCATCATTTATATTAGGTGTACGCTGTAAACAAGAGTACATGCAATACTGTTTCAAATCGGAAAAAGCGGTTATGTATATAAATGATAGATTGAAGGAGGTTATTGAGGTATGAGACCAGAAGAACGGATTATTCAGTTATTTTCTATTCTGTCAGGTATAGATGATACTGAACAAATAAAAAGAATATTACTTGATTCGGAGGTTTACAATGAGGTTGTAAATGGAAATGAAGTTTATTTGTATGAAGGTTCAGTCAGCAATATTATTGATATTGCTGAGGAGTTCAGAGAAAAAGGAATATATCTGGACGAAATTAAGAATATCACCACAGATAATATAAAAATTGTGAATCGGACAATTACATCATGTTCGAAATCAAATCTAATCGCATAACAAGGGACCTGCTACGGCAGGTCTTTTCTATTATATGAGAACAATGGTAGCGTATGTTTGCGACAGATTTATATAAAGGAGTTAAAAATCAAACAATGATTAGAAAAATAGAATATAGTGAATCATCATTTCCATCAAAGTTATTTCCGATACAAAATCCGCCCCAATCCATTTATTACCGCGGAAATGTAACAATATTAAATTTGAACAATAATAAGATATGAAACCAATGGTAGCATACTATTGAATTATAATACGAAACCAATGGTAGCATACCAATGAGAATGCATTTTAAATAAAAATTTAATATACAAATACTATGAAAAACAAGAAATAGATTGAAGATGATAAAACCTCTATCAGTTTGATAGGGGGTATTATTGCAATCAAAAACGATTGCAAAATGAAAATGCAACTATAAATGAATGCAATAGAAAACCGCTTCCCTGTGTAGAGAAGCGGTTAAAATCAGTTCCAAGGAAGTTTTATTTCCTGTGGTCCATCATCATCTTTTTTATTGCTGATTTTTTCTGTGGTAGCTTTTGTGGCAGAGTCGGAAAATTCAGGCATCAACTCGAAAGCTTCATCAAAATAGTTGGTAATGTTTTGACGGTCGGTAGCTTTTTCTTTTGAAACAGATTTTGTCCCAAAGATAAGAGAGCGCAATGATTGACTCCGTTTCAGTCTGTTCAAAACATTTGTGATAGACTTATTGACCTCATTTGAGGTTGTGTTTAATTCGCGAGCAATCAAAGATACCGATTTTAGCTTTCCATATTTGTGATTCAAATCAAATCGCTCAATTACGCATTTCCTTTCAAATTCCGTGAAGGGCAGTAACTCTTGCGATATAAGATCCCGTAAATCATTCTGGAGTGCATAGGTAAAAGGATCAAAATCTTCTGATGCCATACCTTTCAGATCAATGTCCGGATCTGATCTTTTTGATGCTTGAATTATATGTAAGGAATCAGTGATTACTCTCTCCGACAATCCTGTGAGTAACTTTAAATCAAGGGTTGTTGGCTTCGGATTGCCGTGTCTCTTATAAAAATCGAGTGCATAATCAACTTTTCTGGCATTTGCAGCTTTACCGATTGATGTCCTATATTTTTCAATATTAGCCATTGCGGTAATTTCGTGCTGAAACATTCTCGTGAGAAGAGTAGATAAGGTATAATCATCCAGTTTAGGTCCAATTTTTTTAAAATCACGAATAATCACCATGAAGCACTGGTTGATTGTTTCAAGATACAGATTTTTATCAGTCTCCATTTTCTTAATAAAGAATTTAACGAAGCCAGCAGTTTCATTGACAATCATGTTTTGAACCCAAGTCAATAATTCTGTGTCCTGATTATCTTCAGCCTGACATAAAAGCTTATATAAAATTTTGTGTCTTGCACGATTGGCATTTTTCTCTCTATCGGCAACATCCAGCTTTAAAATGTATTCAGGATATTCAGAGTTTTGGATTATATCCAGCTCTTCCTTCCTAAACCAGATCTGGTAATTCGTTGCATCTTCGATATCAAAATGACGTATCGGCGGTTTCAGTGACAAATATTCAATTTGTAGTTCGTTCATTTTTTGAATCCTTCTCCTTTCGTTAGAGCAACTCTAAAAAGAGCTGCCGATCAATAGTGATAAGCGCCGCAATTTGTTCGAGCATTATAATAGTAATATTGGGATTTGAGACAACGATGTTGTTGTCTATTAGAAAATTATTGTAGATCTCGATTGGATCTAAATCATGGTTAGTCCTGCATATATAATTATTTAATTGATTAAAAATCAAGTCTTCTTTCATAATAAATACTCGACACCCTTATATTCTAAAACAATAATTTCCAAAAATCAACATAAATTACTAAAAAATCCAATCAAAACCAAACAAAATACATGCCTGTAAATTGACTTAATAAGCCTATTTCAACAAGCTCATGAATACATAAAAATACAGACATATACAATAATTCACTTTTGATATACATTTTCTAATGCTCCAGCTTCATTGTAATACAAAATTTTAAAAAAATATTTTTTTCGACAAACTATTATAACTGTCTCTTATACACATCTGACGCTGCCGACGAATAGCCTTGTGTAGAT
>ENA-OYBY01000600-OYBY01000600.1-human-gut-metagenome-genome-assembly--contig:-NODE-600-length-12798-cov-4.617829_pt1 | contig 12798 bp, 12 predicted proteins | sample MGYA00244625_ERZ652863 | MGnify/ENA primary metagenome ERZ652863 (study PRJEB26926, sample SAMN06164696) | human gut metagenome | biome: ENVO:00009003; feature: ENVO:2100002; material: ENVO:00002003...
CTACACAAGGCTATTCGTCGGCAGCGTCAGATGTGTATAAGAGACAGGAGTATCTTCCTACATTTTTGCGGGTGGAGTAATCGGCTGGTTCGTACTGATGCCGTTAATCGCACTCTTTGGTGCAGACCTTACCATTTTCCCGGCAAGCGTTCCGGTATCTGAACTTGGCGCATCAGGAATCTGGTCAAACTATATCCGTTACATTGGAGCAGGAGCAGTTGCAGCAGGCGGAATCATCAGCCTGGTAAAGAATCTGCCACTTATCGCAAAGACCTTCCGTCAGGCATTAAAGAGCTACGGAAGCAAAGGAAATGGTGACAACAGCCGCCTCAATAAAGATATTCCAATGAATATCGTAATTCTTACGATTGGAATCATGGCTATTATTATGTGGCTGGTTCCGGCAGTTCCGGTAAGCCTTCTTGGAGCAATTATTATCATAATCTTCGGATTCTTCTTTGCAACCGTATCATCCAGAATGGTTGGTATTGTAGGAAGTTCCAATAACCCGGTATCCGGAATGGCAATTGCAACACTGCTTATCACAACGATGATTTTAAAAGCAACCGGAACCATCGGAATGACTGGAATGGTAGCTTCTATTGCAATCGGTTCTGTCATCTGTATCATCGCAGCAATCGCCGGAGATACATCACAGGATTTAAAGACCGGTTATCTGGTAGGAGCAACACCTTGGAAACAGCAGGTTGGTGAAATCATCGGTGTAGCAGCATCTGCTATTGCAATCGGTGGAGTATTATATCTGTTAAATGCAGCATGGAGCTACGGTTCCTCAGCAATTCCTGCACCGCAGGCAACCTTGATGAAGATGGTAGTAGAAGGAGTTATGGGCGGAAACCTTCCTTGGGTACTGGTATTTGCAGGCGTTGGTATTGCAGTAGTAGTAGAAATCCTTGGAATTCCGGTATTGCCATTTGCAGTAGGTCTTTACCTTCCGATTTACTTAAGCACACCGATGATTGTTGGTGGATTAATCCGCTTATACTTTGATAAGAAGAAGGGTGAATCTGAGGAAGAGAAGAAACGCAAAGTGGAAAATGGAGTGCTTTACTCATCCGGTCTGATTGCCGGAGAGGGACTGGTAGGAATTCTCCTTGCAGTCTGTGCAGTCATTCCATTCAAGGGAGAGACCTTTGCAGATGCATTTAACTTATCTGCAATATTCGGTTTCAGCTTAGGAAACATTGGCGGACTGGTATTCTTTGCATTACTTGCCGTAACTTTAATCCTTTTCATCCGTGGAAAGAAGAAAAAAGAAAATTAAAAACAGAATAAAGTAGTTCTTACATCTGCCGTCTTGCGAAAAGGCGGCAGATGTTTTATACTGCTAGCGAAGATAACAGGAGGCAATATGGCAAAGAAAAAAGACAATTATTTAGATTATATCCCACGTCCGAATACATTATTTGAATGTAATAAGAACAAAGATGGCAAAATAGAAATAAAAATGCATAACAAAGGTGTGTTTAACAAAATCGCACAGGTGTTATTTAAGAAACCGAAATACAGCTATATCGAGCTGGATGAATTCGGCAGCTTCGTGTGGGAGCAGATGGATGGAAAGAAAACCATCTATGAGATTGGTGCACTGGTAAAAGAAAGATTCGGTGACAAGGCAGAACCTCTTTACGAGAGACTGTCCCAGTATATCAAGATTCTGCATAACAACCATTTTATCGTATATGAGAATAAATTAAGAAAGAAGGAATCATAATGAGCGTATTAGCAGGCTTAGAACCAAAAGAGGTATTTCATTATTTTGAAGAAATCAGCAATATTCCCCGTCCATCCTATAAAGAGGAGAAAATCAGCAATTATCTGGTAAACTTCGCAAAGGAACGGAACTTAGAATATTATCAGGATGAAGTAAAAAATGTCATTATCATCAAAGAGGCAGCACCGGGCTATGAAGACGTTGCACCACTGATGATTCAGGGACATATGGATATGGTGTGCGAGAAAGAACCGGGCAGCACCATCGATTTTGAAAATGACGGACTGACACTGGAAGTAAACGGAGATTATATCAGTGCAAAGGGAACAACCCTTGGCGGCGACGATGGAATTGCAGTTGCATATGCACTGGCAATCTTAGATTCTGACAGCATTGCACATCCGCGTATCGAATTTATCTGTACCGTGTCGGAAGAAGTTGGTATGGAAGGTGCCGTAGCACTGGATGTTTCCCACTTGAAAGCAAAGAAGCTTCTGAATCTGGATTCTGAAAATGAAGGAATCATGCTGGTAAGCTGTGCCGGTGGATGCAGCACCGTATGTGAACTTCCGGCGGAATGGGAAAAGAGCGCAGGAAATCTTGTTTCTATTCATGTGGCAGGCTTAAAGGGCGGACATTCCGGCGTGGAAATTGACAAAGGAAGAGCCAACTCCAACATTTTATTGGGAAGAATTCTTTTAGAATTAAAAGATGAATATCATTATCAGATAGCAGCATTATCCGGCGGAAATAAGCAGAATGCCATTCCAAGAGAAAGTGCAGCAGAGCTTATGGTACAGGAAGATGCCACACAGCTTGTCCATAAAATAGAAGAAATTGCAGAGAAAATCACCCATGAATTTTCCACCAGTGATCCGGATATCCAGATATCCGTAGCAGTAGAAGAAAACTGTGAGAAGGAAGTATTAACAGAAGCTGCGGCAAGAAAAACAGTGCTTTTAATCAACCTGCTTCCAAATGGAATTCTTCGCATGAGTGATGACATCAAGGGACTGGTAGAGACTTCTTTAAACCTCGGCGTTCTGACTCTGGAAAAAGACAAGCTGACTCTGCAGTATGCCGTAAGAAGTGCAGTGGGCACCGCAAAAGAATATCTTTTGAAACGTATTGCTGCGCTGGTAGAAGAGTTTGGTGGAAGAGTCACCAATACCGGTAATTATCCTGCGTGGGAATACCGCAGGGATTCTGTACTCCGGGATGATATGGTCCGCATTTTCAAGGAAATGTATGGAAAAGAGCCGACCGTAGAAGCAATTCATGCCGGACTTGAGTGTGGCATTTTAGCAGGTAAAATTGACGGACTGGATGCTGTCTCCATCGGACCCGATATGATTGCCATTCATACCACAGAGGAAAAATTAAGCATTTCTTCCACAAAGAGAGTATGGGATTATATCTTAAAAGTAATTGCCTGTAAATAAATTGCTTAAGCAGGCATTATAGCTTGTACCCTAAAAAAAAATATATTATAATATATTTTGGATGTGTGGGCGTATGCACAACAATAAGCAGAGAAAGGGATGCAGCAAATGAAAAGAATAGGTATGTTGACCAGCGGCGGAGACTGTCAGGCATTAAATGCAGCAATGCGCGGCGTGGTAAAAGGATTAAGTCATAACGTGGATGAGTTGGAAATCTACGGTTTTTATAATGGTTACAAGGGATTGATTTATGGCGATTACCGCCTGCTTACATCAAAGGATTTTTCGGGAATCCTTACCAAGGGCGGAACCATCTTAGGTTCTTCCAGACAGCCATTTAAACTGATGCGTGTGCCGGATGAGAACGGGCTGGATAAGGTGGAAGCAATGAAGCAGACCTATCATAAACTGAAACTGGATTGTCTGGTAATCCTTGGCGGAAACGGAACACAGAAGACTGCCAATCTCCTTCGGGAAGAGGGATTAAATGTCATCCATCTGCCGAAGACCATCGACAATGATATCTATGGAACAGATATTACCTTTGGTTTTTACAGTGCAATCAACGTGGCGTGTGCAGCCATTGATTGTATACACACAACAGCAGCATCCCATAATCGTGTCTTTATCGTAGAAGTCATGGGTCATAAGGTTGGCTGGCTTACATTGTATGCCGGTGTTGCCAGTGGAGCAGATATCATATTACTGCCGGAAATTCCATATGATATTGATAAAGTCATTGAAGCAATAGATAAGAGAACCAGGGATGGAAAAGGCTTTACCATTCTTGCGGTAGCAGAGGGTGCTATTTCCAAGGAAGATGCAGCACTTTCCAAGAAAGAATACAAAGAGAAGCTAAAGAATTATAAATATCCGTCTGTATCCTATGAGATTGCAGACCAGATTGAGAAACGCAGTGGCACCGAAGTACGTGTAACCGTACCGGGCCATACCCAGCGCGGCGGAAGCCCATGCCCATATGACCGTGCACTCTGTACACGACTTGGTGCAGCAGCAGCCCAGGCAATCATTGATGAAGATTACGGATACATGATTGCGATGGTTAATGATAAGACAAAGCGTGTTCCACTGAAGGATGTGGCTGGCAAGTTAAAGACTGTTGACCCGGATTGTCAGATGATTAAAGAAGCAAAGACCATTGGAATCAGCTTTGGAGATTAAGAGAAGCGAGGATGGAATAGATGTCATACATGGCACTTTACCGTAAGTTCCGCCCACAGGAATTCGCGGATGTCAAAGGACAGGAGCATATAGTAACAACCTTAAAGAACCAGATAAAGGCAGACCGTATCGGCCATGCATATCTGTTCTGTGGAACGAGAGGAACCGGTAAGACAACCATCGCAAAAATATTTGCCAAGGCAGTCAACTGCGAACATCCCGTAGATGGAAGCCCTTGTGGAGAATGTGCAAGCTGTAAAGCAATTGCGGCAGGAAGTTCCATGAATGTTATCGAAATTGATGCGGCATCCAATAACGGCGTAGATAATATCCGTGAAATCCGGGAAGAGGTAGCATACCGCCCGACAGAAGGAAAATACAAAGTTTATATCATAGACGAGGTGCACATGCTCTCCATCGGAGCCTTTAACGCATTGTTGAAGACCCTGGAAGAGCCGCCTTCCTATGTTATTTTTATACTGGCAACCACGGAAGCTCATAAGATACCGATTACGATTCTTTCGAGATGTCAGCGGTATGATTTCCGGAGAATTTCCATTGAGACCATATCAGACCGCCTGATGGAACTGATGGAAAAGGAAAATGTGGAAGTGGAAGAACGGGCAATCCGCTATATTGCCAAAGCGGCAGACGGATCCATGCGGGATGCCTTAAGCCTTTTAGACCAGTGCATCGCCTTTTATCTGGGACAGAAGCTGACCTATGACCATGTGTTAGAGGTGCTGGGTGCGGTAGATACGGAAGTCTTTTCTAAATTACTGCGGAAAGTGCTGGCAGAAGATGTGGCAGGAGCCATTTCGCAGTTAGAAGAGCTGGTCATCGAGGGAAGAGATTTAGGACAGTTTGTCAATGACTTTACCTGGTATTTAAGAAACCTGCTTTTGTTAAAAGGCTCAGACGATATGGAAGAAGTCTTAGATATGTCTTCTGAGAACATGGCACTTTTAAAAGAAGAAGCCCGGTTGGTAGAAGCAGATGTACTGATGCGGTATATCCGGATTTTCTCGGAACTGTCCAATCAGGTAAAATATTCTTCCCAGAAACGAATTTTAATAGAAATTGCAATTATAAAATTATGTAAACCTGCAATGGAGACCAACATGGATTCCATTACAGACAGGTTAGCAAAACTGGAAAAGAAGATGGAGCAGGGGATTCCCATGGCAGCGCCGGTGAATACCGCAGCACAGCCGGCCGAGGCAGCAGCACCGGTCAGCCGTCCGCCAATGCCGAAAGCCATCCCGGAAGATGTGGAACAGGTTGTAAAGAACTGGAATTCCATCCTGCCGAAGATGAGCGGCGTGGTACGCACCTATCTTAAGTCAGCACATTTAAGCCTTGGCGGAGATGACTGTCTGATGATTGTATTGGATGACCCGGTTGCAGCAGGCTATGTGGAAGAGGAAGACCACAGGAATGAAATCCGACAGGTGATTTCTGATTATATAGAAAAAGAAGTGGAGATTCAGATTCAGCAGAATCAGTCGAATCGTCCGTTTGAAGAATCTTATGTGGATTTGTCACAGATAATCAATATGGATATAACCATTGAAGATGAATAAAATACAGGAGGAAATGGAAACATGGCAAAAAGAGGCGGAGGATTTCCGGGCGGAATGCCGGGAAATATGGGAAACCTTATGAAACAGGCACAGAAGATGCAGCGCCAGATGGAAGAGGCATCCAAGGAGTTAGAGGAGAAAGAAGTAACAGCCGCAGCAGGTGGCGGTGCAGTAGAAGTTACAGTCTCCGGTAAGAAAGAAGTAACCAAAGTAAAGATTGATCCGGAAGCAGTTGACCCGGATGATGTAGAAATGTTAGAAGACATGATTATGGCAGCAACCAATGAGGCACTGCGCCAGATAGAAGAATATTCCCAGCAGTCCATGTCCAAGATTACCGGCGGCATGGGTGGACTTGGCGGTGGATTCCCATTCTAATCGGCTGAAGGAGAAGAGGAAACAGAATGGACTATTACAGCAGCCAGATAAGCCGTCTGATAGAACAACTTTCCGGCTTGCCGGGAATTGGACCAAAGTCGGCGCAGAGACTGGCATTTCATATTTTGAATATGCCGGAAGAAAATGTGGAAAAATTAAGTCATTCCATATTAGATGCAAGACAGAATATACACTACTGCAAAGAGTGCCTGACCCTGACCGATGATGAACTCTGTCCGATATGCAAAAATCCCCAGAGGGATCACAGCGTAATCATGGTAGTAGAGGACACCAGGGATCTGGCAGCTTATGAGAAAACTGGAAAATATGAAGGAGTATATCATGTACTTCATGGGGCAATATCTCCGATGCTTGGAATCGGACCAAATGACATTAAGCTCAAGGAGCTGATACATCGGCTGGAGGGTGATGTAAGAGAAGTCATTATTGCCACCAATTCAAGTTTAGAGGGAGAGACAACAGCAATGTATATCAGCAAGCTGGTGAAACCGACCGGAATCAAGGTCTCAAGAATTGCCAGTGGCGTCCCTGTGGGAGGGGATTTGGAATACATTGACGAGGTAACATTACTTCGCGCGTTAGAGGGACGTGTGGAGTTGTAATGGATACAAACAAGCTTATTCATGAGAAAGGTTAAGTAAAATGACGAATGCAGAGTTGGAAAAAAAGGCAAATGAAGTAAGACAAAGTATTGTTACGGCATTGCACAGTGCAAAATCCGGACATCCAGGCGGATCACTTTCCGCAGCAGATATTATGACATATCTGTATTTTGAAGAGATGAATGTGGATCCGAAGAATCCGAAGATGGCAGACCGCGACAGATTTGTGCTGTCGAAAGGACATGTAGCTCCGGCATTATATTCTGTACTGGCACACAAAGGATATTTTCCGGTAGAAGATCTTGTGACACTGCGTCATACAGGTTCTTATTTACAGGGACATCCGGATATGAAACATATTCCGGGTGTTGATATGTCTGCAGGTTCCTTAGGACAGGGATTGTCCTGCGCAGTAGGAATGGCACAGGCTGGTAAGATGGATGATAAGGATTACCAGGTATATGCAATGTGTGGTGATGGTGAGATTCAGGAAGGACAAATCTGGGAAGCTGCTATGTGGGCAGGTGCACATCACTTAGACAACCTGACCGTAATCGTAGATAACAATAACCTTCAGATAGATGGAACGGTAGAAGAAGTATGTTCTCCATATCCGATTGATAAGAAATTTGAAGCATTCAATTTCCATGTAATCAATATCAATGGAAATGATATGGAAGAAATCCGTAATGCCTTTGCAGAAGCAAAGAAAGTAAAAGGCATGCCGGTTGCAATCATCGCAAAGACCACCAAAGGAAAAGGAGTTTCCTTTATGGAAAATCAGGTGGGCTGGCATGGAAAAGCTCCAAATGACGAGCAGTACGAACAGGCAATGGAAGAATTGAAGAAAGCAGGTGAAGCATTATGTCAGAAGTAAAGAAGATTGCAACAAGAGAAAGCTACGGTAATGCTTTAGTAGAACTGGGCAGGGAACACACAGACCTTGTAGTATTAGATGCCGATTTGGCAGGTGCAACCAAGACGGAAATCTTCAAAAAAGCATTTCCGGAACGTTTCTTGGACTGTGGAATTGCAGAAGCAAATATGGCTGGAATTGCAGCAGGACTTTCTACCTGCGGTAAAGTTCCATTCATGAGCTCCTTTGCAATGTTTGCAGCAGGACGTGCTTATGAGCAGGTGCGTAACGCAATCGGATATCCACACCTGAATGTAAAAATCGGTGCAACCCATGCAGGAATCTCTGTAGGAGAAGACGGTGCAACCCACCAGTGCTTAGAAGACCTTGCACTGATGCGTGAAATTCCTGGAATGGTAGTGATCAATCCGAGTGATGATATTGAAGCAAAAGCTGCAGTAAAAGCGGCATATGAACATGTAGGACCGGTTTACCTCCGATTTGGCAGACTTGCAATTCCTGTATTTAACGATAACGAAGATTACAAATTCGAAATCGGAAAAGGAATCGTCTTAAAAGAAGGAAAAGATGTTACTATCTTTGCAACCGGACTGGAAGTAAGCGAGACATTAGCAGCAGAGAAAATGTTGGCAGCAGATGGCATTGATGCAGAGATTATCAACATCCATACCATTAAGCCAATCGATGCAGAATTAGTTGCTGCATCAGCCGCTAAGACAGGCAAAGTCGTAACCGTAGAAGAACATTCCATCATCGGTGGACTTGGAAGTGCTGTATGTGAAGTCCTTTGCGAGAAAGCACCGGCCAAAGTACTCCGTATTGGCGTAAATGATACCTTTGGTGAGTCAGGCCCGGCACCGGAACTGATTGCAAAATACGGACTGGATGCAGAAAGTATCTACAAAAAGGTAAAAGCTTTTGTAAAAGAAAACTAAAAAGGACAAAAAGGAAAGCTGTCACTGAAAAAGTGGCAGCTTTTTTCGTAAAAACCTGTCAAAAACTTCATTTTTCGCCATCCATGATATGGCAAAAAATCCGCCGCCTCTGTGTTATGGTTGTCCCAAGACAAGAGGAAAGGGGCGGCAGACGTGATAGAGATTATACAACGGAAGGAAATAGAAAATTCAGCAACAGGAAATGCACCGGCAGGAAATACCGCAACAGGAAATATAGTGACAGAAAATAGAAGAACGAACGAGAAGGCGGAGGATACGGCAACGTTTCCACGAAATTTCCGCCAGATAGGGACGCCAGAGGGTGAAAAACACATTTTCATAGAAGATTATGTATACACCTATCTGCATCCGGCATTTCTCGGAATGAATGAACGGAGGGTATGCATTCTGGTGGGCAGAACCGAAACCCATGGCAAAAACACGAATATCTATGTGAATGGGGCATTTGAATTGCCGGAAATTGCATATTGTGGGACGGCTCCGGTCTTTCAGGAGAAAATCCGGACAGAAATATGCACCTTAATTAAACGCTATTTTGATGGAAGCACCCTGCTGGGCTGGTTTTATGATGAGAAGGGGACAGCACCCTGCCTGACACCGGAACTGGAACGGATACTGAAAAATTTCTTTGGTGGAAACAATAGACTTCTGCTGCTGTCGGATTCCCTGGAAAAAGAAGAAACGTTATACATATATGAAGATGGAGCCGTTCATAAAAAAGAAGGCTATTATATCTATTATGAACGCAACCAGGCGATGCAGGAGTATATGATAGTATCGCGGAAAGACACACCGCAGGAAGTAAAACCGGAGGAGGTCCGGGATGAGGCATTAAAAAACTACCGGGAGCTGGTCTTAAACAGACCCAAAAAGAATTTTCAACTGCCGGCATTTCATTCATTGGTTTATGGAAGTGGTCTTCTGGTGGTCATTGCAATCATAGTTGTAGGCATCAGCATGTTCAATAATTATGAGAAAATGAAGAAATTAGAAACTGCGGTCAGTGTCATGGAACAGAAAAATGATTCATCAGGAACAGACCCTGCACTGGATACGGAAACCCAGACAAAGCTGGTCATCGAGGACCTTGCGGGACAGGTAGAACCAACGGAAAAAGAGAATGCAGAAAACTTACAGGTTGCGGACAACACGGCAGCACCGGATAACACGGCAGCACCGGATAATACGGCAGCACAGGATAACATGGCAGCACCGGATAATACATCTGACCAGGCAGCATCCGCAAGTACACAGCCCCAGTCCGAGGCGGAAATTATATTGCAGCAGGGCTATTATATCGTGCAGCCGGGAGACAGCATGATTTCCATCAGTAAAAAGATATATCAAGATGCTTCCCATGTGGCAGATTTGTGTGCGGCAAATGGGATTGAAAATGTCGATAATATAAAGGTTGGCGAAAAATTAATACTTCCATAAGAAAAAAATAATGCCGAAACATGGAATATAGGCTATAATCAATAGAAGAGTGAAGAGAACAGCAGGAGTTAAGAAACAGAAATGGCAGATAAAACACAGTTTCGTACCATCGAAACAGACGAAGAAGAACTGAATACCAAAATACGGAAACATCGTTTGAAAATAATAAAAATCATATTGTTGTTGCTGGCGCTGGCGGCTGTTGTGGCATTGGGGATTTTCTTTTTTCAGAAATTGCGGAAATATAATAGTTACACGGTAGAAAAAAGTGTGGAACGTCAGGACACTGCTGGAAGCCAGTTTCTTGCATATGGAAATGGTTTTATCAAATATAGTAACGATGGGGCAATTTATACCGACGCCAATGATGAAGTGTACTGGAACCAGACCTATGAGATGAAAGAACCAATGGCAGATGTCTGTGAGGATTATGTGGCATTGGCAGATAAGGGCGGAACTGAAATCTATATCATGAATCAGGCGGGAATGCAGGGCAAAATTGAGACACCGATGAACATCTCCAGAATAAGCGTAGCCAACCAGGGCGTTGTGGCAGTATGGATGGAGAGTGACGGAGAGAATTACATCCGTATGTATGACAAAAATGGCAAAAATCTGGTGTCCGGCGCATTCTATACAGAAAAAAGCGGCTATCCGCTGGACATTTCCCTTTGCAATGACGGAAAGAAGCTGGCGGTATCCATGCTTACGGTCAATAATGGAGAAGTATGCAGCACAATCAAATGTTACAATTTTGGCTCAGTAGGACAAAATGAGATTGATTATATGGTAGGAAGCTTTGACTATCCGGATGTGATAATACCACAGATAGAATTTACCGATAACAACCGTCTGGTGGCATTTGGCGATTCCAAAATTATTTTATTCAGCGGTACCCAGAAGCCGGAGCCGGATGATGAAATTGCACTGAACCAGGAAATAAAGAGCGTATTTACCAGTGAAAATTATATTGGCATCATTTACAATAATGATGTGCAGGCAGAATCCGATACCGAAAGCACAGAAGAAAGCCGCCATATGGAAATTTATAATACCGGTGGCAAACATGTATTAAGCAAGGATTTTACCATGGATTATGAAAATGTGGACTTCCTTGGAAATGGGGAAATCTGTATCCGGAACGCCACAGAGTGTCAGATTTACAATACATATGGTGTAAAGAAATTTTCCTATACATTTGATACACCACTGTATGATGTGATTTCAGACGGCAGCCAGAATGGTTATATATTTATAATGGAAGGAACAACAGAGAAGGTAAGACTGAAGTGAATTGGTTATTGATATGTGTGATTGGAATCCTGGTAGTATGTGCCCTGGAGGGATACTTCCGTGGATTTATAAAAATAGTATTCTCCCTGCTTGCAATGATTATCACCCTTGCAGTGGTGTCAGTTGCAGCTCCAAAGATTACAACCTATATAGAAGAAAACACAGAGCTGGATGAGAGAATCACGGAGAAATGCTTAGAGCATGTGGAAAAAAATGCGCAGGACCGGCTGGACCGGGAAGCACAGGAGAAGTCCGAAGAGACCAGACAGCAGTTAGAAGAAAATGGTATCAGTGGCGGAGAACTGGATGCCCTTATGGACAAAGCGGCAGAAGCGGGAAGTGATGCAGTCCATCAGGCACTGGCAGATAGCGGAGTTTATCAGGCAATGGCACAAAAAATCACGCATTTTATCATCAGCCTGATTGCCTGCATAGTGACATATGTGGTGGTATATCTGGTTCTTCATATTATTTTGAATGTGCTGGATCTGGTGGTGAAGCTTCCGGTTTTGAAAGGAATCAACCGGTTCCTTGGAATGCTGGCAGGCAGCATAAAGGGATTTCTCATTGTCTGGGTGGTATTTTATCTGATACATATTATGGCAGCCACAGATTTGGGCACGCGGCTGGTGACATATATCGGAGAAAATGAGTTCCTCGCATTCCTCTATCAGCATAATCTTCTGGTACAGATATTTGCCGGAGTTTTCTAAAATGTATAAAAAAATTAAAATGACATAAAAATATCAGCAAATAGATATTGTAGGATGAAAAAACAGAATCCACAATATCTATTGCTTTTTGTTAGGAACCACAAACCGCCTGAAAAAAGTGTGTAAAAAAAACGAAAAAGGGTGTTGACATCCCGAAAATGACGTGCTATTATAAAACTCCACCGCGCGGGAAACGACTGCTGCGGCGGGAGATAAGAATTAAAAAAATAAAAAAGTTGTTGACAAAAGCTGACAGACATGATATTCTGTAAAAGTTGCAGGTCAGCAACAAAACACAAAGAACCTTGATAACTGAACAGTGAAATAACCTTGAAAGATTTTGAGAAAAACGTAATCAAAAGATTACAAAATCATTCAGGACAGCATCTCTATTTAATAGAAGAATGCGACCTAAAACAGTAAACTTTAGGATATTTAGCCAAGCTAGATTTCTGAAAGGACAAACACTATAACATGAGAGTTTGATCCTGGCTCAGGATGAACGCTGGCGGCGTGCTTAACACATGCAAGTCGAACGAAGCATTTAAGACAGATTACTTCGGTTTGAAGTCTTTTATG